>Ga0194119_10009661_pt1 | contig 12888 bp, 10 predicted proteins | sample TA2MahC100mmetaG_FD_148620 | JGI IMG/M metagenome (GOLD analysis project Ga0194119, IMG submission 148620) | Freshwater microbial communities from Lake Tanganyika, Tanzania - TA2015018 Mahale Deep Cast 100m | ecosystem: Environmental > Aquatic > Freshwater > Lake | place: Tanzania: Lake... | reverse complement strand
TTTCCTTCTCGAAGTTGTGGTGCGAGATCTCGTGATGGCCCATCGAAATGTTCAAGTGCGGGAAGTTGATCGACGTCGCTTCGCGCGCGTAAAGGAACGTCCAAACCCGCGTCAAATCGGCCTGCAGCGCCAGCACCTGTAAGTCGAACATCAGCTTCACATGGTCCGGCCACGCATCGGGCGCGCCCGCGGGTCGCGTCATCGGCGGCAATTCGGCTGGACGTTTCTTCGATGCCACTTGAATGCGCCGCTCCACATCGCGAATCGATTCGACATACTCATCGAGTTTTCGCTTGTCGCCCGCGCCCAACCGCCGTTTCAACTCGGCGATGCGCGCCAGCACGGCGTCGAGACTGCTCTGATCGGCCGCGTCGCGCGCCGCCGATGCCGCCGGATCGATGCGCCCGCCCTCGCCAAACAACCGCTCGAAAACCTTGCGCGGGTTGTATTCAAAAGGCAGCGGCGTTGTCGCCGTCTTGAACACCGGGCCAACGTGCGAGCCGCCGCCGTTGTTCTCGGTCGAGAGCTCAAGCGACGCAAACGGCGTCTCTTTGCCCAGCGTCTTCGCGGCGATTTGATCGACGGAGATGCCGACGTGCACCTTGCCCTTCGTCATCTCGACACCGGTCAGAAACGACGCCAGCGCGCGATCGTGAAAGCCCGCCTTCGAGCGGTCCGGATCCGACGACAGCCCGCTGATCACCGTGAACTTACTGCGATGCGGCGCAAGCGGCGCCAGTGCTTCGCTGAACACATACGACGCGCCCTCGCCCTTCGGCTTCCACCGCGCCTGATCCACGCCGAGCGGATACATGATGAAGCCGAGCCGACGCACCGGCGGTGGTTCCGGCGTCGCGGCCGCGGCCATCGCGTCCAACAAGGGAAGGCCTATCGACACGCCAGCGCCGCGCAACAGCGTGCGCCGAGCCAGCTTCTTTCTCGTGAGAAACATCGGTGATCACTCCTGCTTCTGTCTCATTCGGAACGGTACGCTTCGGGTAACGGCTGCGATCAGATCCTGAAAGCGGTACCCGCCTGCTTCGGTTTGGCGCAAGATCTCCCGCACCGCGGGTTGATCGCGCCCGTCAAGCTCACGTCCTACAGCATACGTCAACAGCCGTTCGGCGGTCGCGTGGGCCAACTCTTCGGTGCGCCCCGTCAACATCGCGCGCAGCCCTTGCGAGCCGGCGACGCGCTCTCCATTCGCCATCGTACTTGACGCGTCGACCGGCGAACCCTCGTCCTGAGATCGCCAGCGGCCTGTGACGTCGTAATGTTCCAGTGCGAACCCGAGTGGGTCGATGCGGTTGTGACACGACGCGCAGCCCGGAATCGATTGATGTCTCTCGATCTGTTCGCGTGCCGTCAGTTTCTTTCCCTCGCGCGGACTCTCGTCCAACGCCGGCACATTTGCGGGCGGCGGCGGTGGCGGCGAATTCAGCAAATTATCGAGAATCCACTTGCCCCGTAAGACGGGCGAGGTTCGAGCCGAATGCGATGTCGCCAACAAAACGCTTCCGTGCGTCAACAGGCCGCCGCGTTGCGACTCGGCGCCGAGCGCCACGCGCCGGAAGCCGGGACCAACAACACCAGGAATGCCATAGTGTGCGGCGAGCCGGTCATTCATGTACGTGTAATCTGCTCCGATCAAGTCACCGATCTTGCGGTTCTCGCGCAGCAAGCTACCGATGAACAAACGCGTCTCCGTCGCGAACGCCTGCGCTAGGCCGCGGTCATACGCCGGGTACAATTGCCTATCCACATCCACGGAATCGAGGCCACTCAACCCCAGCCACTGGGTCACAAAATTCCCCATCAGGGCAGACGACTTCTCATCGGCCAGCATGCGTCGCACTTGGCTATCCCACTGCTGACGCAAGCGCCCCGATGCGGCTGCATCGAGCAACTGGTCGTCGGGAATACTGCTCCACAAGAAAAACGACAGCCGCGACGCCAATTCGAATTCTCGCAGCGGCTGTGGCGCTCCGGGTTTGCCTTGCTCGGAATCGAACTCTAATCGGAAGAGAAAATCTGGCGCGAGCAAAATCTCTCGAATCGCCATTGCGATCGCGTGTTCAAAGTTCCGGGAATGCCGTGCGTACACTTTCAGAAACGGCGCGACATCCGCCGCGCTCACATCGCGCCGAAACGCTCTCCGGACCAGTGGTTTCAGGATCTGTTCCGCGCATGCGTCCGACGCTCTGCAGGTAAAGATCCGTGCCGAGCCCGCCGTGGCGTTGTACGGCCCCGCAATCTCGATACGCCCCAATGCCGGCGGCCCAGGCTGTCCGTCGAACGCCGCCTCACCCGCGGTCATGCCGCCGATCTCGAACAGCTTCACGCGTTTGCCATCCAGCCGGAACTCGATCGTCGGCCGCACCGCCGTGCCGAGAACATCCAGCGGCCCACCCAACGACGCGCCGCCGATACCGCTGACGTTCGATACTGGGCCTTCGCGCTCCGCGAATTCATCGGGAAACGTCACGACGACGTTGTGTGAACCCGCCCGCACGCCCGTCAGCCGAACCTTGAAAAACCGCACGCCTTCAAGCGGCGTTAAGCTTTCTTTCACCAGAAACGCGCGGAGATCGTAGTCGCCATCGCGAGGAAAGTAGTGCGTGACGCGTATGCCGCCTCGCGTGCCGATTGGCATCCCCTCGCCTTGCCAGGCAGCCTGTGTTGCCCTCGCGGGAAAGGTCTCGACGATTGGACTCGCATCTCCCGTGCCTGTCGCCAGTTCGCTCACGCGCCGCGCAACTTTCAAGTAGCGCTCAAGCAGCAGCGGAGACATCGACAATGCATCGGCTATATTGTCAAACCCAGCCACCGATTGATCCTGTGGCAACTCATCCGCCAACGGCAAATTCAGGCCGAGCAGATCGCGCACGGCGTTTGTGTAGTCGGTTCGATTCAAGCGGCGGATTACCGGCCGTCCCGCGTGCGGCGCCGCGCGGTCAAGGCGCGCCGTCACATCTCGAACATACGCCCGCGCTGCTACCTGACCGGGCTTTGGCGCGCCAGCCGGCGGCATCTCGCCCGCGCGCACTCGCTTCGCGGCCTTCTCCCAAGTCATATCGTCGCTCGACAAACCGGTTAACACCAGCCCGCCCATCTTCGCGTTCGCGCTGTGGCAACTCACGCAGTACTTCGCCACGAACGGATCGTCCGCGGCGAGCAATACACCGGCAAACAGGAGTGGGAGCAAACGCATGCTTGTGAACCAGTGTATTACCACCTGGGATAGAATCGGCGAATGCAGTTGGACCGCAGAACTCTAATGCTTGCCGCCGGCGCTTCGGCCGCGGTTGCTGCGTCGCCGATCCCGATCATCGATAGCCACTTTCACATTTACGACCAAACGCGCCCGCAAGGCGCGCCGTTCCCGTTCACGCCCAACGCGCCGCCGTTTCTGCCGAAGGATTTTCGCGAGTCCGCAATCCCCCTCGGTATCGTAGGCGGCATCAAGGTAGAGGCCAGCCCGTGGGTCGAAGACAACCTCTGGGTGCTGATGATGATCGAAAGCGAGCCGATGATCGTGGGCATGATCGGGAATCTCGATCCGGTCAAGGAAGACTTCCGCGAGCACCTCGACCGCTACCGGAAAAACAAGCTCTTCCTCGGTATTCGCTACGGAAACGTGTGGAAGGGCCAGGACCTCGTGACCGCGATCGAGCGCCCAAGCGTCATCGAGAATATGCGAGCCTTCGCCGATACGGGCCTCACGCTGGAGGTCGCTAACCCGCGTCTCGATCTCATCGAAGCCACGCTGCGCCTGAAGGATAAAGTGCCTGGCTTGCGCATCGTGCTTGGCCATTTGCAAGCGCTCGCGCTACCTACACAGCCGGATGTCTTGAAGGGTTACGAAAAAACACTGCGCCAGTTGAAGCAGCGCGGCGCCTTCGTGAAGATGTCCGGACTCTACCGCCCCCGCAACGCCGGTGCCTACACTCCGGCGGACTACAAGCCCGTGATGGATTTCATCTGGGACATCTTCGGCGAAGACCTTCTCGTTTACGCGGGGCGGAACAAGGCCGCGCTCGAAGTCCTGCGCGATTACTTCGCCGCCAAGAGCCCCACGGCCCCCGAAAAATACTTCTGGAAGAACTCGGTGAAGGCGTTCCGCTGGGTTCAGCGAGACCCGAAACAGCCGCGATTGTGAAACGCCGGCGCTAGGCGCTACTCGCCGTGTAGAGCCCGCGCCGCGGAATACTCCACCATGAGTGCCTCATTCGGCGACGGCAAACTACTGACCACACGATGCGCCCACGCGACGTATTCAATACGCCGCTCGACCGACCAACCTGCCGGCGGCGCCGCGTGAATCGATCGCAGATTCGAGATCTTGTCCGCGGTCTTTAACGCGCCAATCTCGGCGCTCGCCGCGCGTGCATGTTCCACCTGTTTTTCCTTCCGGACTTGCTTTGGCAGCGACTTGTCGTCGGTCACCGCCGCCACCAGATCGGCAATGTGAGGCCCGAACTCCACCGCCAGTTCGTCGTAGGTCACGCCCGTGTCCTCGATTGTGTCGTGCAGCAGTCCGGCCGCCACGATATCTGCGTCGCATCCAGCCTGCGCTAATAGAAATGCGACTTCGATTACGTGATTTACGTACGGTGTCGCCTCTTCATCCTTACGGCGCTGTCTCCTATGGGCGCGCGCCGCGAAGTCCGCCGCCTTCATGATCAGAAGGGTGCTCATGGGACTTAATGGTATAATAACAGCCGGACCCGTTTGTAAATTTCGTTTATACCTTCTAGTTTTCCGGACATCCCGTCCAAGCCAATCCAACCAACATCGAGGTACAAGTTTTGAAACGATGGATCGCTAAAGGTCTCGTCTTGTCGTCTGTCTTCTTTTCCCCAGCTGTAAATTCCACCGCCGAAGTGATCGAGGACAGGAACATTTCCCGGGATTCCAGGCTCCAAAGAATCAGGAACTTCTTCAACCGGCAGAAATGCCCGGTCGAGAAGTACGCAGAGGAGTTCATTATCGCGGCCGACAACAACAAGCTCGACTGGCGGCTGCTGCCCAGCATTGCACTCGTAGAGTCGTCGGGAGGCAAGGTCTATCGAAACAACAATGTTTTCGGCTGGAGTTCCTGCCGTCGCCGTTTCCCGAGCGTCAAGGCAGGAATCCACGCCGTTGCCGAAAGGCTCGCAAACGCGCCGCAGTACCGGGACAAGGATCTCGACTCGATCCTCAAGACATACAACTCCCGACCTATCTATAGCAAGACCGTCAAGCGCGTCATGATTCAATTGTCGGCCGAGCCGATCTAACCTAAGGCGCGAACGCCGAAGTAAAGACCGCCAAAAACCAAAACGCTCGCGGCGACAACCGCAAGCCAAACCATCATCCGTTCCGAGTTCGAAGAGGACTCTTTCGCGTCTTTCTTCATCGTTTCGTCGAGGCTGTCAAACATGGTGGGCCTCCTGATTAATCAGGTCACTGTGAAGCCGTTGAGAACCAGGATCCGCCGAGTACCCGTTGGTGCGCGGTGGTTTTCCAACTCGATCATACACCCATTCCGCCGTGGTGTAGCAGTTTATTTTGGGTTTGTTTACAGCAAGTTGGCAGGCACTCTGGGCGTACTCAGCAACTCCTCGAACGCCTTCCACTGCGCGGAGGCGTCGTTACCTGCCGTCTTCTTCACCCACGCCGCCACCAAATCCTCGCCGTAACTGTAGTTGATGATATAGCTCCGCTCGGCGTCGAAAAATTTCACCCGTCGCTCGGCCATGCCCTTCGTGTTCAGCGCGTAACGCTGCAAGTAGGCGACCGTTTGTTCCGCGTTCATGCGCCCGTCAAGATAATCGCGCGCCGCCTGAATCGCCGCATGCTTCACCCCCGCGCGTAGCTTCGATATCGCCTGCTGCTCCTCGGCCGACTTCGGATCGAGCCCCGCTTCCTTAAACAACACATTGCGCTTGAACGCCAACCGCTCGTGCTCCGGCATAACGAGCGACGCTCCAAAATCCGCTGTGCCCTCGGCGATCAACGACTGCGGGCTATACAGCGGATACACCGAAAATTCCATCCAACCGCGCTCGCGGACGAGCTTGGCCTCCAACAATCCGTTATACACATGATGCCCCGGATAGCCTTCGTGGCACGCGAGGTGAATGATCCTGTCGACATTGATCGGCAGATCGATGTTTACCTGAATCACCGATCGCGAGTTACCCTTGTACCAGTTGTAGGCGCTCCAGACCTTGTCCTTGACGTACTCAACATCGAACGACTCGTTTGCCGCCAGCGACGTAATCCGCTTCTTCGTTAACGAGCGCGCCTCGGCGATTGCCGCGCGAAACGTCTTGTCGACTTTCGCCGCCGGAACGGCAAATCGCGCGTCGAACTTCTCGATGCGTTCGGACAGTTCGCCGCCGCCCGGCAACGCCTTGTCAACCAAATCTCTCGCTGATTCCAGGTCGCTGCGCAGTACCACCGGCGGCTTAGCAGCGTAGAGCGCGGTCGCCTCGCGGTCGAAGTCCAATTTCTCGCCGCCCAGGATATTCGCCATTGCCAGCGCCGACTGCGCCTGCGTCAAAAGGTACTGAAACCGCAGCGGATCGACCCCCGTGAGCTGCTGGATATCGGTAATCAGCGCCGATACTTCGGTGCTCAACTCCCGAAGCGGCTTAGTTGCCGTTGGCTGCCACTCCGCGGGGCCATAGTATGCGTCGACGTACTTCGGCTGATGTTTGCCGATGGCGAGTATCAGCCGGACATACCGCTCCGCCAGCGCATTCATATAGGGGGCCTTCTTTCCACACGAGGCCAAGGCCACCCAACCCAGTGCTGTCCGCCGCGTCATCTGTCCAACCCAAACCTCTCGATCAAGCGGTACAACGTCTTGCGCTCGATGCCGAGGATCTTCGATGCCTTGCTCTTGTTGCCGCCCGTGGCCGCGAGTACCTTCCGAATCTGCTCGGCCTTGGCGTCTTCCAAGGTCTCGCCAAGAGACTCCTTGCCCTCGCCATCGGCGATCGCGTCCCGCACAGCGGTTTCGTCGATCCGCCCTTGCGGTGCAAGAATCACCAGGCGTTCGATCATGTGCTGCAACTGCCGCACATTGCCTGGCCACGTGTAGCTGTCGAGCGCGCGCACGCCGCTCTCAGTCAAAATTGCCCGCATGCCGTAGCGCTCGTTGTAACGGTCGAGAAACGTCTGTGCCAGCAGCGGCACGTCCCCGCGCCGCTCCCGCAACGATGGCAATTCCACACGCACGACATCGAGCCGAAACCACAAGTCTTCCCGGAATTTGCCCTGCTCTACCAACTGCCGGACGTTCTTGTTGGTTGCCGCGACGATGCGGACATCAATCGGTTTCCCGCGCGGCGAGCCCAGCGGCCGGATCTCCCGCTCCTGCAACACGCGCAACAACTTCGCTTGAAAATTCAAGTCGATGTCGCCGATCTCGTCCAGGAACACCGTCCCGTTGTTAGCCGCCTCGAACACGCCGACTCGATCCCGATCAGCCCCAGTGAACGATCCCTTCAAGGCGCCGAACAGTTCGCTTTCTAGCAGCGACGGAGGAATCGAACCGCAATCCACCGCCACGAACCCTTTCTCCGATCGCTTCGAGAAGCGATGGATCATCCGCGCGATTAGCTCTTTGCCGGTACCCGTCTCGCCTTCGATCAGCAGCGTCGCATCGGTTGGCGCTACCTTGGCCAGCGTCTTAAAGATCTCGACCATCTGCGGCGAACTCCCGATCATGTCGGTCTCCGGGATGTCGTCGATGCGCGCTTCCTTCTCCTCCAGCACATCGAACGACGCCACCGCGCGCCGCACTTTCTCGACCATGTCGTCCAGATCGAAGGGTTTCGCCAGATAATCGAACGCGCCGCCACGAGTCGCAGCCATGACAGTTTCCATCGACCCGCGGCCCGACATCAGAATTACCGCGCAGTCCCCGCGCGCCGTTCTCGCCGCGCGCAATACATCGAGGCCCGTGCGCTCGTCCAAATAGATATCGGAGAGCACGATCGGATACGACTCGGCATTCAAGCGGTCTAGCGCTTCCCGCGTGGTTCCTACTGAATCCACCTGGAAGCCTTCAAGCTCCAGGCAGGTCACGATATTGTTCCGGACGGCGCTATCGTCCTCAACAACGAGTAGACGTTGCAAAGGTCACTTCTCCATTTCCGGCAAGGGGGACGCGGAAGAAACCTGCGCCGGTACTTTCATCGTAAAGCACGAACCCTTCCCAAGGGAACTGGCTACCTCTAATTTTCCTCCGTGATGTTCGACAATTTGTCGAACGATCGACAGCCCAATGCCCGTGCCCGCCTCGCCTGACTGCTCGGCCCGCTTGGTCCGGAAGAACTTTTCGCCGATGCGTTTTACGTCTTCCTCGCTCATTCCCATGCCTTGATCACGCACCGCCACCGCCACCGAGCCGCCGTCCAATTCGCAATTCACCGTCACGCCTGTATCGGCCGGTGAGTATTTCACTGCGTTGGTCAGCAGGTTGTAGACGGCGTATTCCATCAGCTCTAAATCGCCTTCGACGATGGCGTCGGCCAGTTCGCCGGCTTCAATTGTGATTCTCTTTCGCTCCGCCAGCGGTTTCACCCGGTCGATGCATTGCGCTACGACGAATGCGATACCGAACGGTTCGCGCTTCAACTGCATCTGTCCCGCGCTCAATCGTTCTACGTCGAGATAGGTCTGAATCATGCGCGCCAGCCGCTTCGATTCCGCGTGAATCTGCTGTGACAACTGCTTCTGCTTTTCCTCGCTGAGTTTGTAACGGTTCATCAACTCGCTAGAGCCTTGGATCGCCTGCAGCGGGGTGCGCATCTCGTGCGTGACAAACTGGATCGCTTGTTGGTATCGCGAGCGTTCCCCTTCGGTGAGTTCAAGCGTTAATCGCGTCTGAAAATACTGCCACACCGCCGCGCACGTCACCGAAAACCACGCCGTCGCCATCGGCGCCACGAACGGGAAAATGATGTCGTTTACGAAGAACAGGTGCGGAAGCCCGTGCGCTAGTGCGATGATCCCCGCGCCGGCAAGATACGCCGCCAGTCCAGTCCATCGTAGGAATACAAACCCCGCGCCGCCGATCAGCGCCAGCGCGAGCAGCAACACCACGCTGTTTCGCGCGTCGAGCAAAAAGCGACCTTGCACAATCGTCTCGTAGGCGTGGGCGTGAATCTCGACGCCCGGCATCGGCAGCAGCGTTGTATACGGCGTCATCAATCGATCACGCGTCGCCGTCTGCGCGGTTGCCCCGACGAAGACAACCTTGCCGCGGAAAGGTTCCGGTGTCTCCGTCAACGCGCGCTTCAACGACATCTGAGGAATCCGCGAGGCGCCATTAACGTCCGGCGGATAGTAACGAATCCGAATGCGCCGCCAGTCGAACAGCGACGCTGGGATCGTGCGGTCTCCAACAATTAGAGCCTCCGGAGTTTCGATAATTCTCGCGTTGCGCGTCATCCGAAATGCTTCCAGCGACATTGCCCAGAACCGTTCTCTCGCGGCCGTCTTCTCCAGCGGCATCATGCGCTGAAAGCCATCCGCTTCGGGATCGGCCGCGATGTGCCCAAGCGCCGCCGCCGCTTCTCGCAACTCCGGTAGAGGCTTCGCCCAGCGGCTATCCAGTTGCTCGCACGCCAGTACGACATTGCCAAGCCGCTTGATCGCCGCCGCCAGTCGCACGTTCTGATCGTCGTCGCCCGCATCGGAGAAAGTAACGTCGATGACCACTGCCTTCGGCTGCACTGCCGCAACGCGTTCCAGCGCCTCGGCCAACTTCACGCGCAACTGCCGCTGGCCGTTCATCATTTCGTAGGAATCGTCGTCGAGTGCCAGGATTGCCGATTCCAACGGCCACGCCGCCGGCTTGTGCACGCGGAACAACCAATCGGCGCCGTAGCGATCGGCCTGCGCCGCCAGCGAGGTCCAACCGATCAGAAGCCCCGCCAGCCCCGCGCCGAAAACCGCCGCCCAGTACCTACCGTTTCCGCGCATGGAGGATCTTCTCGATCGCGTCCGGCTCTTTGGGCAGCGCGCCAGTCAACACGCGCGCGCCATCGGCGGTCACCAACAACATGTCCTCGATACGGATTCCGATGCCCTCTTCCGGGAGGTAAATGCCTGGCTCGATCGTGATGACATTGCCCGCTTCGAGCGGCATCTGCGGCAACCCTGGATCGTGTACCTCAAGGCCCACATGATGACCGATGCCGTGTGTCATGAACTTGCCGAGCGGCTCGCCGCGCAGCGACTTCCCATGTGCGTTGAGATAGTCCACCGCAATCTTGAAGAGACTCTTCTCGCCTTCGCGCGCGAGCAACATGCCGGGTTTCACAGCCGCTATCGCCGCTTCTTGCGCGCCGAGTAGGACATCGTATAGCTCCCGCTGGCGCTTCGAAAACTTTCCAGAAACCGGAATCGTCCGCGTAATATCGGCCGCGTACATCGAGCACTCGCCCGCGACGTCCATCAGCAACACGTCACCGGAATCCATCCGCCGATCGTTGCGATTGTAGTGGAGCACCGTCGAGTTAGGCCCCGATCCGATGATCGGTGGATACGCGCTGCGTTCGCAACCCGCTTCCGAATATACGCTCACCATCGTCGCGCCGATCTGATATTCAAACAGTCCCGAAGCGGCCCGCGCCCACGCCGCCCGGTGCGCGTCGACCGACACATCGATCGAGTGTTGAATCATCGCCAGTTCTGACTTCGACTTCACCTGGCGAAGCGGAAATACGAGCGGCGCAAAATTCTCGATCGGTCGCGCGCCGACTAGCTTCTTCAGCTTCGACGTACGGTTGATATTGAGTAGTGCGTAGATCTTCTTCGCACTCTCAAGTCTCTGGAATAGCGTGATTTCGAACTTGCTTGCCGGTAGCACGGTTCTTATGCCGCTAACTGACTTGATGTTCGCGTCTTCGGCGCCCGCGCGCCGCCCGGTGTAGGTGTCGCGAATCTCGCTGCGCGCCGGCAGAAACAGGTACTCGTCGTCTTCGGTCAACAACAAAACCGCGCCCGGTTCCACCCACCCGGTTAGGTAATAGAAGCTCGGCTCTTGGAAAAAGCGGCTGCGCAAATTGCCGCGTTCGTCTTCGGTATCGCCGTATAAAACCAGTACGCCGTGATCTTCGGCGAGCCGCGTCTGGACTTTCGCGCGCCGCGCGCGGTACTCGTCCGCGGGCACGGATATCGCGGCGGACCATCCGCCCATCGCGCACAAAATTGCCAGCATCCGCGCCGTCATGCTTCAACTATACCGAACCGAATGAGATAATGGCCTTTATGTCAATCCGAACGGAGTGGACCGCCGCCCGCGTCAACGACGCGGTCCGGACGCAAATGCACTATGCCCGCAAGGGCCTGATCACCGGTGAGATGGAGTATGTCGCCCGCCGCGAAAAACTTACTCCGGAAACTGTCCGCGACGAAGTCGCCCGCGGCCGCATGATCATCCCCGCCAACATCAACCATGGCGCGTTGGAACCGATGGCGATCGGCGTCAAGTCGACCTGCAAAATCAACGCCAACATCGGCAACTCGTCGACAACCTCCGACGTCGAAGGGGAGCTCGAAAAGCTGCGTTACTGCGTCAAGTACGGGGCCGACACGGTCATGGATCTGTCCACCGGCGGCGACATCCCGCTCATCCGGAAGTCGATCATTCAACACTCGCCGGTGCCGATCGGTACCGTGCCGATCTACGAAGCTCTCTCCCGCGTTCGCCGCGTCGAGGACCTGAACAAGAACGTTATGCTCGAAGTCATCGAGGAGCAAGCCGAGCAAGGCGTCGACTACATGACGATCCACGCCGGCGTGCTCATTCAGTACGTTCCGATGACGACCAAGCGCATCACCGGAATCGTCAGCCGCGGAGGTTCGATCCTGGCCGAGTGGATGGTCAAGAATCACAAGCAGAATTTCTTATACGAGTGCTTCGACGACATCTGCAAGATCTTCCAGAAGCACGACGTTAGCTTCTCTCTCGGTGACGGCCTGCGCCCCGGCTGTTTGGCCGACGCCTCCGACGAAGCCCAATTCGCCGAGCTCAAGACGCTCGGCGAACTCACGCGCAAGGCCTGGCAATACGATGTGCAGGTGATGATCGAAGGTCCCGGCCACGTGCCGATGGACCAGATCCAGATGCAGGTCGAAAAGGAAAACGAGCTTTGCCACGAAGCTCCGTTCTACACGCTCGGGCCGCTTGTCACCGACTTCGCGCCCGGCTTCGATCACATCACCAGCGCGATCGGCGCGGCCATGATCGGCTGGTACGGCGCTTCGATGCTTTGCTATGTGACGCCCAAGGAACACCTCGGCCTTCCTAACAAGGAAGACGTGAAGCAAGGCATCATCGCGTATAAGATCGCCGCGCACGCGGCCGACGTTGCCCGCCACCGCCCCGGCGCCCGGGACCGTGACGACGAACTCTCCCGGGCACGCTACAAGTTTGACTGGCGCCGGCAGTTCGAACTGGCGCTCGACCCCGAGACCGCCCAGGCTTACCACGACGAGACGCTTCCGCAAGAAGGCTTCAAGGACGCGCACTTCTGTTCGATGTGCGGGCCGAAGTTTTGCTCGATGAATATTTCGTCAAAGGTGGAGGAGTTCTCCGCTGAAGACGCGCAGGCGGTGCTGGAAGGCCGCCAACCGCTTGTGCAGTTCGGTGACTGATACCGAAGTTCGCCCGAAGCACCGGATCTTCATCGAAATCACCCGCCCGCCGTGCTATCCTGACTAGTTTGGAGCAGGTGTGGATAAGCACGAACGCGAACAACTGAAACACGACGTCTTTGTCGAAGAAGTCACGCACTCTATCGACTACGCAAAGCATCACCAGAAGCAGCTCACCATGTATGGCGGGCTCGCCGTCGCCTTGCTGGCAGCGGGTTTTGGCTGGTG
>Ga0194119_10009659_pt1 | contig 12890 bp, 10 predicted proteins | sample TA2MahC100mmetaG_FD_148620 | JGI IMG/M metagenome (GOLD analysis project Ga0194119, IMG submission 148620) | Freshwater microbial communities from Lake Tanganyika, Tanzania - TA2015018 Mahale Deep Cast 100m | ecosystem: Environmental > Aquatic > Freshwater > Lake | place: Tanzania: Lake... | reverse complement strand
GAGCGGAGCGAGGGCGCGCGCGATCCGGCCTTGCGCGCGCGCGTCCCCCGCGATCGTCTGGTGAGGATCTGGACATCGGACAAGGGCGCGATCGCCGCCGAGCTGTCGGCGTTCGCAGCGCAGCTCGCGGCGCTCAAGCCGGCGCCGTCGTTTCCGCCCGCCGATAAACGCCGCGTCGCCGAAGCCGCGGGAGAGCGCGCATGATCCGTCCCCTCGCGCTCGTCGGACAAGGCGTCACCTACGCTATCTTCGCCGCGATACTTGGCGTGTTTGCCAACGGCCCGGCCTACGCGCCCGCGCCGCCGGATCAAGCTCAGATCGTGCTGTCGTTCACCCACGGCGGCAAGCCCGCGGGCGAATGCCGCGAGCGCGCGGCCGACGAACTGGCCAAGCTCGCCCCCAACATGCGCCGCAAGCTGGTGTGTCCGCGCGAGCGCGTCGCGCTGCTGGTCGAGCTTGAGGTGGACGGCAAGATCCTGTTCCGCGAATCGCTTCCGCCCAAGGGCTTCGCCAAGGATTTTCCATCCAACGTTCATCGCCGGTTCGTCGTCGCGCCGGGCACGCACCGCATAGAGGCGCGGCTCAGGGATTCTCCGCGCGGCGAGGGATTCGATTATCATGGCGCGACCGAGGCGACGCTGGCGCCCCGCCAGAGCCTGGCGGTCGACTTCCGTGCCGCGACCGGCGGCTTCGTGTTCCGTTGAGGATGAGGAAACGGAATCATGACCCTGATCGAATGGCGAGACGACTTCAAGACCGGCATTCCGGCGCTCGATCACGAGCACCAGGAAATGATCAATCTGCTCAACAGCCTGTATGCCGATTTGGCCGGGGACGGTTCGCGCGAAAACATCGTCGCCTTCCTCGGCGAGGTGTACGCGCGCATCTCGGCCCACTTCGCGCTGGAGGAATCGGTCATGCGCGAGCGCCGCTACGACGGCTACGCGGCGCACAAGTTCGATCACGAGCGTCTGCTCGACGAAATCCGCGACCTGATGGACAGCTACGAGGGCAGCGAGGACGACGAGACGTTCCGCGCCGAGTTCGGCGGCCGCCTCAAGGCTTGGTTCGTCGACCACTTCCGCGAGCAGGACGCGAGGCTCCACCGCGTCCTCGGCGTGTAGCCCCCCCGTCGGTTCGGCTGGATTTTCATCCCAAAGCCGCTATTCTGGATGGCGGAAAAAAAAGAGGGGTTTCCGCGCATGACGGATGACGATCTCGACATCGTCCGCCAACTGACAATTTTCAACAGGATTCCGGGCGACAAGCTGGAGACGTTGCTGAAGGGCGCCGCCCCGCGCACCTATCCGAAAGGGCATCTGCTGTTCCAGCAAGGCGACGCGGCCGACGGTTTCTTCGTGGTGCTGTCGGGATGGGTGAAACTTTTTCGCCAGACGCCCCACGGCGACGAAGCGGTGATTCACATCCTGAGCCGTGGCGAGTGTTTCGCCGAGGCGGCCATGTTCCTGGGCGGCCGCTACCCCGCCAGCGCCCTGGTCGCGGAAGACGCCCGACTGGTTCGCATCTCCAATCAGCCGTTCCGGCAATGGGTCCAATCGGAACCGGAGATCGCGCTCGGCATGTTGGCGTCGCTGTCGGCCCGTCTTCATCACCTGATCAACGAATCGGAGCAGTTGCAGACCCGTTCCGCGACCGAGCGAGTCGCCGAATTCATCCTCAAGCGCTGTCCGGTGCGGGAAGGTTCGGCGGTGATCGCGTTGCCCTACGACAAATCGTTGCTCGCCGCGCGGCTCGCCATGAAGCCGGAAAGCCTGTCGCGCGTGCTGGCCAAGCTGCGCAAGCTCGGCGTCAAGACCGAAAACCACCGGGTGATCGTCGCCGACGTCGCCCGGCTGGCCCGGTTCTGCGCCGGCGCCGATCGCACCGACATGGCCGCGTCGCGCTGATCTATCCTTCGGCCCGCGCGCGCGGCCGAAGCAGGATCGGGACATATATATAAGTGAACAGGCCGAACCCGGCGATCCACAGGACCGCGGTGACGGCGAGCGCCTGGAGCGCGTACGCGGGCAGCAGCGCGGGCCCGAGGACGCGCGCGAGCGCCGCCGCCGTCACCAACAGATAGGCGGCGACGATCGCCGGCGCCACGCGCAGCTCGCGTCCGGTATGGCCGAGCGCCGCCCGCGACATGACGCCGAGCGTCATGCAGCCGATCGCGCCGATGGTGAGCGCGTGGCTCGCCGCGGTCGGCGGCAGCCACCCGCCGAGCAGCGCCATCGCCTTGAGGGCGAAGCCGACGATCAGCCAAAGATAGCCGAGATGGATGATCCACAGGATCGGCTCGGCGAGCGTGCGGTGGCCGCGCCAACCCGCGAATCGAGCCGCGTGCAGGACGGCGGCGATCGCGGCGACGGCGCCGGCCGCGCGTCCGTCGGGCGCGAGAAAGTCGACCGCGGCGAGCGCGACGACGGCGAGCAGCGCGGCGGCTTCGAGCGGCGCGCGCGAGACCGGCAGGCGTTCCTCGCCCGCGCGCCGGAGCGCGTTGGTGGTGAAGGCGGGAACGACCCGCCCGCCGAGCACGGCGATCAGGAACAGCACGGTGTCGAGGGCGAGGTTGAGGCCGCGCCCGGCATAACCGGGAGCGATCCCGGCGGCATCCAGGTGATAGAGAAGATTGGCGGCAAACAGCGCCGCGAACACGGGAAGAAAGATCGCGTTGCGCCTCGACCAGCCGCCCGCCAGCGCCCGGATCACCAGGGCTGCGAGAAACGGCACGAAGGCGAGATCGAGGATCGCGACCAGCAGCGGCGGCAGCGCCGCCGCGCCCCACAACGCAATCCGTCCGGCGATCCAGGCGAGCGCGAGCGCGCCGAGCGTTCCGCCGCGCACCGGGGCGCGGCCGGTCCAGCTCGGAACCGCAGTCAGGAAGAACCCGGCGACGGCCGCAGCGACGTAGCCGAACAGCATTTCGTGGCCGTGCCAGAAATGGGGCGGCATCGCGCCGTGCGGAAAGGAACCGGCCGTGCCGGTGTACAGCCGGTGCAGGATCGCAAGCCAGGCCGCGGCGGCGATGACCGCGTAAGCGCCGGCAAACAGGAAGAACGGGCGGAAACCGTGGGACAGGAATACGTGGAGAAACGCGCGCATCGACTTCGGTCGCCATCTGAACAAGTGTCGCGCAACCATGAGCCGCGCGCCGCCGGCGTACATTGACCGGGGTTAAATACTCAGATCATAAAAAAAAGCCCCGGGGGAAGGGAGTACCCCCGGGGCCGACGATACGCGCTCGCGCGCGGCTAGTAAATGTCGTGTTGCGTGTTGTAGACGTTGAACTTGCCGGTCGGCGTGATCATCTTCGGATCCTTGATCACGGCCTTCACCTTTAGGGTCTTATCGTCGATCACCACGATCGCGGAGGGGTCGGTCTTGCCGGCCCAGACCGAGAACCAGACCTCGTCGCCGGCCTCGTTGTACTCGGGGTGGACGACGCGCTGGAGCGCCTTGGTCTTGGGCAGGCCGGCCATCTTGGCGACGTTGATGGTGGTCGGCCCCTTGTCCAGGTTCTTGAGGTCGTAGACCGTGACCGATTCGACGACCTCGGGTTCGGGGTGCAGCGGCGCGTCCGCCCACAGGTTGTTGGACTTGGGGTGGGTCTTGACGAACAGCGAACCGGACCCGTGCATTTTCAGTTCCTGGACCACTTTCCAGGCGTGCTGCTTGTTCTTTTCCGGATCGGTGCCGATCAGGGTGATGACGTCGGCCTTGAGGTGCGACGTCGCCCAGACCGGGCCGAACTTGGGATGCACGAAGTTGGCGCCGCGGCCCGGATGCGGGATCGGCTTGGTGTCGACCAGGGCGGCGAGCTTGCCTTCCTTGGTGTCCACCACCGCGATCTTGTTGGAGGCGTTGGCGGCGACCAGGAAGTAGCGCTTGGACGCGTCCCACCCGCCGTCATGCAGGAACTTGGCGGATTCGATGGTGGTTTCCTTCAGGTTCTTGATGTCGGAATAATCCACCAGCTTGATCAGGCCGGTTTCCTTGATGTTGATGACCCATTCCGGCTTGATCTGCGAGGACACGATCGAGGCGACGCGCGGCTCGGGGTGGTATTCGCCGTCGACGGTGATGCTGCGGGTCGAGACGATCTTCAAGGGCTCCAGGGTCTGGCCGTCGAGGATCGCGTACTGCGGCGGCCAGTAGGAACCGACGACCGCGTACTTGTCCTCGTAGCCCTTGAACTTGGAGGTGTCGACCGAGCGGGCGTCGAGGCCGATCTTGATGGTCGCGACCGTGGTCGGCTGCTCGAACCACATGTCGATCATGTCGAGACGGCCGTCGCGGCCGATCACGTACACGTAACGGCCGGAATACGAGAGCCGCGAGATGTGGACCGCGTAGCCGGTCTTGACGATACCCCAGATCTTCTTGGTGTCGCCGTCGATCAGGGCGACCTCGCCCGCATCGCGGAGCGTCACCGAGAAGACGTTCTTGAGGTTGACCTTGTTCATCTGCTTGGTCGGCCGCTTGTCGGGCGCGACCAGGACTTTCCACGACGCCTTCATTTCCTTCATGCCCCATTCCGGCGGAACGTCGGGGGTCATGCGGAGATAGGTGGCGAGATGCTTGATCTCGTCCTTGGTCAGGATGTCGTCGAAATTCGGCATGCCGCCTTCGGTGCCGTCGGAGAGGATTTTCTCGAGCCGCTGCTGGCCGAGCTTCTCGGACTCCGCGGGTTCAAGGCTCTTGCCGGTCGCGCCCTTGCGCAGCACGCCGTGGCAGCCGGCGCAGCGCTCGAAGTAAATCTTGGCGCTGGCTTCCTTGGCCTCCTTGGGGAGTGTCGGCGCGGGCGCGGCCTGCTGGGCGTTCGCAGTTCCGATCGCCAACGGCAGCGCCGATAGCATCAACGCGGTACGAAATCCTTTCCACATGGTCAGCTCCTAAATGTTTGGGACACCGATCGAACCCCAACCGGGCGACGCACGGGACCCGGCCCTCGTCCTTCGACTTTTGTGAATTTACCTAAACCGGGTAGGGGCAATCCTTGACGGAGGTCAATTGACGGTTCGCGCGTGGCCCGGGATCGCCGGGCCGATCACGGGGTGACCGTGACGTGGCCGACCATCTTTTCCTGCTCCCAGTGGGGGCCGCACAGATAGGGGTATTTTCCCGGCATGGTGAACGGAAACTCATAGGTTTCGAAATTGAACATCCGGGGGGATTCCGGCTGGCCCGCTTCCTTGAGCCAGACGCTGTGGCTGGTGCGCTTGTCGACGTTGATCCAGCGCACGGTCGTGCCCGACTTGACCGTCAGGTTGGGCGGGCAGAAGCGGTACTTGTACATCAGCACCATCACCACGCCGGGGTCCTTCTTGCCCCCTTGCGCGGCGAAGCGCTGTTCGGCCTCGGCGCAGACTTCCTGGGTGTCCTTGTCGACCGGAACCTGGGCCGCGACGCCGAAAGCGACCGGGAAAACAACCGAAACGGCAAGGCTCCACCGACGCATCGCGTCGCCTACTGCTTGACCGCGTTGATTTGCGCCTGCGGGTTGTCGATTCCGAGCTGCAGATCGAGCGAGACGTGATGGAACCGCGCGGCGGTATGATCGTCGTGGATGGCGAAGGTGACGGTATAAAGCTTGCCCGGCTCGAACGAGGCATAGCCCGATTTCTCCGCCTTCAGCGGCCGCGTCATCGTCACGGTCCAGGTACCGCCCGCGAGTCCGCCCTCGAATTTGACCGGCTGTCCGCCGCTCATGACCCGCTGTTCGAGAACATGGCCGCTTTCCGGCGCGCCGCCGCTCCGGAACCGCACCATATCCATGAACGCGCCTTTTTGTTTCAAGGCCTCGATCTCGGCGGCGGGTTTCAGCTTGTCCCAGCCGCCGCGCGGCGTGTCGGCGGAAAGCTCGGTACGGGTGTCGCCGATGTATTTGGTGACGCCGTGCGCGAGGTCGAACCGGTCCTTGAGCGGGCTCGCCTTGAGGGCGTCGTCCTTCGGCGCGTCGGGCATGGTGCGCGAATCGTGGTGGCAGGACACCCAGCAGCCGGCGATGGCGGCCAACTCGACGCCTTCGCCCGAGACCATCATCGCGAGCTTGACCTGATTGTCGGGGTCCATCTTGCCGCCCGGCGCGAACGGAACCGGCGCGTGCGGCGCGTCCGGCCACTGGAAGCGAAGATAGAGGTTCTTGCCGTCGTGGGCGGCGCGGATGTTGACGGGAATGCTCCCGCGCTTGCCGGGTATCGGCGTCGTCTCGGCCTTGGTCCCGGTCACGATCTTCTGGCCCATCTCGGCGGCTTCCTTGCCGTGGCATTCGAAGCAGCGCTCGTTCTTGCGCCGGATGTTGCGCGCCCCGCCGTGGTCGGTACCCTTGAGCAGCCATTCGATCGACGCCTGGCCGGGATAGAACAGCACCGCGTCGAAAGCGGGCGCCTTGGCCCAATCGACCGGGCCTGACCCGGCGCCGCCGGTCGGCGCGGCGGCGGTTTGCGCCGGCGCGGGTGCCGCCGCCGGCGCGGGGACGGCGGTCGCGGCGGCCGGGGCCGCCGCCGGGGCGGCTGCGGCGGACGCCAGCGTGATCCCGCGATTGGCGGCGATTTCGGCCTTCAGCTGCTCGGGGCCGACCACTGCGAGCTTGAAACGGGTATCCGGCTTGCCGTCGTAGACGGGATAATCGTCGGGCAGGATTTTGTGGATGGCGCGGTGCGCCACGCCCTTGTGGCAGTCGATGCAGGTCGCGCCTTCCTTCCGGGCGTCGGCGTGCTGCTTGGCCGCGCGCGGTTTCTGATTAGCGGTGCTCATGCCTTCCCACGAATGGCAGTTGCGGCATTCGCGCGAATCGGTCGCCTTCATCGACTGCCAAACGTTCTTGGCCAGCGTCAGGCGTTTGGCTTCGAATTTTTCCGGAGTGTCGATGGAGCCGAGCGCCCAATGGTACAGCTCATTGGTCGCCTGAACCTTGCGTACGAACTTGTAAACCCAGGGATCGGGAACGTGGCAGTCCGAGCACGTCGCGCGCACGCCGGTGCGGTTTTCGTAGTGCCCGGTCAGGGAATATTCGGCGAACACCATGGTCCGCATTTCGTGGCACGACTTGCAGAACCCCAGGGTGTTGGTCGCTTCCATCGCGGTATTGAAGCCGCCCCAGAACACGATGCCGGCGCCGAACAGGATTCCGCCGGCGACCAGGCCGATCCCGAGGATTTTGAATTGCAGCAAGCGCCTGATCATGAGTCGTTCCTCCGGCGTGGTCGAATGGGGCGGCCGGGCGCGTCCCGGGCTTCGCGAGTCCGATATGGCTAGCAAGGCCTCCCGCCGGGCTCCTTGACAGGGATCAAACCGGCAAGATCCGGCCGAGGAAAATCGCCCAAAAAGCGGGATAGCGGCGCCGGGTCTTCCGGAACGCCGGTCGTCGGCCCGGTTTATCCGGCGATGCGGCGGAGCGTGGTGTTTCCGTCCATGGCCCAGGCTTCCGCCCCGGGATGCGCGCCGAGGATCGTCCGGCTCCGTTCCGGGGGCGAGGCGGCCAGCGCGGTCGACAGGGCATCCGCCGTGGTCGCGTCCGCCGCCCGTACCGCGACCAGGCGCCAGGAAGACGCCGGCGCGCCGGTCGCGGTGTCAAGCAGGTGATGCCAACGGCCGGACGGCTCGAACACGGTTCCCGCCGGCGCGGAAACGGCGAGCGCGCGATCTTCAAGCGGGATTCGGAACAGCGCGGAGCCGCCGCTCCGTTCCGCGATCCCGACGGCCCAAGGCGCGTTCCGCGGGCCCGCGCCCAGCGCGCGGGTCTCGCCGAGGTCGATCAGCACGCGCTCGAAACCGCGCGCGCGCAACAGATCGGCGACGCGGTCGGTGATGTAGCCCTGCGCGATGCCGTTGAGGGTGAGGCGCGTCCCGGGCGCGAGCGCGATCGCTTCGACCGAAAAGGCGACCCGCCGCCAACCGACCGCCGCCATGACGGCCGCCACGGCCTCCGGCGACGGGATCGCGCCCGAGGTCCGGGCGAAGTGCTCGGCGTAGAGTTCCCAGAGCGGTTGAACGGTGGGATCGAACGTGCCGTCGGTGCTGTGCGCGAAGCCGAGCGCCTCGGCCAGCAGCCGGCGCAGGTCGTGGCCGGGATGGTCGAGCCGGCCAAAACGATTCAAGCGGCTGAGCGCGGAGTCGGCGCGGTAGAGGCTGAACTCGGCTTCGAGCCGCGCGATCTCGGCGGCGCACGCATCGGCGGCGGCGCGCGCAACGGATTGGTCGGGGTGCAACAGAATAAGGCGCGCGTCCGCACCCATGGCTTGCCCCCGCCATTCCCAGCGCGCCGGCGCGGCCTTCGCCGGCCGTCCGGTCAGGAGCGTCGCGCCGGCCGCCGCGAGCACGGCGAGCGCGCGGCGGCGGGAGAAGCGGGCGGGAGCGGCGGCGGTTCGGGTCATGACGGGGCGGGATCCTGAGAGGCCGCGGCGCGCAATGCATCCTGGGCTTGACGTCGTTGGCGGCGATGGATCAACGGCGGGCACGTATGAGCGTCGTGATAAACCGACTGGCAGTTGAGGCAGTAGATGCACTCGTTGGGATTGATCGCGCCGTTCGGATGGATCGCCTGGACGGTGCAGCGCACGGCGCAGATATGGCACTCGCGTCCGCACTGATGGCGGCGCTTGAGCCATTCGAACATGCGCAGGCGCGCGGGGATCGCCAGCGCCGCGCCGAGCGGGCAGAGATAGCGGCAGAAGAACCGCTCGACGAACAAACCGGCCGCGAGCAGAAGCGCGACGTAAAGGAGGAACGGCCCGGCGCGGGCGAAGCGCAGCACGATCGTGGTTTTGAAGGGCTCGACCTCGGCGGCATACACGGCCATGGTCGTCGAGTGGAGCGAGAGCGCGAACAGGCCGAGGAAGATGATGTACTTGATCGGCCAGAGCCGTTCGTGGACCGCGAACGGGATCGCGAATTGCGGCACGCGCAAGCGACGGGCGATCTCGTTGAGGAGTTCCTGAAGCGCGCCGAACGGGCATAGCCAACCGCAAAAGACGCCCCGCCCCCAGAACAGCAGCGTGACCGCCACATAGCCCCAGAGGATGAAGATCAGCGGATCGATCAGGAAAAACTCCCAATGAAATCCGGTCAACAGGGCGTGCGCGAAAGTAAGGACATTGACGACGGAGAGCTGCGCGCCCGCGAACCAGCCGAGCCAGACGAACGTGACGGCAAGAAAGACGAAACGAACGAAACGATAGCGGGGCGTATGCGACGTGAGCCAATCCTGGAAAACGAGAATGGCGGACAGAATCCCGAGCATCACCGCCAGCCCGGCGATCGGCCCCGCCCGTTCCTTCCAGATCCGCTGCCAAAGCAATTCGTCGGGCGCGGCCGCCTCGTCCGCGTCGACGTCCGCGGGAACGCGGTAACGTTCGGGCAGGCGGTAGGGGAGTTCCAGGGTTGTCGGAGGCTTTCCTTCGCGCTCGACCAGGAACGACAGGCGCCACGGCAGAAGCGGATCGAATCCCGTGTCCGCCGGAACGATGAACATTCCGATCTCGCGCGGCGCCGGGCTGTCGGGCGGGCGCAGGCGTTCGACGTTGCGATGCCGTTCGCGCGTCAGGCGGATGGTGCGTTCGGCTTGCCGGATTTCGATGCGCTCGAACACGCCGCTGCGCACCCACTCGGTGCCCTTGAAGGAATAGAGGCCGTCGGCGGCGATCAGAACGACCTGGTCGTCGGCGCCCATTTCGGCGAGCAGGGCGTTGAAATCGACGGCACCGAGCAGGTTCTGGCCGACGCGCGCCGGGGTCAGCAATCCCGCATGGATAGTGACGAAGGTTTCCGACGGATCGCCGTCAAGCCCGGCGTCGGCGCGGGTAAAGCGGCGCGCGACCAGGGAACCGTCGGCCAGAAGATCGCGCCAGCCGGTCGGCTCGAAGGTTTCCCGATCGAGCCGGGCGGCCGCGCGCATGCCGAACAATCCGCGCGCGCGGGCGACGGCGCGCGCCGAGCGCACGACCGCGTCGCGGATCACCGCGCTCGAAATGGTAGCGCCGACGATCATGTCGGGGGTGTCCCGGGCGCCGGGACGGATCGCGCCGAGTTGGGTGGCGCGGATGTCGAGCCCCGCGAGGGCGGCGACGTAGCGGTTCAACTGCTCCTCCGGGATGCCGATCACGAGGATCGGTTCGCTGTGCCGGCGGAGAACGGCGCCGCGAATGAGGCCGTCGTTGCCGAGCCCGGCAAGGACGTCGAGCGGCTTGCCCGAGAATCCGACCGACCCGATCACGGCGCGGGTCGAAAAGACGTAGCCGATGGGCGCCTCGTTTTCGAACGCGATCGCCGCCGGTGGCGTTCCGGAAAACTCGCCGACACGGGTCGCGCCGGGAAAGACGATCCGCAGGACATCGGGCGCGACCGGGGCTTCGCGCGCGAAGCCGGCCGAGGAATACGCGCGCGGAAGTTCGGGCGTGACGGTCTGCGCCGCCGCCGATCCCCCCCACGAGCAGGCGGTGAAACCCATGACCATCAAGACGAGGCCCCGAAGAACCGCGCTGGGCCGCGGCCGGAAAAAATGACCGATGGGGGGTATTGCCGGATTTTCGTCCATCGCGGCCTTGTTCATCTCCCAAATCCCATTTCCGGGGTCCGGTAAATCCTATCACGGACCGGCGGTTTCCGGCCCCGACCCTAAGGGGCGCGCAAGCCTAATCCCAAAGGGAAACAGGGGATTGATTTCGGTCAAGGCGGGAGACAGGGGGGTGAAATTAACCTGACCGAACAACACGCTTTACCTCCGGAGGATTAGATGCATCGAATTTTAGGCGCCCTGATTTTACCCGCCGCGCTCGTGTTCACGCAGGCTTCTCTTGAGGCGCAGCAGTCGCCCAAGGCCCAGCCCAAGGCTTCCGATCTGCAAAAGCACAAAACCACTCCGGGCGACCGCTATCAGCCGCGCATGGACGTGCTCAAGGATGCGCCGCAGCCCGGCGCCCGGCCCGACGAGCCGCAGCTCACCAAGGCCGAGTTCGAGCGCGCCAAGCTGCTCTACTTCGAACGGTGCGCCGGTTGCCACGGCGTGTTGCGCAAGGGCGCGACCGGCAAGCCGCTCACGCCCGACGTCACCAAGCAAAACGGCTTCGATTACCTGAAGGCGTTCATCACCTACGGCTCGCCCGCCGGCATGCCTAACTGGGGCGAATCGGGCGCGATGTCGGAACAAGACATCGAGATCATGGCCAAGTACCTGCTGCTCGATCCGCCGCAACCGCCCGAATTCGGCATGGCGGAGATGAAGGCGACCTGGAAGGTGCACGTGCCGGTCGACAAGCGTCCGACCAAGAAGATGAACAATATCGATATCGACAATCTGTTCTCGGTCACGCTGCGCGACACCGGCGAGATCGCCTTGATCGACGGCGGAACCAAGAAAATCGTCGAAATCATCAAGACCGGATATGCGGTTCACATTTCGCGCGTTTCCGCGTCGGGGCGCTATCTTTACGTCATCGGCCGCGACGCCAAGATCGATTTGATCGACCTGTGGATGGAGAAACCGGCGTCGATCGCCGAAATCAAGGTCGGCGCCGAGGCGCGCTCGGTCGAAACCTCCAAGTTCAAGGGATTCGAGGACAAGTTCGCCGTCGCCGGCTCGTACTGGCCGCCGCAATTCGCGATCATGAAGGGCGACACGCTCGAGCCGCTCACCATCGTCTCGACCCGCGGCATGACGGTGGATACCCAGGAATACCACCCCGAACCGCGCGTCGCCGCCATCGTCGCGTCCCACAAGCACCCGGAATTCGTGGTCAACGTCAAGGAGACCGGCAAGATCCTGCTCGTCAACTACTCCGACCTCAAGAATCTGTCGGTCGCGACCATCGGCGCGGAGCGATTCCTGCACGACGGCGGGTTCGAATCGACCGGGCGCTATTTCATGGTCGCGGCGAACGCCCGCAACAAGATCGCGGTGGTCGACACCCAGGATCGCAAGCTGATGGGGTTGGTCGAAGTTGGCGCGACGCCGCACCCGGGGCGCGGGGCCAACTTCGTCCATCCCAAGTTCGGTCCGGTCTGGGCCACCAGCCATCTCGGCGATGAATCCATCGCGATCATCGGCACCGATCCGGAAAAGAACAAGCAGCACGCCTGGAAAGTCGTGCAGGCCCTCAAGGGCCAGGGCGGCGGGTCGCTGTTCATCAAGACCCATCCCAAGTCCCGCAACCTCTGGGTCGACACCACCCTCAACCCGGAGCCCTCGATCGCCTCCTCGATCGCGGTCTTCGACATCGACAACCTCGACAAGCCCCACGTGGTCGTCAACATCGGCGAGATGTCGGGCATCGCCGAGGGTCAGCGCCGCGTCGTCCAGCCGGAATACAACAAGGCCGGCGACGAGGTCTGGTTCTCGGTCTGGAACACCAAGGCCCAGCCTTCGGCGATCGTCGTCCTCGACGACAAGACCCGCAAGGTCAAGGCCGTGATCAAGGATCCCAAGCTGGTCACGCCGACGGGCAAGTTCAACGTCTACAACACCCAGCACGACGTCTATTAAGTCGCACCCCCAAGCTCGTCACCGGCGGTTTGCAAGCCTTGCAGCCGCCGGTTTCTCTTGTAACTTGCTGACAAAAAACGCCAATCCAGCAACCATTTGATTTATTGTAATTTTTTGTCGCAAAATTCGACCATGGTCTAAAGCGGTATTTTCGGTGTGGGTTTTTGACCTGGATCAAAGCCCGCGTTTTCCGTCGTCCTAACCTTCGAGCGATCCCCAGAGCGGATTTGCCGCGTCGGCGATCTTCGCCCATGGCGGCGCCTCTTTTCACACGGGCGACGGGGAGACCTGCCGCCGCTTTCAGACCGAGGAGGACGAGATGACCAAAACCAACCCCAGAATGTCGATCGGCGGCGCCCTGTTGGGCCTGACGACCGGCATTGTCCTCGCGGCGGGCGCCGCGACGACG
>Ga0194119_10009655_pt1 | contig 12893 bp, 10 predicted proteins | sample TA2MahC100mmetaG_FD_148620 | JGI IMG/M metagenome (GOLD analysis project Ga0194119, IMG submission 148620) | Freshwater microbial communities from Lake Tanganyika, Tanzania - TA2015018 Mahale Deep Cast 100m | ecosystem: Environmental > Aquatic > Freshwater > Lake | place: Tanzania: Lake... | reverse complement strand
GTATGGTATAATGTCTTTGGGGTTCTCATGCACTCCTCTTTCCTCGGTCGGATAGGATAGAGACAGTATCCATGAGAACCCTCTTTAGTCAAATCCCAAAGTGAGTTTTGCGGTATTGCGAATTTTCATACTTCTGACTTTATCCTTCCTACTTTGGGGGAAGCATGTCGTATGACGTGATCAAATCCATCGTCGTTCTCATCGCGCTGCTGATTGCGTTTGGTGTGTTTGGCTGGCGCGCGTATCAATTATTGTGGATCAATTTGCGGCGCGGACAAAAAAGCCCGGAGGCATTTGGGCGTTGGGTCGAACGCATCAAGGGCGTGCTCGCGTACGTCGCCGCGCAAGGACGCTTGTTTCGCGTGCTCATCCCCGGCACCGCACACTTTTTTATCTTTTGGGGATTCCTGTTTCTCTCACTGACGATTTTGCAGGCAATCGTCGAAGGATTGTTCGCGTTCATTGACCCGCATTTCAAATTGCCAATCATCGGCGAATTCGGACCGCTCGCGCTCGCGCAAGATTTCTTCGCGCTCTTCGTCGTCATCGCGATTGTGTACGCGCTGTACCTGCGCCTCGTCGTCAATCCCGAACGCTACAAGGGCAGTCACAAGAGCCAGGGCGTGCTGGTCTTGTCGTTCATTATGACGATTATGTTGACGCTCCTTGTCTTCAACGGCATTCTGATCAACTTGGGCAAAGATTCCATCGCCGCGTGGCGTCCCATTTCGACCTTGTTCGGTTTGCCGTTCGTGGGCTTGGACAAGGGCGCGCAATTCGTCGTCGGCGAAATCGCGTACTGGCTGCATCTCGGCGTCGTGTTGTTCTTCCTAACCGAATTGCCGGAAGGAAAACATTTCCACATCGTCACGTCTGTCCCCGCCGTTTTTTTGCGCGATCTCGATCCGCCGGGACGTTTGCCGAAAGCGCCGGAGTTCGATGGCAAGTTGGGTGTCAGCGCGATCGATCAATTTCGCTGGCGGCAGATGCTCGATTTCTACACCTGTACGGAATGCGGGCGCTGCCAGGATGTTTGCCCGGCATACAGCAGCGCGCAAATACTTTCGCCGAAATTGTTGATTATGAATCTGCGCGACGCTTTGCGCCTGACGACGCGCGGCGCGAAACCGCTCATCCCGGACACGATTTCGGAGCAAGTGGCGTGGGCGTGTACGACGTGCTACGCGTGCGATCAAGAATGTCCACTGTTCATCCAGCATGTCAAGCCGCTCGTGGATCTGCGCCGCTATCTCGTGAGCGAAGGCAAGATGGACGCGCAGTTGCAAGAGGCGCTCGCGAAACTGGGACGCTATGGCAATTCGTTCGGGCAATCGGAACGCAACCGCGCCAAATGGGCGGCAACCGTTCAGCCGAAAATCAAAGACGCGCGCAAAGAGCCGGTCGAGTACTTGTGGTTCGTCGGCGATTACGCGGCGTACAGCCCGAGCGTCGTTGACATCACGCGCCAGACTGCCGATGTGTTCCAGCGCGCCGGACTCGATTTCGGAATTTTGTACGAGGGCGAGCGCAATTCCGGCAACGACGTGCGTCGCGTCGGCGAAGAAGGTCTCTTTGAGATGCTCGTCGAGAAAAACATCGCGGCGATGAGCAAAGCGAATTTCAAAACGATTGTGACGACGGATCCGCACACGTACAACACGTTGAAGCATGAATACCCGCAAATGGCAAATGGCGAATTGCGAATTGCGAATTCTGTTTTGCATTACGCGGAAGTGATCGATCAGTTGATCGCGTCCGGCAAATTGAAATTCAGCAAGAAACTGGATTACACCGTGACGTACCACGATCCGTGCTACCTGGGTCGCTACAACGGCGTGTACGACGCGCCGCGCCGCGTGATTGAAGCGACTGGCTGCAAACTCGTCGAGATGCCGCGCCACGGCGACCGCGCGTTGTGCTGCGGCGCAGGCGGCGGACGGATTTGGATGGAAGAAGGAGCGGTCAAGGAGCGCCCGAGCGAATCGCGCATCCGCGAAGCAGTCGCGCTGGACGGTGTCAGCATTTTCGTCGCCGCGTGCCCAAAAGATATTACGATGTTCCGCGACGCGGTGAAGACGACGGGCAGCGAATCGCGTTTGGTCGTGAAGGATTTGATTGAGTTGGTGAATGAAGCAATGTCATAGTGGGTAGTGGATAGTGGTCAGTGGACAGACTGACCACTGTCCACCGACCACTGACCACTGACCACTGGAGGGTTTATGGGCGAAAAAATCGGCGTGTATGTGTGTCACTGCGGCAGCAATATCGCGGGCGTCGTGGATGTGGTGGGCGTCGCGAAATGGGCGGAAGAGAATTTGCCCAACGTGCGCGTCGCGCGCGATTACAAATTTATGTGCTCGTCGCTCGGGCAAGAGATGATCGAAAAGGACGTCAAGGACTTGGGACTGACACGCGTCGTCGTCGCGGCGTGTTCACCGCATTTGCACGAAGCGACGTTTCGGAACGCGTGCAAGCGCGCCGGACTGAATCCGTACTTGTTCGAAATGGTTTCGATCCGCGAGCAGGTGTCCTGGGTCACCAAAGACAAAACCGTCGCGACCGAGAAATCGAAAATGTTGATCTCCGGCGGCGTGCGTCGCGTCGTTCATCATCAACCGCTCGAACCGCTTTTCGTTGACATCAATCCGAACGTGCTCGTCGTCGGCGGCGGGATCGCGGGCATCCAAGCCGCGCTCGAAATCGCGGATCAGGGGAGCCACGTCTATCTCGTCGAGCGCGAGCCGTCCATCGGCGGACATATGGCGCAATTCGACAAAACGTTTCCGACGCTCGATTGCGCGGCGTGTATTCTCACGCCCAAGATGTTCACCGCCGGAAATCATCCGAACATTACGCTGTTGACGTGGAGCGAAGTTGAAAAGGTAGATGGATTCATCGGCAATTTCACCGTGCAGATTCGGCAAAAGGCGCGCAAGGTCATCGCCGACAAATGTACCGGCTGCGGCGTGTGCGAAGAAAAATGTCCGAAGAAAGTGATTGACCATATGTTCGAAGCCGGGATGGGCACGCGCAAGGCGATCTACACGCCGTTCCCGCAAGCCGTTCCGAAATATCCGGTGATTGACGTCGAGAATTGCATCTACTACCAGCGCGGCACCTGTAAAGCGTGCGAAAAATTCTGCCCGACCGGCGCGATTGATTTCGATCAGAAAGACGAAATGATGACGGTGCAAGTCGGCAACGTGATTCTGGCGACCGGCTACGAACTGTTCGACGCGCGGCGCGTGCCGCAGTACGGTTACGGACGACTCGCGAACGTCGTGACGAATTTGGAATTCGAACGCTTGTCGAACACCGCGGGACCGACGAGCGGCAAAATCGTCTTGCGCGATGGCGTGACCGCGCCGCAAACCGTCGGCATCATTCATTGTGTCGGCAGCCGCGACATCAAGTACAACGTAGATTGCTCCGCGATTTGTTGTATGCAGAGTTTGAAATTCGCGCATCTTGTCAAAGAAAAGACCGGCGCCAAGGTGTACAACTTTTACATTGACATTCGGACGCCGGGCAAAACGTACGACGAATTCTATCGCCGCATCCTCGACGAAGGTGTGCATTTCATTCGCGGCAAAGTCGCCGAGGTGACGGACGCGCCGCGCTTTCCCGGCGAGGAAGGCAAACTGGTTATCCAGGTCGAAGACACGCTCGCGGGCAGACAACTGCGCGTGCCGGTGGATATGGTCGTGCTCTCCGCCGCGATGCAACCGCGCGTCGACTCGAAAGAAGTCGGACAGAAATTCGGAATCTCGTGCAGCGCGAACGGCTGGTTCATCGAACGCCATCCCAAACTCGATCCGGTCGCGACGATGACGGAAGGCATTTTCATCGCGGGCGTGTGCCAGGGACCCAAGGACATTCCGGCAACCGTGTCGCAAGGCGCAGCGGCGGCGGCGCGCGTCCTGGGTCTGATCGGACAAAAGCAGGTGACGCTCGAACCGGTGCGCGCGAGTATCACCCAAGACAATTGCTCCGGCTGTCGCATCTGCAACAATCTCTGCCCGTTCAACGCGATCACTTTTATCGAAGATCGCGCGGTGAGCGACATCAACCCCGCGCTCTGCCAGGGCTGCGGCACGTGCGTCTCGGCATGTCCCGCCGGCGCGATCACCGGCTCGCATTTCACGAATCAGCAAATTATGGCGCAGATTGAGGGCGTGTTGTTTGATTTGAATGTGCAGGGCGCGCGCGAGGAAATGGAGCGAGTGCCAGCGTGATGACAAGGAGACACGGAGACATAGTGACATGGAGAATTTTCTCCTTGTCTCCCTGTCACCTTGTCTCCGTGTCCTGAATTTGGAGACAAAACTATGAGCGAACAATTCGAACCCACCATCGTCGGATTCACGTGCAACTGGTGTTCATATCGCGCGGCGGACTTGGCGGGGATGTCGCGCATCAAGTACGCGCCGAACGTGCGTCTGATTCGCTTGATGTGTTCCGGGCGTGTCGATCCGCAATTCGTGTTCAAGGCGCTCGCCGAAGGCGCGGACGGCGTGCTGATTTCCGGCTGTCATCCCGGCGATTGCCACTACGTCGAACAAAATTACAAAACGATGCGACGCTTTGCGTTGCTCAAGATGACTCTCGCCGCGCTCGGCATCGAAGACGCGCGCGTCAAACTCGTGTGGGCGTCGGCGGCGGAAGGCAATATTCTCGCGGAAGAAATTGATAAGATGGTTGCGGAAGTCAAGGCGTTGGGACCGCTGAATTGGAAGGGTGACCGACGACCGAAGACCGAGGACGGACGAGTTCCGTCGTCGGTCATCGGTCATCGGTCGGTAGTCGAAGGAGTGGCGGTATGAGCAAAAATGGCAAACCCAAATTCGCGATGTACTGGGCGGCGGCGTGCGGCGGCTGCGAAATCGCGGTGCTGAATATCAACGAAGGCATTCTCGACGTGGACGCGAATTTCGACGTCGTCTTCTGGCCCGTCGCGATGGACGCGAAATACAAAGACGTGGAAGCGATGCCGGACAAGTCGATCACGCTGACCTTGTTCAACGGCGCGATTCGCAACGACGAAAACGCGCACATCGCGCAAATGCTGCGCGCGAAATCGCAAGTGCTCGTCGCGTTCGGCGCGTGCGCGTGCGAGGGCGGCATTCCCGGCTTGGGCAATCTCTCCTCCAAGCAGCAAATTCTCGACACCGCGTTCAGTACGATTTCGACCGACAACCCGAAAGAGTTGCGACCGCAAACGACGTTCAAAATGCCGGAGGGCGCGCTGCACATTCCGACGATGTACGAAACCGTCAAGTCGCTCGATCAAGTTGTGCCGGTGGATTATTACATACCGGGCTGTCCGCCGGAATCAAATCAGATCGCGGCGGTCGTCGGCTTGGTGATCAAGGCGTTGAAAGGCGAAGCGCAATTGCCACCGGCGGGCGCGGTCATCGGCGCGAGCCAGAGCACGGTGTGCGACGAGTGCAAACGCACGCGCGGCGAAAAGACGATCACGCAATTTACGCGCATGGCGACGTTTCAACCGCGCGAAGATCAATGCTTGCTCGAACAAGGCATCCTGTGTTCCGGGATGGCGACGCGCAGTGGTTGCGACGCGCGCTGCCCCGTCGCGAATATGCCGTGCGTCGGCTGTTACGGTCCCGCGCCGGACGTGATCGATCAAGGCGCACGGATGATGAGCGCGGTCGCGTCGGTCGTGGATAGCAAAGACCCGGCGGAAATCGAAAAAATTATGCGCGGCGTCGTTGACCCGACCGGCACGTTTTATCGGTTCGGTATGCCGCGGAGTTTGATGCGACATGCTAAAGGATGAAGGATGAAAGATGAAAGATGAAAAAAGAAAGATTCATCTTTCATCCTTCATCTTTCATCTTTCGATTGGAGAACAAATATGCAGCGAATAACAATTGACCCCATCACGCGTCTTGAGGGACACGGCAAGATCGAAATATTCTTGGATCCGGACGGGAACGTCGCGAATACGTATTTTCAGATTCCGGAATTGCGCGGGTTTGAGCAATTCTGCGTCGGCAGACCGGTCGAAGAAATGCCGGTGCTGACGGGGCGCATCTGCGGCGTTTGTCCCGAGGCGCATCATATGGCGGCGGCGAAGGCGGCGGACGCGGTGTATCACGTCGAACTGCCGCGCACGGCGGCGAAATTGCGCGAGTTGCTCTACAGCGCGTTCTACGTCACCGATCACGCGACGCACTTTTACGCGCTCGGCGGGCCCGATTTCGTGATGGGTCCCGACGCGCCGGTCGCGGAGCGCAACATCCTGGGTGTGATCCACAAAGTCGGACTCGAAATCGGCGGCAAGGTGATCAACGCGCGCAAAGCCGGACACACCGTGATCGAAATGATCGGCGGGCGCAAAGTGCATCCGTGCACTTCGATTCCCGGCGGCTTGTCGAAAGGAATTACAGTTGAACAACGCGATGAAATTCTTGCGATGGGCAAATGGGCGATTGAATTCGCGCAGTTCAGTTTAAAGCTTTTCGCCGACATCGTCCTGGGAAACAAAGCGTACGTGGATTTGATTTTGGGCGACGCGTACACGCACCGGACTTACTCGATGGGCATGGTGGACGAGAACAACAAAGTGAATTTCTACGACGGCAAAGTCAGCGTCGTTGACCCGGAAGGCAAACGGCTGGGCAAGTACGCGCCGAGCGAGTACACCGATTGGATCGCGGAGCGCGTGGAACCTTGGACGTACTTGAAATTCCCGTACCTGAAAAAAGTCGGCTGGAAAGGTTTCACCGACGGCAAAGAGTCCGGCGTATACACCGCGACGCCGCTGTCGCGTTTGAACGCGGCGGACGGAATGGCGACGCCGCTCGCGCAAGCGGAGTACGAGAAATTCTACGCGACGCTCGGCGGCAAGCCGGTGCATCAACGCCTCGCGACGCACTGGGCGCGCCTGATCGAATTGCTGTACGCCGCGGAACGCTGGGTCGAACTTGCGACGGATCCGGAAATCGCGTCGGACAATTTTCGCGCGATTCCGACCGCGACGCCGACCGAAGGCGTCGGCATCGTCGAAGCGCCGCGCGGCACGTTGACGCATCACTACTGGACGGACGCGCGCGGCGTCGTCACCAAAGTGAATCTCATCGTCGGCACGACGAACAACTATGCGCCGATCACGATGAGCATCAAAAAAGCGGCGGAGAGTTTCATCAAACGCGGGGTCGTCGTCAGCGAAGGAATTTTGAATCGCGTCGAGATGGCGTTCCGCGCGTACGATCCGTGCTTCGGCTGCGCGACGCATTCGTTGCCGGGGCAAATGCCGCTGGAGGTGACAGTGCGCGATGCGCGTGGAAATGTGGTTGAGGTGTTGAAGCAGTTTTGTGATTAGTGAGTTCAAGGTTCAAAGTTCAAGGTCGAACAACTTTGAACCTTGAACTTTGAACCTGAAACTTTGAACCCAAGGAGTGGCAAAATGATTTCCCTCGAACTACTCCGTCGCTATTCCTTCTTTGCCGGATTGGATGAGGCGGAATTGAAATCGCTGGCAATGATCTCGGAACAAGTGCGCGTCCCTGCGGGAACAATCTTGTTCGAGGAAGGACAAAATGCGGACGCGCTGTATCTCTTGCTCGAAGGGAGCGTAGATTTGTCGTTCAACTCCTCCCTGGGTCCGATCGAGCAAGTCCACGTGGGCGAAGTGAATCCCGGCGAGCCCTTTTCGATTTCGGCGTTGATTCCGCCGCACTTGCTTACGCACACCGCGCGCGCGGGCACCACGATTCACACGATCAAGATCGCCGCCGCGCCGTTGCGCGCGCTCTGCCAGAGCGATGCGCGCGTGGGCAGCGTCGTGATGCGCAAAGTCGCCGAAGCCGCGATGGAACGTTTGCACTTTACGCGCGTGCAACTTGCCGCCGCGCAAACCTGACGCGCCGCTTGAAAAATCACGCCCCGCCGAGCTTGGTAATCTCGGCAGGGCGCGTGTTACATCCCCTTGATCAATCCCCCCGGCTGACACGTCCGACAAAAATTCGTGATGCGTTGGTTCGCGCCGACGAGCGAGATCGGCGCGCCGCAGCGCGGGCAGGGCTCGCCGGTTTTCATATGCACCGCGAGAAAGTCGCGCGGCTTTAAATGGATTTGCTCGCCCATCTCCGCGCGCACTTGCTCGACGGCGTCGCGCAGCGCGCGCTGCATCGCCTCGTACAGGCGCGCGATTTCTTCCGGCGTGAGTTGCGTCCGTTTGCGGTACGGATGCAAGCGCGCGTGCCACAGAATTTCGTCCGCGTACGCGTTGCCGATCCCCGCGATGAAATCCCCGCGCGTCAAAATGCCTTTGATCTCGCCGCGATATTTTTGCAAGCGCGCGCGAAACTCGTCGCGCGAAATGTCGAAGGGTTCGGGACCCAGTCCCGCGAAATCCGGCGCCGCGTTCAAATCGCGCGTGAGGTACAACTGCCCCATCGTTTTCTGATCGACGTAGCGCAATTCGTCGCCGGAGGATAACGCCAAAACCAGGTGCGTCTTCGCCATTCGTTTGTCGGAGCGTCCGGCGAGTTGCAATCGTCCGGTCAGTTTAGGATTGATCGCGAGATAGAGCGATGGAAACGACAAGACGAGGAACTTGCCGCGCCGCGCGACCACGCTGATCGTCGCGCCGGTCAGTGCCGCGCTGAAATCGCCGCGCGTCAGATCGCGAATGACGATCGCGCCGCCGGGCGGAACGATTTCTACGCGCGCGATCTGCGTCCCGACGACGCAGCGCTGCAAAACTTCTTTCACCACTTCGAGTTCAGGGAGTTCGGGCATTTCGCATCCAGTAGGGGCGAAGCATTTTTTCGCATCTTGAGCGAAGCGCAGCGAAGTCGAAGGACGAAAAATGCTTCGCCCTTACGCGGTTATCGCCGCTAGCGCGCCTGCCAATAAATTTTCTCCCGTCGTACTACCAAGCGCGCGCACGCGCTGCGCGTGCGCTTCGATCTCAGGCGCGCCCGCGCCGCACATCAACGCGGCGATCCACTCGTGCAGCGGCGCGATACTTTGTCCGCGCGCGTGATCGCGCAAGAGCGCGTAACTGATGACGTTTGTTCGCGTGCGCGCGTATTCCAACAGATCGTCTACCGCGCGCTGATCCCAGCGCGCGTTTTTTGGATACGTCGCGTGCAGATGGTACGCGGCGAACAACCACCCGCCGACGAAATCATCGCCGGAGGGTGTAAGACCTTCGCCCAAGCCGATCAGCGCGCGCGCGTTGTCGAGAGACCTCACAGGTTTTGGAAAACCTGTGAGGTCTGATTCGCGCACCCGCGCCATCACCGTTTCACGCGACGCGACGCGCGCCGGATCGATCGCCGTCGGTTGCCACACGCGCGCATTGTGTAGGGGCGCAATTAATTGCGCCCCTACAAACCGCAACGCCGCGCCATCGGATTGAAACGGCATCCCCACGCGCAGCGCGCCGAAATCGAAATCGCCGCGCAGCGCGCGCGGATGCATCGGTAGATCGTTTTGCGCGAGCCAGAGAATCTCGCCGTTTGTCATTGCGAGCGAAGCGAAGCAATCTCCAAATCGCGACTTGGAGATTGCTTCGTCGCGAAAATCGCTCCTCGCAATGACACCCTGGAGGTACACCGCGCCGGTCACGACTGCCAGAATGGCTCCGCCAAATCGCGGTCGCGCCAACAAATCGCGCGCCGTCGCGCCGACGACTAACTCACCAACCATCCAACTATCCAACCAACAAATTATTTTTCCTGCATCGCGAGAAAGACGCGCTCCGCACTCAGCGGCATACTCGGCAAGCGAATTCCCACCGCATTGTACACCGCGTTCGCAATCGCCGGAGCGGTTGGCACCATCGCGTGCTCGCCGATGCCGCGCGCGCCCCAGGGTCCATCGTCTTGCGGTTCTTCGACGATGATCGGAATGATCTTGTGCGGCATATCCACCGAAGTCGCGATGCGATAATCCACAAACGATGGATTAACCACCTTGCCATTTCGCAAATCGAGTTTCTCAAAAATCGCCGACGACGCGCCTTGCACGACGCCGCCTTCCATCTGCGCGCGCACCTGATCGGGATTGATCGCTTTGCCCACGTCGAACGCCGCGGCGACGCGCAGAATTTCAATTTGTCCGGTCTCGGTGTCCACTTCCAAATCAACTGCCTGACAACCGACCGTGTAATGCACGACCGAGCGCGGACCCTGCCCGGTTTCCGGATCGAGTCCCGTGACGTACGTCGGCATAAAATTGCCGCGACCAACGATGGGACCGCCGCGCCAACCGCAATCGCCTTCTTTCGGCAAACCGTAGATCACCATATCGTGCAACGGCAGCGATTGCTCCGACTTGTACGAAATCACGTTGCCGTCTTTGATGTCGAGGTCTTCAGTTTTTTCGTTCCAGTGTTCCGCGACGAGTTCGAGAATTTGTTGGCGCGCGTGTTTCGCCGCGGCGACGACCGCGTTGCCCATACTCCACGTCAAGCGCGACGCGACCGTCTGCCATTCGTACGGCGAATACAACGTATCGACCGGTGTCGCAATCCGAATCCATTCGACCGGCACGCCGAGCGCGGCGGCGACCATCTGCGCCATCACGGTGTGCGTCCCTTGTCCGATCTCTTGCCCGCCGAGTCCAACTGTGATCGTCGCGTCTTCGTTCAGCCGGACGTACGACGACGACCCGGCATTCGGCGGCATCGCCGGGGCTTTCCACATAATCGCCAAACCCTTGCCGCGTTTCTTGTGCGGCGCGGACGCGGGTTCGCGCTTGCCCCAGTCAATCGCCGCTGTGGCTTTTTCGATGCACTCGTCCAATTTGATCGGATGCATTTTCCAGCCGGTCACAACATCACTGCCGGTTTTCAAACAATTCTTCAAGCGAAACGCGCGCGGATCCATTTTTAGTTTTTCCGCGAGTTGATCCATCAACTGCTCGATGCCCCAATGAATCTCCGGCATTCCAAAGCCGCGCATCGGTCCGCCGACCGGATGGTTGGTGTAACAGCAGTACGAATCCGCGTGGACGTTCGGAATTTCGTACGGACCGGTGGACGAATAGCCGCCCGCGCGCGTCATATTCACACCGTACTCGGTGTACGCGCCCGCATCCCAATAGTACTCCGTTTTCATCGCGACTAGTTTGCCCTCTTTCGTCGCGCCGATTTTTGTACGTGCAACCAAACCCTGCCGCACGAACGTCGTGAAAAATTCTTCTTCGCGCGTGAGGCGCAATTTCACCGGACGCCCCGGCACCTTTTGCGCCATCACGACCGCGCACGCTTCCATCGAAACTCCGGCTTTGCTGCCGAATCCGCCGCCGATGTACGGCGCGATCACGCGCAGATCGCCCTGGCTGATGCCGAGCGCTTTGGCGATCAGGTTGCGCTGCGCGAACGGCGATTGACTTGCTGCCCATAATGTGATCTTGCCCGATTGCTCCGCTTGCGCGACCGCGATGTGCGGCTCGATCGGGACGTGCTGGATCTGCGGCACGCGAAATTCACTTTCGACGATCGCGTCGCATTGCGCGAATCCTTTGGCGATGTCGCCCTTGCGAACCTTGAAATGATTCGAAATATTCGTCCCGGGTTTCGGGAAAATAAAATTCGCAACGGTGTACTTGCCGAGATCGGGATGCAGCAGCGGCGCATCCGATTTGATCGCGTCGAGCGGATCGGTCACCGCAGGCAGAACTTCGTACTCGACCTCGACCAACTTGATCGCTTGCTCCGCGATCTCTTCGCTCGTCGCGACGATGCCCGCAACTGGATCGCCGATGTAGCGCACGCGGTCGGTCGCAAAGATGTGGCGATCTTGCAAGTACAAGCCGATGTAGCCGGGCGTGTCCGCGCCGGTTGCAATCGCTTTGACGCCGGGGAGCGCGAGCGCGCGCGTCGCGTCGATCTTTTTGATGCGCGCGTGCGCGTGCGGACTGCGGACGAGTCGTCCGTACAACAACCCAGGTCCGAATTGAATGTCGTCCGCGAATTTCGCCGCGCCGGTCACTTTGTCCACCGCGTCGACGCGCGGGATACTTTCACCAATTATTTGTGTCATTTGAGATTCTCCTTGTTCGAGGGGCGAGGAGCGAGGGGCGCGAATTTTTTCGCCTCTCGCCACTCGCCTCACGCTGCCTGCTTCACCGCCTCCACAATCCGCGTATACCCGGTGCATCGGCACAGATTGCCGCGCAGCGCGTCTTTGATCGCGTCTTCGGACGGATGCGGATCGCGGTCGAGCAGCGCGCGCGCGCTGATGAGCATACCGGGCGTGCAAAAGCCGCACTGCACGCCGGTTAGATCAACGAACGCTTGCTGAATCTTGTCTAACCCCCTCCCAGCCTCCCCCGTAGTAACAGGGGCGGTGCGCGCGAGACCTTCAACGGTGATGATCTCCGCGCCGTCCGCTTCGACCGCAAGCACCATACAAGAATTGACCGGCTCGCCGTTCATCAGGACGGTGCACGCGCCGCACTCGCCTGCCGCGCAGCCGTTCTTGGTGCCGGTCAGCACGAGCACTTCGCGCAGCAGCGTCAGTAGCGTCATGTTGGATGGAACGGTGGCGCGTTCGGTGGTACCGTTGACGTTTAGTGTGATTGAGTGTTGGGACATATTTCCTCCGTGATGCGGATAAGTGGTTTTGTAAGCGTCCAGCCCTCGTGTCATTGCGAGCCGCGTAGCGGCGAAGCAATCTCCACATCACAAGTTGGAGATTGCTTCGTCGCGCAAAACGCTCCTCGCAATGACACCTGAACGATTACGTTCAAAGATCCGCAAACCCATCAATAATTCGCGCGATGTGACGCGACGCGTTGAGAAAATCGCCGAATCGCACATGCTCGTTCGGCGAGTGCGTGCGATTGTCGGCGTAACCGACGCCCGCGGTTACAATCGGAATACCGCCGAGCGGCATCGCGAACGCGTACATCGT
>Ga0194119_10009653_pt1 | contig 12895 bp, 18 predicted proteins | sample TA2MahC100mmetaG_FD_148620 | JGI IMG/M metagenome (GOLD analysis project Ga0194119, IMG submission 148620) | Freshwater microbial communities from Lake Tanganyika, Tanzania - TA2015018 Mahale Deep Cast 100m | ecosystem: Environmental > Aquatic > Freshwater > Lake | place: Tanzania: Lake... | reverse complement strand
CCCCTCCCGTGTCACCGCTTTGCCGTTTGGTGCCGGCGTCCTCGCAATCGCCCTCGCCGCGCTCCTTGCGGGCTGCCTGGTCACAGGTTCTGTCGAAGCTTCAACGGTTCGCGGCTTCAGCAGCTGCGCTGACTGGCTGGAGGAGCGCAAGAAAGAGGATTCGGATATGGAGGAGTCCTGGGTCATGGGCTACCTGCCAGGCGCCAACATGTTCATGACGTCACGAAAGGACATTCTGAAAATGATGGAGCCCAAGGAGATACACGCCTGGATCGACGGTTACTGCCGCGCCAACCCCACGGGCGATACGGCGGACGGGGCTGGCGCCCTGGTCAAGGAATTGCAGAAGCGCTGACGAATATGGCAGCGCCCGGCCCGGTACCCTTCAGGTACTGGGCGGGGTTCATGCTCAATCTCTGGCCCCGCGGGTAGTAAGTTTCTCAGTCAGGCATCGCCTACATGGCGTCGCTCAGGAGGCGCGGTAACTTGCGCCCAAGAAAGTCGGCCAATACCTTGTGAGCTTGAGAAGTGGGATGGACGCTATCAGCGAACATATAGGTAGTATCGGCACCAGGCGCGCGCAGCGTGCCGCTGTTGGTCGCCGTTGCATTCGGGACAGAGCAAAAGAGTGAGCTGGGGTTGTTCGGATCATCGAAACCCGCTTTGGTTGCGTTCGGGCTCACGCCGCAGGCCGTACCTTCTGTTGTGACTTTGAAACCGTAGTCCGCAGGTTTGGCCAGAACGTCGCCCAGTATTTCATTCGGGTCGATAAAAAGGATGTTGTTTTTCTTGAGCTCTGTGGCGAGCGCGACATTGAAGACCTGACGCGATAGAGCACTCAATGCATCTGCGACGGCGGACCCACGTGCTGCGCCGGCCGGGGTTTTACCCATATCGGGGAGGCCGATTACCACCAGTGCGGTGGCGTTCGCTTGCTTGAGCCGCACAGCCTCTCCTGCCAGTGCCAGCGCGGTTTTGTAAATGGCAGCCTGTTTTTCGTCCGCGGTGGATTGTGAATCGGCGTGGACGAAGATGTCATTCGCCCCGGCTAGGACAAAGACGAGATCACCTGCTTTGAACGTACTTTCTCCCTGCGTGCCGAGGTGAATGTCGATCTGTTCTTTGACGGGGATCGAGGAGGCGGCATTGAAATTTTTCGTCCTGTCGTAGTCGCTTGGTCCGCCTGATGTTCCCGAGTTGCCAATCCGCGGCTGGAGCAGAACGCGCGAGCCGCCTTGCGCATAGTTGGTGCAGGTGGGGCAGGTGAGCGGGTTCAGCAGATACGCAGAAGCTTATCCTCCCCCCATGAGCGTGGCGGGCTTGATCGCATACCCATAAAAATCTGCCAGATGTTCAACCCAAACCTTGCCCGGGTTAGTCGTGAACTTGCCGCCCCACCTGGATGCAGACTCGAGCGATGTAAACGGCGAGGCAGGGTTAAACAGCGGCTGCCCTGAAGCGGCGTAGGACGCCCAAACCGTATAGGTGCCACCATCGGTCAGGCTGTCACCGAACGCGATCACGCGTTTGAAGGGCTGAATAGCCTTGACATCTGGAGTGTCGCCTTCGGCAGTCTTGGCTACCGCATCCTGGATGCCGTTCAGAGAGGTGTTTTTTCGCACGAGTGCCAGATAGTCAAGCTGGCTATCGATGGCGTCGCCGAACTTGAAGGAGGCTGTAAGCGGGTCGTAGTTTTTGAAGTTGATGTTTGAGTTCAGAAGATTAAGAGTCGCCCCGACACTCGTTTTTGCCGCTGCGAGCCTGGTCGACGTGAGCTGCTGCGCCTTGGTCGAATCAAAGCCGCTTGTGAAGAGGTTCTTGATGCCATCGGTGGTGGCGCTGCCGGTGGCCTCGACCGCGATCAGGTGAGTGATGGGCGTGATGTTGGTTCGCCCGGCGTCGCTGCTGGCGATGGAGAAGTAGGACTCGGTGACCGGTACGCCGTTGGCCGTGCCGCCCGTGCTCTGCGCCAGATAAGGACCAAACCCGAGCACCCCCAACGCCTCGCTGCGCGGGATGGTGACGCTGCCGGTTTTGGCGCTGTCAACCACCTGAAGCGTGGCGCCATTGGAGCCTTTCAACGTGACGGTTGCGCCGACGATCGGATAGCCCGACGACACGGCAAGCTCGAGCTGCCCCGGGACGTTGGTGTTGCTGGAATCAGAGCAACCCGTCACAACGATTGACGCCGCCAGAGCGACGGCAAGAGTGACCCGCAGCGCGGATCGGCGAAAGACTTTGGGATTCAAGACACGTCTCCTTCAGAGGGCTTGTGGTTTTAATCGTCAGCTTAGAAATTAATCCGGAACGATGGGCTCGTACAGTTGGGCGCGGTATCCAAACGATTTCGAATCCGTGCGGGGCGAGCGCCTGACCCTGTGGCATAGCCCAGCTCACCATGCCGCACACCACCCCATGACTGCCGCCGCCGATGCGGGTTCGCTGATCGAAAGCCGGTACGCGTGGCTGCGGCTTGCAGCAAGCCTCGCTTTCATGACGCTTTCGAGTTGCGGCATGTATGCGATCGTCGTGGTGCTGCCGGCGGTGCAGAGCGAATTCGCAGTGGATCGCGCGGGCGCATCGCTTCCCTACACCCTCACCATGATCGGCTTTGGCCTGGGAGGCGTGGTGATGGGGCGCGTGGCTGACCGGTTTGGGGTGCTGGTGCCGCTTGCGATCGGTTCCGTCACGCTGGGCCTGGGTTTTATTGCGGCCGCTCACGCGCCTGGGCTGCTTAGCCTCTCGATCATCCAGGGCGTGTTGATCGGCTTTCTTGGCCGCGGGCCTCACTGCTCCATTCAGGCCGGACACACCTCGCGCACAAACTTCGCTGTCTCACGGAAAGTCAGGCGGGCCTCTTCGAGCATTTTCCAATACGCAAGATAGCCATGCGCGATCCCGTCGTATCGGAACAGCCTGGATTCAAGCCCCGCCGCCAGATAGCGCGAATGCAGTGCCAGGGAATCATCCAGCAGCGGATCGCACCCCGCTGCCACAATCAGTGCAGGCGGGAGGTTCGACAGATCCCCCGCAAGCGGGGCGACTCTGGGATCGGTCCGTTGCGAAGCGACTGGCGTATAGGCCTGGGCATAGCGCTCGAGTGCGGCGACGCTTAGACCAAAATCACCCCCACCCCATCGCGCGAAAGATCCTTCGTGACCCACCGGCCCATAGGTGCCGTAGTAGAGCAGTAGCGCCTCGGGAAGGGCCTGGCCCGCGTCACTCATCCCGCTGGGCTCGCGCATCCGCACGCGGCTCTCCACCGAGGCGGCCAGTCGCGAGGAACTTCTCGCCTGTCTTCAGCACCTCAACAGCGCGGCGGGCAACGCCAGCTTGATGAGTGTCGCCCTTATGCACACCCTGTGCGATCACGCCCGCAGCGCCGCGCCGTGCATCGGCCCGGCGCTGACCATCCACAGGAACACCATCATGTACAACCCCTCTCCGGGCGCCCCGCTATCCTGGCCCGAACTGCCCGACCTGGCCGCCGTGACGCTTCACGACGTACTTCACGACTTCGTCACGCGCTTCGAGTCCCACTACCTCGGCCAGATCGAGCGCTACTACCGGGAGCGATCACGCGAGCACCTCGCCCAACCCGACTTCGTCCAGCCCGACCTATTCCAATCGGCTTGCCAGGACGATCCGCCGTTCTGAACCCTCCTCAAGCACAAACCCCGCCCCTCAGCATCATCGAGCGGCGTTTGCGTTCGACCGCTTGCCTCTTCACACCATCGCGATCTGTGATCATCAGAACATCAATGTGGGTGAGCACACTCAGCCTGGGTGCCTTTTTTTCTCGACGGACTCGCCGATCGCCTGGAATACTTCCAGCCAGACCGGATTCACCCCAATGAAAGTGCTCAGCCCCGAATGCTGGACAACGTCTGGCCCAGGCTGCAGGCCCTTTTGTAGTGGTTGCGTTAACTCCCCGCGCTTACTCGGGTGTCATCCCCGCCGCCTTCACGACACTCGCCCACATTGCGGTGTCACGCGCCTGAAGGGCAGCAAACTCGCTGTTTGACAGTGGCAGAATCTGTGCGCCGGTTGCCTCCAGCGTTGCCTTCTCGGCACGAACGGCTGCGTGAACCAGTGCGGTGAGACGTGCGGTGATCGCGGGGGGCGTATTCGCCGGCAAATACATCCCTTGCCAGTTGATCAGTTCATAGTCAGGAAAGCCCTGTTCCTTCATGGTGGGAATCTCGGGCGCAATAGGAAGCCGAGCGGCACTGGTGACAGCAAGGGCCCTCACCTTGCCGCCCTTTACCAGCGGCATGCCGGTGATGATGTCGGTCCACATGACGCTCACCTGACCGCCCATCAAATCGGTGAGGGCCTGCGGTGCCCCCTTGTATGGAACGTGGATCAGATCGGCGCGCGACATCTGCTTGAACATTTCACCGCCGATACGGCTTGGCGCATTGCCGCTCGCAAAGCTGTACTTGCCCGGATGGGTCGACACCAACCGGACGAAGTCGGCCACCGATTGCGCAGGCGACGTCGGCCCCACCACCATCACGAAAGGAGCGATGATCAGAGACGAAACAGGCGCGAAGTCACGAACCGGGTCGTAGGGGAGCCTCTTGAACAGATTGGGATTGGCCGAGTGTGTGGTGCCGGTCGTGACGAGAACGGTGTAGCCGTCGGGCGCAGCCTTGGCGACCGTCTCCGACGCAATGAACCCGTTTGCACCGCCACGGTTATCCACCACGACGCTCTGGCCGGTGGCCTGCGAAACATGCTGGGCCACCACGCGGGCGGTTTGATCGGTTGCACTCCCGGCGGGAAACGCCACGACAAAGCGAATCGGCCTGGTGGGATAGTCAACGCTTTGTGCGCGGGCGATCGGGGCGGCGACGAGCGCAGCCAGCAGCGCAGCGGCACCAACAAGCGACCGATGACTACCATGGAGCAAATCGCGGTTGATCATCCTTAGGACTCCATTCAAAGATGAAATCGATCAGGTCGTTGGACTACTGTGGCGATCGCCTGCCTCGCTTCAATCAAGCTTCATATCGATCGCCCGGATGACCCTCCCCATTTAGCAATCTCACCCTCAATAAGATCTCGGGTCTGAAGCGGATCCGCATAGGAGGGCTGAACCCCCGCATCGAATAACGCCGCCTGTACGTCCGCTTGCATCAACACCTTTCGGATCTCTTCGCTAAGGAGGTCGACTATTGACTTGGGCGTGCCCGCGGCGGCAAGAATGGCGAGCCAGACCGATGCATCGTAGCCACTGACGCCGGCCTCGCTGAACATTGGAGCGGCGGGCAATCAGATAATTCTATACGCAGTTGTCACCCCGAGCGCACGGAGACGCCCTGTAGCAAGATGGGAAATCGCGTTGGGCACGCCCGCAACGCTTGACTCAACGATTCCTGCAAGAAGATCTTGTGTGGCACCAGCGCTTCCCCTGTAAGGTACGTGACGCATTTGCATGCCTGTCATGGACGCGAGCAAGGCCGCCATCAAATGCTGGGAGCTGCCATTCCCGGATGATGCGTAGTGGAGCACAGAAGTGGCTCCACAAATCTGAACAGCTGAGATAAAGCAGACTCCGGACAAACTGTCGGGTCCAGTAGGACCCGCGAAAAGGAGTTTTGCGATGAACAAGAAGGCATCAGGGCGGCGCAGCCGCCGATCTCACAGTCCTGCCTTTAAGGCCAAGGTGGCGCTGGCGGCGCTGCGGGAGGACAAGACCATGGCCGAGTTGTACAAGGAGTTCGAGCTGCACCCCACGCAGATCAACGATTGGAAGAGGCAACTGCTGGACCGTGCGGCCGACGTGTTCGGCAATGGCGCGGCGCCTGAGCCGGTGGATCTGGCGCCGCTGCACGCCAAGATCGGGCAACTGGCGTTGGAGAACGATTTTTTAGAAGGCGCGCTCACCAAGGCGGGGTTGCTGAGCGCAAAGCGATGATCGACCGTGAACATCCACTGAGCGTGGCGCGCCAGGCCAAACTGCTCGACATCAGCCGAGGCGCGGTCTACTACCGGCCGCGACCTACCAGCGATGCCGACTTGGCGCTCATGCGCCGTATCGACGAATTGCACTTGGAGCGCCCCTTCATGGGAGCCCGTATGCTGCGGCGGATGTTGCTGCGTGAGGGCGTCCGTGTGGGGCGGCGGCACCTGGGCACGTTGATGCTGCGCATGGGCATTGAGGCCCTGTGCCCGCAGCCAGGCACCAGCCAGCGCAATCCCCAGCACAAGGTCTACCCCTATCTGCTGCGCAAAGTGGCTGTCGGCCGTGCCAATCAGGTCTGGGCGCTGGATACGACCTATATCCGCATGGCCAGGGGGTACGTCTACCTGACCGCCCTGGTCGATGTCGCCAGCCGCCGGGTACTGACCCATAAGGTGGCCATTACGCTGGAGGCCTGCCACGCCCGCGAGAGAAGCGGTTTCGCAAATTCGGACACTGGGATAAAGGGTGACGGCCTTGCTCAACTGGGCGAAGATTTCGCCCATACGAGGATGTGGACAGGGCCTAGAGAATCCCAAGATCTGCCTGGGCCTGGGCGAGCTTCTTCGCGGCCTCTTGGAGCTGAGGCGTCAAAGTCGCTAGCTGATTGGCGGCGCGCTGTCGAAATTGCTGCAGTTCCCCGGGGCCTGCTGCCAAGACCCGCTCCAGCGAGATGCGCTTGGCCGCGAACCTCGAACGTACCGCATCTCTGTCACTGGTAGAGACTGCTGCGGCCGGATTGAACTGGAACTGCCGTTCGCAACTGCGCCGCCAGTCAACGACTGCTCGCGCCAAACTCTCGCCAAACCCGCGAACCTGCATGACCTGGCTTTTAGTAACGTCAGCGGCGGTCTCGATGCCAAACGAACGGAGCGCAGCCTTGCGCGCTTGACCGACGCCGGGGATGCTCGCCCGGTCGATGGAGCACGTGTTCAGAAACTTCTCCTTCTGCCGCTCCTGCGCCGTGGCATGGAGCCGGTTCAGCTCTTCTTGCTCCATTCTTGGAAGGGCCTCGAGCTCGTCCTTCAGCTTGGACAGCTCCGATCGGCGGGCATTGAAGCCTACTGGGCCAGTCTCCTTATTGGTTCGCTCTACCAGACGGTCGTACTCCTGCTTAGCGGCGTCCAAAACTCTCTGTCTAGCTGCCCGCTCATCGCTCCGCGTTGATGAGCCGGCATCTCCTGCTATTGCCCATCCCGCCCATCCCACCAGTAGGCCAATAAGCCACGCGCCAGGGGCAGCAATAACGATGGCCACAGCGATGACTATCGCAACAACCTTGTAGAACGTTGCCGTACTGTTGTGCCACAAACAGCCAATCAGATCCCCTCTTGCGGCGTCGCGTCCCGCATCGTCACTCCGCTAAGTCTCATTTTGAGAGTCCATAGCCGACACTGGCCGGCGACGAGCCAGCAACTGGTCGATGTTCATCGCCCCACTGAGTGGCCGAGCGTAGAACCGATCGATCATCTCAGGGCTGGTTCGAGCATTGCGTGCCAGCACCAAGGTGTTGATGGTACCGCCATAGAGCAGTCGGTACATGATGCTGGTGTGACGCAGTGAGTACATGGACCGAGGCTCACCCGTGGTGCCATGCCCCAGCCCAGACAGTGCCAACAGGATTTCAAACTGACGCTGGAACTGCTTGAGGGCGTAGTCGCGTTGCTTCGCTCCGTACTCGGGCAGAAACACATAGTGCTGATCCCCACAGGCCACACCCGATCGCTGATGCCGATCCCGCAGTCGTTCATAAACGCCCGCAGCCTGCGTCATCGTGGTAATGGGATCGCTGTGCCCCTTGGTCGGCGGAAGACGCAACCGCAGATAGCGATACCGACCCTGCACCCGATCCACATGCCCGTGCTGCAGCACCTTGATGTCAGTGGGGCGAACAAAACTGTTGACCATGAACTCGATCACCGAGGCCAGATCCGCAGTCATGTCCACATGCCGCATGAGATCGCCACGACGCGGCTCCTCTGCGGCCACATCCACGATCTGTGTGGCCACCGCACCGACGCTGTCGCGATACTTGCGAACTTCGAATCGGTGACCCGCCAGTCTGCGTGCCCAACGAACCAACCGCAGATACTCCCTGGGCATGAACCAGCCTCGGGGATTGTCACGCACCGAGACCACAGGCATCTCGGGCACCGCCGTGATCACGCCCTGTCGCGCTGCATGTTGCAGCAGTTTGCGAACCAGACGCACATAGGCACTGATGGTGGACGAGGTGAGATCGTCTTCGCTGATCTGATTGAGAAACTCGCTGACCTGCTGGTAGTTGATTTCGGTGATGTCCCAGCCCGAGAAGAACGGTGTGATCTTCTTGTCGAAGCGGTAGACCATGTTGTCGTAGGTGATCTGCGTGAGTTCACCGCGACCCAGTTTGGCCCGTTCACTGGCCAGCAAACTGTTGAGGAGCGTGTCGTAGGCCGAGGCAGATCGCGTTGCCGTAGGTCCTTGCCTGATCCGCTGTTTGATGTCGCTGAAGTATTGCTTGGCAAACGCGATGGCGGTGATGCGATCTTCGGTGCGTGTGCTGCGTCGGTAGGTGCGACCTCGTTCCCAGTAGCGAACCCACCAGAAAGGGCTGGCTCGGTGCTGGTAGATGTAGAGCACTGAGGGGTAGCCACGAATGCGTTCACGGTAGGTGGCCGTGGTGCGATGTGGTTCTCGGGGCGGTCGGGCAGCGGCTCGGCGTCGTCGTGGGCCTGGTCGGCTTTGGGGCTTGGGTTTTCGGCCGTCAGGGAGCGGCGGGGCAGTGGAGTTGGGTGGTCGCTGTGAGGCAGATCTCATCAGGTGGGCGTGGTCAGCATCACACTGATGCTATGACACACGAGCCCAGTGGGCGACCGAAATCAGGCCTGCAGGTTTGGTCCCTAGTCAGAGCGGACCCGCCTAAGCCCTGCGATCAGTTCTGGCACGTCGACTGTGATGATGTTCCACAAGGTGTCGTTGTCGATACCGAGGTATCCGTGGATCAGTCGATTTCGGGTGGCGATGATTTGCCGCCATGTCCGATATGTAAGGCTGCCAATCCCGCGCTCGCGGCTCAGACATCAATCAGGCTCTGCTCGACGTAGGGTTTCAACTCAGCGCGAAGCGCTTTGTCCGTGACCAGATCAACGGGGCGACCCAACATATCTTCGAGACAGAAAAGTACTCCGAAGTACCGCTTGGACGTGGCTGGCCCATCAAACGACACCAGGATATCGATGTCGCTCGATTCAGAGGCCTCATCTCGAGCCATAGAACCAAACAATGACAGACGTGTCACCCCGAATCGGGTGCTCAGTTCAGGGCGGGACTGGGCAAGCAGCGTGAGGACGTGTTGTCGGTTCAAGGAGGGTCGCACAGCTCAGCTTTCGCTCTCGATACTTCGACGTACGGCTATAAGTCTGTCCCGCAATGTTGGTAGGTCCCGCTTGACCGTATCCCACACTACCTTTAAGTCGACCTGATAGTAGCCGTGCACAAGGATATTCCGCATGTCATAAGCAAAGGACAGAGGTAAGTCGGGGTTTGCCTCGACGAATTCCGGTGATACACGCTCGATATTGCGACTTGCCTCCCCGATCACTGCGAAGTTTCGGATGACAGCATCCTGAATGAGCTGATTAGAAAAAAACTCGTTCTCATCAAGACCCGCGCAGTATCGAAAAATACGATCAATTGAGTCAACGATGTGGTCCAAGTAGTTGGGGACGCGTAGAGGGTCCCGGCTCATATCGGGCGAGCCTCGGCGATGACAGCGGCTCTGAACCGTTCTGGGAGAGAGTTGGGGGTCAGCACATCGACTTCAACTTTTAATAGAGCTCTCAGCTTGTAGCGAATTGCCCCCAAATCGAACAGGCTTGTTCCTTGGCTCGGATCAATCAAGATGTCAAGGTCGCTGTCCTCGGTATCCATACCGCGGACAACGGATCCAAATACGCGGGCGTTTGTCGCTCGATGAGCGGCGACAATCTCACGAATTTCCTGTCGATGGGCGTCTAAAGCTTCAGAGGGTCTCATCGGTGGCTCGCGGGTGTTCGCAACGAAGCGTGGCTAAAACAAACAGCCGCCCCCTGAGATCATAGCGAATCAAACCGCGCAGATGAAGATGAGCGCTTATATTTACCGCCACTGGGTGGCAGCGATCAGATCTGCGGTCTGAGCCATCTGTGCCCGCCAGCTGTAGTACACCACGCGGTGTACTACAAACGCCCCACCGACCGCTCGGAATCAGCGGTTTAAGCGTTTGCTTTTACAGAAGTTTTTGGTGGGCGGCACAGGGTTCGAACCTGTGACCCCTGCCGTGTGAAGGTAGGGTAAACGAACTTTTTCGGACTCATGCGAAGAAAGTTTGCAAGTGAAACGCTGCGCATGGGATCGCTTAATTGCGCTAGACTTTCTAGTATTCTTCTAGAAAAGAGTTCTCGCATGTCGCGTCGCATCGATACCGTGGAAGCGCGGTCCAAGCTGGCCCCCCGGCCAGCGCCCTATTGGGTGCGACTGGTCCCTGGCTGCAGTCTCGGCTACCGCAAGCCCGTTGCTGGTGCGGCTGGCTTCTGGCTGGCGCGGGTCTATGACCGGGCGCTACAGAAGGACACCTGGCGCAGCTTGGGCGGGTTTGAGAACCTGCCCGCTCATGAGCGGTATGGCGCAGCGAAGAAAGCGGCTGAGGGGCTCGCGGAGCATATGGGGCACGGGGGGACGCCAGACTCACTGACCGTTCTGCAGGCCTGCAAGGCCTACGTCGAGCACTTGCGCGGCGAGGGTAAGTCCAGCACTGCTGACGACGCGGCGGCTCGCTTCGCGCGATGGATCGATGGGGACAAGCTGGCGCGGATCGATGTCCGCAAGCTCGCGCCGCACCACCTCCGTGCGTGGCGACAGGCGCTGATCGCGGAGCCAGTGGTCGTTAACCCGCACGCCACAGAGGCGGACCGGCGGACTCGTACCCGCGCGGCATCTTCGGTCAACCGCGACCAAACCGCCCTTAGAGCTGCTTTGAACCACGCTCGGGAGTCGGGGGTTGCGGTCACGGATTCGGCATGGCGTACGGCGCTTCGACCTCTACCTAATGCAGAGAGGAGGCGGGACCTTTACCTCGACCGCTCGCAGCGTGCCGCGTTAATCGGTAAGGCAGCCGCCGATCTCGCACTTCTTCTTAAGGGCTTGGCGCTCGTGCCGCTACGCCCGGGAGCGCTTGCGGCGCTCAAGGCAGCGGACTTTGACAAAAGGCGCGGCACTCTAAAGGTCGGCGCCGATAAGGCTGGCGCAGATCGACGCATCATGCTGCCCGCGGAAACGGCGGCGTTTTTTGCCGAGCGCTGCCAGGATAAGCTGCCGGGCGCACCGCTGTTCAGTCGCGCTGATGGCAAGGCTTGGGACAAGGACGCTTGGAAGAAACCAGTCAAGGCCGCCGCAGAGGCCGCAGGCTTGCCACCCGAGGTTACCGCCTACAGCCTCCGTCATTCTGTGATTACCGACTTGATCGGCGCGGGCCTAGACGTCTTGACCGTCGCGCGGTTGAGCGGCACCAGCATCGCCATGATCGAGCGGCACTATGGGCATTTGCGAGCCGAGCACGCGGCTGCAGCGCTCGCCACACTGGCGCTTTGAGGACGGGCTGATGAGCAAGCGTCGAGCAGACTCGGCACCAGATGACCGGATGCGCCGCTTCGAGCAAGAAGTCGAGGAGCTGGCGAATCACTTAAAGGGGCGACCGTATGTCGACCACACTCAGAGTGCGCTTGCCTCGGACCTAAAAAAGGTGCAACGCGCCGCTCACGAAGCCCTTAAGGCGCTACAGCCGCTTCAGATTGTTGATAGCCCCGAGGCGCCCAATTTTCCGCTTTTCCTTGAGTTGCTGTTCGGACTAAATCGCCGACGAGCGGCGAACGGGCTACCGCCTCTCAACGGAATGGACTTCCCAGCATCAGTTGTCAAAGCATTGATGGAGTTGAAAGAGGCGGCCGAGACTGCTCTAGACACTAATGGGCCAAGGCGCGGCAATGCCCCTCGCCGCACCCAAACGCAGGCTCTTGTCGAAAGGGCAGCGATGGCCTTCGTCCTTCGGTACCACGCCATTTTCGAACGATGGCCGCCGAAATCGACTAGAGGCCCTTGTGTGGACGCAATGGCACGATTCCTTGAGCGCCTGGGTGTCAATCCAGATGTAGACGCTGCTGGTGTCCTGAGGCGGGCCATTGACGCGGAGCGAGAGGCCGAAAAAAAGCGAGAGTCCTTCAGCAACGACCTGTTCTGACTGCGTCAAATCAGACTAGGGGAGGGTATTTGGCACATCGCAACTGGGTTGCGATCGCGGGATGATCGGTGCATCGAAAACCCGTGTGAGGCCGCCAATGACCGCCAAGATCCGAGCCGCAGTAACACCAGCGGCGCTCCAAGTCGTCGCCTTATTAGATGCCCCAGCATGCGCCGCAAAGATGCGAGCCGCAGTAATACCAGCGGCGCTCCAAGACGTCGCCCTAGTAGACGCCCCAGCCTGCGCCGCCGCAGCGGGTTGCGGCCTCACCTACTGGTTCGAGCTAGTTCGTCGCGGAGAGGCGCCTCAGCCAGCGATCCGCAGACCTCGATACACGCGGTGGCGTTTGGCGGACATTCGCGAGTGGCTGGCGGCCGTTTCGGGCGATGATCCGACCGTCGTCGCGCGGGCCCGCTATGCAAGTCATGCAGCGCAGGCTAAGCGCAGTGGGCGACGCCAGCGGCTGGGGGGCTTGCGATGAGCCCCGCCGACCGCACGCCTCCTACGCTAAGTTTGCGGAGAGATGCGATGACTGCAAACGAAAGATCCAGCATATCTTGCTCGGCGTCGGCGGTGATTGCCAGAACGGCACGGGCGATTCGTGTGACTGCCGGGCCCGCGATCTACATTGCTGGAAAGATTGGTAGAAACGACTTCCGCCACGACCTTAT
>Ga0194119_10009640_pt1 | contig 12906 bp, 7 predicted proteins | sample TA2MahC100mmetaG_FD_148620 | JGI IMG/M metagenome (GOLD analysis project Ga0194119, IMG submission 148620) | Freshwater microbial communities from Lake Tanganyika, Tanzania - TA2015018 Mahale Deep Cast 100m | ecosystem: Environmental > Aquatic > Freshwater > Lake | place: Tanzania: Lake... | reverse complement strand
GGGGGCGGGCGCGGGGGCGCTGAGGGGGGGGAGCGGGCGCTGGAACGCGCGCCACCCCGCGAGGTCCTCCTCTTCCCCCTCGCCTCGACGCCGCGCGAGGAGGTCGGCGGAGGTGGGGGCGCGCGGCGTGGGCGGGGGGGCGGGGGGGGCGCCTGAGGTCTGCGCGCGGTGACGCGTTGTGCGGCGCTCCGCGCCCTCCGCGCCCTCCGCGTCGCCCTCCGCGTCGCCCTCCGCGGCGCCCTCCGCGTCGCCCTCCGCGGCGCCCTCCGCGGCGCCCTCCGCGGCGCCCTCCGCGGCGCCCTCCGCGTCGCCCTCCGCCGACCACGACAGCCCCCCCGGCACGATCGCCCAGTCCCGCGCGCCCTCCAGGTCCTCGGGAATCAGCTGCGCCGTGGCGCGCAGGGCGCGCGTGAGCAGGTCCAGGATCGCCTCCTCGTCGCTGAAGCGCACCTCGGTCTTGGCGGGGTGCACGTTGACGTCCACCAGGGCGGGGTGAATCGACATCTTGAGCAGGTAGAACGGGTAGCGCCCCTTGGGCAGCTTGTGCCCAAAGGCGCGCTGAATCGCGCTCAAGAACAGCTTGTCTTTGACGAAACGCCCGTTGATGAAGACGTAGGCGTGGCGGTGGGCGCTGTAGGTGTGCGAGGGGCGCGAGATCAGCCCCTCCACCGTGATCTGGTCGGAGAACGACACCGCGTGCAGGTGACTCGCCACGTGCTCCCCAAAGAGCGCGCGCACCCGCTCGAGCGCGCTGGCGTGGGGCGGGAGGTTGAACACCTCCTGCTCGTCTCGCACGAAGCGGAACGCCACCTGCGGGTAGCACAGCGACAGCCGCTGCACCGCCTCCTGAATCACCCCCGCCTCGGTGGCGGGCGTCTTGAGGAACTTGCGGCGGGCGGGGACGTTGAAGAACAGGTCCTCCACGCGCACCTCGGTGCCCACGCGCCCCGCCGCCTCGCGCGTCTTGAGCTGCGCCCCCCCCACCAGCTCGAGCTGCGTGGCCATCACCGCCTCGTCCGTGCGGGTCTTGAGCGTAAAGCGACTCACGGACGCGATGGAGGGGAGCGCCTCGCCGCGAAAGCCGAGCGTGCTGAGGCGGTTGAGGTCGTCCACCACGGCGATCTTGCTCGTGGCGTGGCGCTCGAGGGCGAGCAGCGCGTCGGCCTGCGTCATGCCGTGGCCGTTGTCCACCACCCGCAGCAGCTCGCGCCCGCCCCCCTTGATCTCCACCAGCAGCTCCGTCGCCCCCGCGTCGAGCGCGTTCTCCATGAGCTCCTTGGCGGCGCTCGCCGGCCGCTCCACCACCTCGCCGGCGGCGATCTGGTTGGCGAGAATCGGGTCGAGGATCTGCACCTTGCGGCGCGTCGGGCGCGCGGCGGGCGGGGGGGCGGCGGGGGTCATGGGCGGCTCCTGCTCAGAGGGGGCGGGGCGGGCGGGTCAGCGCGGCGTGGGCGGCGGCGCGGGCAGCGGCGTGAGGTCGCCCTCGAGCGTCACGGGCGCCTCGGGGCTCAGGGTCACGAGGTGGTAGCGCGTGGCGTGCCCTCGGCGGCGCAGCTCCACCCGCCGCGCCCCGGCGGGGAGGAGCAGCGCGCGCAGGGGGTAGTCGGCGACCCGCCCCTTAAAGCGCCCGTCCACGTACACCCACACCCGCTCGTCGCAGCTCGGCAGGCGCAGGAAGGCGCGACTCGGCGGGGGCGTGGGCAGCGCGTCGGTGCGCTGAATCACCCCCCCGCCGCCCTGCGCGCCGCCGCAGGCGCTCAGGGTGAGCGCGAGCGCCGCCCAGCGCGCCGCCCAGCGCGCCGCCCAGCGCGCCGCCCAGCGCGCCGCCCAGCGCGCCGCCCAGCGCGCCGCCCAGCCCTGCTCGCCCCCCCCCCGCCGCGCGCCGCTCACCGCGCTCCCCCCTCGCCCTCCGCCGGGGCCGGCGCCCACACCCACACCTCGCGCCCGGCGAGCGGCGCGCTCACCTTGAGGCGCGCCGCCGCCCCCTCGCCCTCCACGGCGGCGGGCAGGGGCGTGGCGCCGAGCTGCGCGCGCAGCGCCTCGCGCGCCTCGCGGTGCGCCGGCAGGGCGCGCAGGCGCCGCACTAGGGCGGGGGCGGCGGGGGCGGCGGGGGCGGCGGGGGCGGTGGGGGCGGCGGGGGCGGCGGGGGCGGCGGGGGGCGGGGCGTGGAGCGGGAGCAGGAGTCCCTCCGCGGGCGCCTCCACCCACACGAGCGGGCGCGCGGCGGGGGCGCCGCAGGGGGGCTCGTCGAGCGCGAGGCGCGCGTGCACGTGGGCGCTGCCGTCGCTGAAGCGCGCCAGGGGCGCCGCCGCCGCCCGCCGCGCCGCCTCCTCGTCGAGCGCCCCGCCGCAGGGGGCGCCGCCCGCCGCCGCGCCCGCCTCGCCGCTGAGCGCCCGCGCGAGCGCCGATAGGCGGCGCGCCGCGTCGCGCAGCGCCACCGCGCCGAGGTCCTCCGTGGCGAGCCCCCCCGTGGGCGACAGCAGGCGCGGCGTCCCCACGCCCACCGCGCTCACCTCGCGCGCGCTCCAGTCGAGCGCCCCCTCCTCGCGGCGCGTGATGACGCGCGCCTCGGGCGCGCGCGCTAGGTGCTCGCGCAGCGCCTCGGCGCGCGCAGCGGCGCTGGGGGCGCTGGGGGCGCTGGGGGCGCTGGGGGCGCTGGAGGCGCCGGGGGCGGGCGGCAGGGCGGGCGCGGCGGCGCTGGGGGCGATGGCGAGCAGCGCGGCGAGCGGCGCGGCGAGCGGCGCGGCGAGCGGCGCGGCGAGCGTGGGCGCGCGCGCCCCCCAAGCGCGGCGCCTCACCCCTCCTGCTCCGCGATCGAGTCGCGCGCGAGCACCCTGTTCCTGCCCGCCTCCTTCACCTTGTAGAGCCGCTCGTCCGCCACCTTAAAGAGGTCCTCGATGGTCTGCCCGTGCTCGGGGAAGGTGGCCACGCCGGCGCTGAAGGTGGACTGGAAGCGCTCGCCGTGCTCGCCGTCAAAGTAGAAGCGCACGAACTCGCGGCGCGCGCGCTCCAGAATCACCCGCGCGCTCTCGGCGCCCTCGCCGCTGAACGCCACCATGAACTCCTCGCCCCCCCAGCGCCCGCGCAGGTCCTCCACGCGGAACGACGACGACAGCAGCCGCCCCATCGAGGCGAGCACGCGGTCGCCGGCGATGTGGCCGTAGGTGTCGTTCACGGACTTGAAGTGGTCGAGGTCGATCAGGCACACCGACACGGAGTGCCCCTGGCGGCGAGCGGCGGCGAGGCGGGCCTGCAGGGCGTCGTTGAAGGCGCGGCGGAGGAGCAGCCCCGTGAGCCCGTCGCGGTCGGCGCGGTCCTGGATGAGCCGGCTGCGCTCGAGGCGCGACTCGAGGCACGCCTTGAGCACCGCGCGGTCGGCGCGGCGCGACAGGTAGTCGTCGGCGCCAGAGCGGTACGCCGCCACCCGCATGTCGTCGTCGCCGCGCTCGCCCATCAGCACGATGGGCAGCGACTGCCACTCGGGGGTGGCGCGCAGCGTGCGGCACACCTCAAAGCCGCCGAGCCCCGCCATGTCCGCATGGATCACCAGCAGGTCCGTCTGCACCTCCGAGAGCAGCTCGAGCACGCGCAGCGGCGCCGTGAGGCACGACACCTGAAAGGCGCTCTGCGAGAGCTCTCGGGTCACGTGGTCGGTGATGAGCGCCTCGTCGTCGTCGATCACGAGCACCCGCGCGGAGCCGCGCCTGTTGAGACTCTGGAGTTGACGCAGTGACTGCGAGAGGAGGTCCACCCCCACCCCCTCCCCCAAGAACAGCGATACCCCCGCGTGCACCCCCTCGAGGCGGTCGCTCACCTGCTGTTGGTTGGAGATGAAGGCGATGGGCAGCGAGTCCCCCACCTCGCGCCGGAGGCTGCGGACCAGCGACAGCCCGTCCATGTCCTGCAGCAGGTGCGACACGAACGCCACGTCAAAGCGGCGCTGGCGCGTCTCGCGGAGCGCCGCCTGCGCGCTCGGCACGGAGATGAGCTTGAGGTTGAGCGGGCGGCAGGCGCGCCGCAGGTCGGCGCAGATGGGCGCGTCCGGCGACCCCACCCACAGCACCTGCGCCCCCTCCTCCTCCTCCTCGCCCCCCGCCAGCTCCACCCGCGCGGCGGCGGGGTGCAGGGTGGCGGGGTCGAGGGCGAGGCACAGCAGCGCGGGGAGCGCGGCGGGGCGCGGCGGGCGCGGCGCGTCGCACAGCAGAGCGGCGGGCGCGTCGCGCGGCGGGGCGGCGCCGCGCGGGCGGGCCGCCGAGACGGGGCGCGGCGTCTCCTCCGCGGACAGCGCCGCCGCCCGCGCCCCCTCCCCCGCCTCCTCCGCCCGCGCCGCCTCCTCGAGCGCCCAGCGCGCCGCGCGCCCCGTGAGCGCGCTCCAGGGCGCCTCGCCCGCGCCGCCCTCCTGCCCCCCCGCCTCCACTAGCCGCACCACGCGCCGGACGCGGCGGAGCGCGTCGCGGAGCCAGGCGCGCACCTTGTCCTCCGCGCCCAGCTCCGCCTCCTCCACCAGCCCCAGCACCAGCGCGTCCACCTGCTGCGCCTTGAGCACCTGCGCCCCGATGGACAGGGAGGGCGCCTCGTAGACGCGCACGCGGCGCGGCTCCTTGAGCCCCTCCACGAGCGCCACCCGCGTCACCGCGTCACGCTCCACCACGAGCACCTTGGGCGCCCGCGCGGGCGCCGGGGCGCCGGGGGCGCCGAGAGCGCCGAGAGCGCCGAGGACGCCGAGGGCGCCGGGGGGCTGCGGGGGGGGGGCGTCGCCTGCTGTCATGCCGTCCTCAGGGCCCCGCGGGGCGCGCCGCGGGCGGCGCGTGGGCGCTCGGCGCGGAGCGCGGGGAGAGATGGGTGAGGGGGAGATGTGGACCCACGCGCGCGCCGAGCGCTCGCTGAGCGATTGCTTCTCGCATCATGTGCCACAAGCGCGATAAAAGACAACCGATATCGCCATCCGATGTCGCCATCAGGACCCCACATGCGCCCCGACTCTCCCCCCCGCACGCCTCCCCGGCCCGCCTACGACGCCCTCACCAGCCTCTACCAGCGCGCCATCGCCCTCGTGGGCCTCGTGGCGCTCTCGCCGCTGCTGCTCGCCCTCGCCCTCGCCGTCAAGCTCACCTCCCCCGGCCCTGTCCTCTACACGGGCGCGCGGGTGGGGCTGCGGCGGCGCCCCTTTCAGATCTACAAGCTCCGCACCATGCAGGTGGGCGCGGAGCAGAAGATCGGCAAGCGGCTCGTGCGCGCCGACGAGGACCACTACACGCCCATCGGGCGCGCCCTGCGCCGGTACAGGCTCGACGAGCTGCCGCAGCTGCTCAACGTGCTGCGCGGCGAGATGGCGCTCGTGGGGCCGCGCCCCATGCGCCCCGTGTTCCTCGACGACCTCCTCGCCGCCGTCCCCCGCTACGGCGAGCGCTTTGAGGTGCGCCCCGGCATCACGGGCCTCGCGCAGGTGCACGGCGGCTACTACACCTCGCCGCGCCACAAGCTGCGCTACGACCTCCTCTACATCGCCCGCCGCTCCCTGTGGCTCGACCTGCGCCTCATCGCGCTCACCTTCCTGCGCGTCATGACCCGCGCCCTCTCCCTCGGCCTCGCCCTCGGCTGGCTGCTGCTCGCCGCCCTCGCGCTCCCCGAGGAGGCCCTCGGCGCCCTCACCGTGCAGCTCAAGCACGGGACGCTCAACCCGCTCTACCTGCTGCTGCCGGCGCTCGTGGCGCTCAAGGTGGCGGTGCGCGGGGTGGAGCGCGAGCGACTCTACGCGCTCCGCACGCCCCTCGACCCACCGCTGCTCGCCCTCGCGGGCGTGGCGGCGGCGGGGGTGGCGCTCAGCGTCCACCCCGCGGGGGCGCTGCGCGGGGCGCTCTGGTACCTGTGCAACGCGCTGCTGCCGTTCTACCTGTGCGTCAACGCCGCGGAGTTCCGCCGCGACCCGGCGCGCGCCGGGCGCTGGCTCGCGCTCGTGGGGGGCGGGGTGAGCGCCCTCGCGCTGCTCGGCGCGCTCTCGCTGGGGCTCGCCGGGGGCGTGTGGGCGCGGGTGGGCGGCGGGCTGCGGGACCCGCTCATCCTCTCCGCGGGGCTCGTGGCGCTCGCCCCGCTCACCCTCAGCGCGTGGCGCTGGGCGCGGGGGGGCGAGCGCCGCCTCCTCATCGCCTGCGCCGCCGCGCTGAGTCTCGCCCTGCTCGGCGCGGGGAGCCGCGTCGCCCTCAGCGCCCTCTGCCTCACGGGGGCGCTCTGGCTCACGCGGCGCGGGCTCGCCGCCCTCCTCGCGGCGTGCGCGCTCGCCCTCGCCCTCCTCGCCGCCGCCGGCGACGCGCGCCTCTCCCCCTCCTCCGTCTGGCGCGACGCCGGGCGCGTGGGGGCGGAGGTGCGCCGCGCCGTTGAGCTCGTCCCGCCCGCCCGCTGGCTCGTGGGCGCGGGGGCGCGGAGCGGGCGCGACTACCTCGCGCGCGCCGAGCGCCAGCGCCCCCCCGCCGCGCGCCCCGCGCCCGCGCCACGGCTCAAATCGAGCGCCACCTGGCTGTCGCTGCTGCTCGACTTTGGACTCCTCGGCGCCCTGCTCGCCCTCGCGACGCTCTGGAGGGTGCTGCGGATCATCCTCGGGGAGGCGCGCGCGCGCTCAGCGCGGAGCGACGCGGGCGAAGCGGGCGCGGCGCCCCTGCGCACCCTCGGCGCCGGGCTCGCCGCCGCGCTGCTCTGCGGACTCGCCTGCGACCTCACCGCCTCCTTCCCGCTCACGCTGCTCCTGTCGAGCCTCGCCGGCCTCGGCGTGGGCGTCGCCCTAGAGGGGCGGCGGGGGCCGCGGCGGGTCTACAGGATCATCCACGCGCACGCGCCGCTCTAGACGCCCCCGCCCTCCCCGAACCGCTGCTCCACCTCTGGAGTCTCGAGGCGCGCCGCGTGGGGGTCTTGGCTGTACTGGTAGTAGTAGTTGCCGTAGGCGTGCTTGCGCCCATCCACGTCGTTGAGGACGGCGCCGAGGATGTTGACGCGCACCTTGGAGAGCAGCTCCACCGCCCGCCCAAAGAAATCCCGCTGCGTCTGGTCCACGCGCGCCACCAGCAGCACCCCGTCCACCTGCCGCCCGATCACCTGCGCGTCCGTCACGGGCACCACCGGCGGCGAGTCAAACACCACGCGGTCGTAGTCGCGCCCGAGGCGCTCGAGGACACGCTGGAACGCCGGCGTCTGGAGCAGCTCGGCGGGGTTGGGCGGGAGCGGACCGCTGCACAGCACGTCGAGGTTGCGCAGCTCCGTGGGGCGCGCCACGTCCTCCGGCTCCACCGCCTCGTCCACGAGCATGTTGGTGAAGCCGCGGTCGTTGAGCAGCCCAAAGATCTTGTGCACGCGCGGGCGGCGGAGGTCGGAGTCGATGAGCAGCACGCGGTCGCCGGCGAGCGCCATCACCACGCACAGGTTGATGCTGTTGAGCGTCTTGCCGTCCCGCGGCGCCGCGCTCGTCACCATCAGCGTCTTGAGGCGGCGCTGCGGGTCCATAAAGAGGAGGTTGGTGCGCACGGTCCGCACCGCCTCCGCCACCGTGCTCGTGGGGTGCTCGAGCACGTAGAGCTCCGTGCTCCGCACCGGCTCGTCCTGCTTGGTGGGGCGGCGCCCCACCTGAATCCGCGGCACCGCCCCGAGCAGCGTGACGCCGAAGCGCGCGAGCAGCTCCGACTGGTCGCGAATCGTGCGGTCGAGCAGGTTGCGCAGCACGATGATGAGCGCCGACAGCACCAGCCAGCCCACGAACGCCGCCGCGAGGTTGAGACTCAGGCGCGGCGAGATGGGCGTGAGCGGCACGAGCGCCTCGTCGAGCACGCGCACGTTGTTGGCGGTGGCCTGCGCCTGCAGCTCCGCCTCCTTGAGCCGAATCTGCATCTGGTTATAGAGCTCGGTGTTGCTGTGGACGGCGGCCTCGAGCGCCTTGTAGCGGAGCTCCTGCGCCTGCAGGGCGCGCGCGCGCCCCTGCGCCTCGGCGAGGGCGCGCGTCTCCACCCCCTCCGCCGCCTCCGCCGCCTGCAGGGCGCGCGTGATCGACTGCTTGAGGCCCTGCACCTCGGCGCGCAGGGTGTCGCCGAGGCGCTCGAGCTGCTCGGTGAGCACCTTCACCTTGGGGTGCGCGTCGAGGTACTGCGCGCGCAGGGCGGTGCGCTGGTTCTCGAGCTCAAGGCGCTGCGCCTTGAGGCGCTGTACCAACGAGCTCTGCGCCACGCGGTCGAGGCTCAAGAGCGCCTCCTCGTCGCTCACGCGCTTGGCCTGCGCCGCCTCCCCGCGCAGCGCCGCCGTCTTGGCCTGCGCGTCGCTCAGCTTCTGCTCGAGCGCCTGCAGGGTCACGCCGAGCAGATTCTGGCGCTCGGCGAGGCCCGCCTGCAGGAGGTCGTGCTCGCGCTTAAAGTCGAGGAGCGCCTGCGCCGCCGCCTCCTTGCCCCGCCCCACCTCGTCGAGCTTCTGCGTGAGCCACAGCACCGCCTCGTGAGCGGCGCTCACCTTGTAGCCCACGTTCTGCTCGCGGTAGACGGCGACGAGGGTGTTGGCGAGGAGGGCGGCGCGGGCGGGGTCGTGGTCCTTGACGCGCACGCTCACCACGTGGCTCTCGGGGGCGGGGAGCAGCGAGATGCGCCCCACGAGCGCGCCCACCGCGTCGGCGCGGGGGAGCTTCTCATCGCGCTCGGCGGGCGGGAGGCCGGCGAGTCCCAAGAAGTCGGCGTCGCGCGTGAGCTTGAGGCGCTCCACCACGCTCGCGCTCACCCCGCGGCTGCGGATGATGCGGAACTGCGTCTCAAAGAACTCCTTGGTGTTCCAGGTCTTGCCGCTGCCGAGGCTCACGATCTCGTTGCCGTTGTAGGGGAGGTAGCGCGGCGCCTCGAGGTCGATGATGAGCTGCGCCGACGCCTCGTAGATCTTGGTCTGCTGGCGCGTGAGGTGCAGCGCCCCGCCCCCGATGGCCGCGCCGAGGGGGATCAGCGCCCACTTGAGCTGCCACATGCTCCTGAGCAGCGGCTGAAGGCCGGATTTGAGGGCGCTCTCGTCGCTGCTGTCCATGGACGCTCCTGGGCGCGCGCGGCGGGAGGTTGACAGCGGGGGGCTCGGGTGTGACTCTGAGCGCCCCGCGCCCCGCGCGGGCGAGCCCCACTCCATAGCACACGCGGCGCGCGCTGTCATTCATTCAGCGCGCCGCGCCCACGAGGGTCCACGAGGGTCGATGCCGCCTCCCCCCGCCCCGCTCCCCGCGCCGACGCTCCCCGCGCCGACGCTCCTCGCGCAGGCCCTCGCGCTCGACGACGCGCCCCTGCCCGCGCCCCTCGCGCTCGCCCTCCTCACCCCGCGCGCCGCCGCCCTCGCCCGCGGCGAGGGGCTAGGCGGGTGGCTGTGGGCGCGCCTCGCCGAGGCGCTCCCGCCCCCCGCCCTCAGCGCCTCGCCGGCCGCCCGCGCGCTCGAGGACGAGTGGCTGCGGCAGCAGTGGCTCCACGAGGCGCGCCTCGCCGCCCTGCGCCGCGCGCTCCCCCCCGACCTGCCGCCCCCCGCGCTGCTCAAGGGCGCCGGGTACGCGCTGGGGGGGCTGTGGGCGCCGGGGGAGCGCGCCGCGTCGGACTGGGACCTGCTGCTGCCGGAGCCCCACGCCTCGGCGCTCTGCGCGCGGTGGGCGGCGCGCTACGGGGCGCCCGCGCTGCCCCGCGGCGACGCGGCGCGCCCGCCCTACAGCGAGGGCTTTATGGTGGAGGGGCTGCTCTTTGAGGTCCACCGCGCCCTCGCGCCGGCGGGGGGGTGGCCCGCGGGCGGGGCCCTGGGGGCGGCGGGGCTGTGGGCGCGCGCCACGGACGCGCCGGGGGCGGGGGGCGCCGCGCGCCTCCTGCGCCCGGAGGGGGCGCTGGCGGCGTGGGCGGCGCAGCTGCTCAAGGGCGGCGGGGCGCTGCGGCTGCGCGACTGGGCCGACCTCCGGCGCCTCACGCGCGCGCTCCCCCACGACCTCGACGCCGCGCCCCTCGCGCCCCTCGCGCCGCTCCTCTCGTTCGCCCTCGCCCGCCTCGCGCGCACGCCGCTCGGGGCGGGGCTGGCCCCCCCCCGCGCGCTGCCCCTCGCCGCGCCGCCCCTCGCCGCCACGCTCGGGGCGCTCGCCCGCGCGCTGCCGCACCCCCTGTCGCCCGCCACCCCGCCCCCGGCGCTGCGCGCCGCCCTGCGCGCCGCCCTGCGCGCCGCCCTCCGCCCCTCGCTGCGCGCGGCGGGCCTCGACCTGCGCTGAGGAGTCTCGCGATGCGCCCCCCGCCGCCCCCCCCGCCCCTCGGCGCTCCCCCGCTCGGCGCCCCCCCGCTCGGCGCCCCCCCGCTCAGCGCCGACGCGCTCGCCGCGCTCCCCCCCACCGCCGCCGCCCTCGCCGCCGCCCTCACCGCGCGCGAGCGCGCCCCCCTCCCCGCCCTCCCCCGCCGCGCGGCGGTCCTCGTGACGCTGGTGGAGGGGGAGGGGCCGGCGCGGGTGCTGCTCACGCGGCGCGCGGCGCACCTGGCGAGCCACAGCGGCGAGGTGGCGTTCCCGGGGGGGATGTGGGAGCCGGCGGACGGGGCGCTGGCGCGGACGGCGCTGCGCGAGGCGGAGGAGGAGGTGGGGCTGCCGCCGTCGGCGGTGACGCTCCTCGGCGCCCTCGACGACATGCTGCCCAAGCGCGAGGGGGTGGCGGTGACGCCGTTCGTGGCGCACGCCCGCGCCCTGCCGCCCCTGCGCCCCAACCCCGACGAGGTGGCGCGCGTCTTTGAGGTCCCCCTCGACGCGCTCCGCGAGGCGGCGCGCTGGGAGGCGCAGCGGGCGTCGTGGCGCGGCGTCGAGTGGCCCATCTACTCGTTCTGCTATGACAGCGAGCGGCTGTGGGGGCTGAGCGCCTACGTCACGCTCCTCGCCCTGAGTCTCCTCCCCGGGGGCGCGCCCGTTTCGGTGGACTGGGGGCGCGTGCGCCGCCAGCAGGCCGCGCACGAGGCTCCCTCCCCACCCCGCTGAGCCCCGCGCCCAGCCCCCCGCCCCCGCCGCCCGCCGCGCAAGGAGCGCCCCATGCACGCACGCCCCCCCGCCCGCCTCGCCCCTCTCGCCCCCCTCGCCGCGCGCGCCCTGCTCGCCTGCGCGCCGCTCGCCGCCCTCGCCGCCCCTCGCGCCGCCCGCGCCGAGGAGCCCCTCACGCTCACGCACAGCGCCTCGGACTACGAGGTGCGCCTGCTTCAGTCGTCGGGGGTGGCGGCGCAGGTGTGGCACCAGCGGCGCCTGCGCGCCCCCGCGGAGGAGGGCCTTGAGGGGCTCGCCCCCCTCGGCGGCGCGCTCACGGAGGTGGGCACCCCCGCCGGCGGCTGCCGCGTGCGCCTGTACTGGGGCGAGGGGGGCGAGGGCCTCACGCTCAGCCCCCTCCGCGCCACCCCTGCGCCGCGTCTGCTGTGGGCGGCGCTGGCGCCGCACCGCCAGGCGCGCGCGGAGGGCGCGGAGGTGACGCTGCGGGCCGCGGGCGCCCTCACCCTCCGCGCCGCCCACTCCGCCGGCTGCGCCCTCCCCTCCCTCTCGGCGCCGCAGGGGGCGCAGGGGGGAGCGCCGGGCGCGGAGGGCGCTGCGCTCGAGGAGCGGTGGACGCCCCTCGCGCTCGCCCCCGAGGCGAGCGGGGCGCTCACGCTCACCCACGAGGGGCTCGCGCTGCGGCTTGCGCCCGCGGCGGGGGCGGCGGGGGGGGCGGCGGCGGGGGAGGGGGTGTCGTGGTCGGGGCCCCGCGGCGCGGCGCTCACGCTGACGCTGCTGAGCGCGCACGCGCCGCTCACGCCCCTCGCCGCGCCCCTCGCCGCGCCCCTCGCCGCGCCGCCCGACGCCCCGCCGCGCCTGTGCGCCGCCGAGGGCGCCCCCGCCTGCGACCTCGCCGCCGCCCTCACCCGCTTCCTGAGCTACCGCGAGGGGCTCTACGAGGGGCTAGGCGCGGGGCTCGCGCGTCGGGGGGCGCCCGCGCTCACCTGGGCGCTCCTCGCCGCCGACGAGCTGCCGGCGGAGTGGGCGGAGGCGGCGCTCGCCGGCGCGCTCGCCGAGGGCGCGGCGTGGCCCCTCACGCCCGACGCGCCGCTGGCGCCGCTCGACGGGCGCCTCGCGCTGCTGCCGCTGCTGAGTCGCTACGCCACGGCGCACCCCGCCGGGCAGGCGCGCGCGGAGGGATTTTTGCGGAGCAAGGTGGGGTGGCGCCTCATGGGCAGCCTGGTCACGGAGCACACGCGCGGGCTGCTGCGGCGCGCGGCGCACTTCGCCAACCGCCCCACGCCCCTCTACCTCGCGCGCATCGCGGCGCCGAGCGGGCTCGTGGCCGACCCCGCGCCCGGGCGCCTGCCGGCGCGCCCGGCGCCGGCCGCGCGCGCCACGCTCGCGGAGAATCTCACGCTCACGCCCCTCGCCCTCGGCGCGGCGGCGCGCGTGCTCGCCCACCCCGCCCTCGGCGCGCTGGTGGGCGGGCAGCCGGGGGAGGCGGAGCGCGCGCGCCGCCTCAAGGAGGCCTGGGGGCGAGCGGCGGAGCCCTTCACGCGCCACGTCAAGGTGCACACCGCCCGCGCCCGCGCCGAGCTCTGGTGGGAGACGCTGCCGGCGCCGCGCGCCGAGGCGCCCTGGGGGGCGCTCCGCTACGACCTCGCGCTCTTCGTGAGCGCCCTGCCGCCGGCGCCGAGCCCGCGCGCCACCCTGGGCGCGGCGGCGCGCGCGGCGCGCGAGGGCGGGGCGCGCGAGGGCGAGGCGGAGGCGCCGCGCGCGAGCGCCCTCGTGGCCCTCGACCTCCTCCTCGGCGACGTGGACGAGGAGCGCCTCACCCGCGCCCTCACCCACGCGCGCCCCGCGCCCGCGGGGCTGCTCACGCCGCGGGGGCTGGCGCTCGAGAGCGAGGCGCTCCTGCGCGACCCCCCCCGCCTGCCCGCCCCC
>Ga0194119_10009637_pt1 | contig 12908 bp, 9 predicted proteins | sample TA2MahC100mmetaG_FD_148620 | JGI IMG/M metagenome (GOLD analysis project Ga0194119, IMG submission 148620) | Freshwater microbial communities from Lake Tanganyika, Tanzania - TA2015018 Mahale Deep Cast 100m | ecosystem: Environmental > Aquatic > Freshwater > Lake | place: Tanzania: Lake... | reverse complement strand
CATCGCGCTGATCGCGCGGCCCGTGCCGATGGGCGCCAGCGTTGTGCTCGCGATGACGCTGCTCGTCCTCACCAACACACTGACTCCCGCGCGCGCCCTCGCCGGCTTCGCCAGCCCGACAACCTGGATGATCTTCTCGGCGTTCCTGTTCGCCCGCGCCGTCACATCAACAGGCTTTGGCCCGCGGATCGCTTATGTACTAATCGACCGCATCGGCCACAGCCCGCTCACGCTCGGCTACGCCGTCGCGGCGACAAACCTGGTGCTCGCGCCCTTCATACCGTCCGACACCGGCCGCGGCGGCGGCATCGTTTTCCCCGTCGCGCGCAGCCTCGCGCAGGCGCTCGGCGATCTGCCCAAAACCAGCGCCTATCTCATCCTCGTCGGCTACCTCTCGACCTACACCACCTCCGGCATGTTCCTCACCAGCATGGCCGCCAACCCCATCATGGCCGAGATCGCCCGCAAGTCCCACGGCCTCGACGTTACGTTCCTGACCTGGGCCATCGCCGCCATCGTGCCCGGCGTGCTCACACTGGCAATCGGGCCGCTGATCATCCTCCGCGCCACGCCGCCCGAATCGCAGGACATCCAGGCCGCCCGCGCCATGGCCGCGGAAGAACTCAAGAAACTCGGCAATCTCAACCCGCGCGAATTGCGCCTGGTGATCATCCTGCTTGGCGTCATGGCCGGTTGGGTGACATCGCCGTGGCACGGCCTGCACAACGCGTTCGTCGCGCTCGGCGGACTCTGCGCCCTCGTGATTTCAGAGGTGGTGACGTGGGAAGAGATGCTCGGCGAAAAACGCGCCTGGGATGCCCTGCTTTGGTTCGGGCCCATTCTCATGATGACCGATGAACTCGCAAAGGCCGGACTGTTCAATGTGCTCTCGCAAAGCGTCGTCGGCGTCACGGGCGGCATGCCGTGGCAAGTGACGTTCTTCGCACTCTGCGCCGGATATCTCTATATTCACTACGCCTTCGCGTCAATGACCTCGCAGGCCACCGCGCTCTACGCCGGCTTCCTCGGCGCGGGCATCGCCGCGGGAGCGCCGCCGATGATGATCGCCATCGTCCTCGCGGCCTTTTCATCGCTCAACGCCGGCATCACCCACTACGGCACCGGCTCGGCGACCGTCTTCTTCGGCGCGGGTTTCGTCACGCAGGGCCAGTGGTGGCGCGTCGGCTTCGTGTTGTCGCTGATGATCCTGGTTGTCTGGCTCGGCATCGGCCCGTTGTGGTGGAAGCTTGTGGGCGTTTGGCCCTAGACAGATTCTTGCGCTGGCCGGGCAAGCAAGGGCCCTAACCTCAAGTTCCCCGCCTTTCCGGCCGATAGAGAGATGGACCTCTCATGGCCATTGAAACCGCGGACTTAGCTTCACTCATCCGGAAAGTGCGCGACGCCCAGGCAAAGCCCACGCCGGAACCCGAAAAGCCCGTTCCTTCCAAATCGGCGAAGGAATCGAAGCCGCGCGCGCAAGCACCCGCATCCGAACCTTCGCCGGAAACCAAGCCTGACGCCCAAGCGCCCGCTCCTGAGCCGGCGGTCGATATACAGGATCTTCACGCCGAACTCCATGCCGACGAACTCCTACTCGAACGAATTCTCGGTCTCCTCTACCGCGCAAAAAAACGCAACCCATTGAGTGGCGCGGTCTCCATCCTCGACATGGAAAAAGCGCTCGGCCTGGAACGCGAAGCCGCCACGTTCGTCATGGACTACATGAAAAGCACGAAGGTCATCCAAATGGACGACAAGAGCCGCATGTCGATCACCGTCATCGGCATCGACTACCTCCGCCGCAGCCTTGGCGTCGCCAAAGTCGCTGCCGCGGAATCCTAACCTCTCCCTACTTCACGTAAACGGCAACCGCCTGCCGCGTCGCCGTGGACTCCCCGCCGATCGTCAGCTCGATCGGCCGCGCCCCCGATCCCACGCCCTCCGGTATGCGGAAATTCACCTGATACACACCGCCGGGCAACCCCGGCGCGCCGCCCGCGAAGAGCACCTCGGCGTCGCGCCCGCCTGCTGTAATCGAAACCTCGCCCGTGGTCCGCGTCAACGTCGCGGTCGGGTGATATTCCCCCAACGGCAGGGTCGGGTCGATCGCTCCCAGTCCAGTGGCGAATAGCTGCACCACACTCCCGGCCGCCGCCGGATTCGCCTCTCCGTTTCGCGAGCCATCTTCGTTGAACAGCGCCCGGTCGAAAATGCCCGGCGACGTCGGCCGTGTGCGAACCGTTCCGGGCGCGATGAGAGTGAGTCCCTGCCATCCGTAGTAGAGCAAAAACGTGTTTCCCGCCGGCAGCGCCGCTGGCGCTTGCACCGTGACTTGCCGATCGGAGGAATAAAGCACCGGCATGTTCGTTCCTGTTAGTGTCGCGTTCGGAATGGCGCCCGAAAAATTGCCGAGAGTAAGTCCCGGGAACGGCGCCGCCTGCGTCGTCACCCGCAATAACCCGTCGAGCAAAACTCCTTGCCCGTCCGCCGGACCGATCCCCGATCCGAATATCGTCAGCAACTGTCGCGGCGCCATTACGCCGGCGTCCGCGAAACTCGCCGCGTTCACAACCGAGGCCGGCGTCGCCACCGGTTGCGGCATCCAGCGGCACGCGTCGATATTCTCGATCCGGTAGAATCCGCCGTCGGTCGAGTGGATCATCACGTTCGACGCCGAGGCGATCGTAAAGTCCGGCACAATCGCCGCACCGGTTGGTAGGAACGGTTCATTGAAGTATTCGATCTTGCCCGGCGCGCCCCGAAACAGCCGGCCCGCTGCGACGAAATAAGGCTGCGTTCCGAACCGCGTCGCCGACACCAGTGGCAAGTTTTCCAACTCCGTAACCGGCTCGCCAAGTCCGGCGGGCGTCAACCGGTCGATCCTCCGGAACGCGGTGCTATTGCCGGAAATAGCTACCGCCATGCCGTCCTCCAGCCGCGTCAGCCCGGCCAATCCCACGACCGTGAATGTACTGACGGATTGGCTCGATCGGATCCAGACCGCCACCGTCGCCGCGAATACTCCGCCCGTCGGAGCCGCTCCGTCCAGAAACCAGTAAATGTTCCCGGCATTATCGGCCGTGATTCGCTGCAGCGTGCTAAAGGTCCCGATCGGTGCGAACACGACCTGCGCGCCGCCTTGCGTTTTGAGTATCGAGACCTTTCCATCGCTCCCGACAACTAAGATCCGCCGCCGGAAAACATCGGCGATAATGAGCCGCCCTTCTCCGTCGATCGTAAAGGCTGCGATCCCATAAATAGTCAGATCGGTAACTGACTTACCTTCGGCATCGTTCGTCTCGGTTCCGCCGCCGGCGATAAACCGGGGCTGTTGTCCGGGCCGCGCCTCCAAGATCCCCGATTTTCCGCCCACACTCGCCGCGTAAATCAGACTGCCCGCGCGGGCGTTCCAGATACCGAACGGCGGCGCCTGCCCGTCCACCAGCGCGGCGACCGGCGCGCCGGCGACCACGCTCTCGGAGGTTCCCGACAATCGCACCAGCGGGTTCCGCTGCTCCGGCCTCGCCCCGCCGGAATAATACAGCGCGTTGTCGGGACCGACGGCCAGCGGCGTACCCGTAAACGGCACAAAGGGACGCGATCCCGAATCGACATCGCCGCGGCTGTTGAACGGAAACACGCGGTTCGCTGTCGCCGCGGCCGGCTGGCCGTTCGACAATGCGATGAAGTTGATCGTGGCGTCGAAGTTCGGGTTAATCGTCCGGATCACGCCCGCCCCGTCAACCGTGCGCAGATGACGTCCGGCCAGGTCTTTAATCCAAAGCACTCCGTCGGGCAAAACGAACAGTTGCCGGGGATTCGACAACGCGGCTTCGGTCGCCGGGCCGTCATCGCCGACGCGGCCAGCCGCCACCGAGGCCCTCGGCCCGCCAGCGAAGGTCCGCAGAGCCCCATCGGACGTCACCACCCTCACCCGGTTAAACGCGTCGATGAGGTACAACTCCCCGGTTTGCGCGAATGCCACGTTGACGATTGTTCCGAGGTTCATCTCCACCGCCCGGCCGTCTTCGCCGTTGAAGCCCGGCCGCCCCGTTCCCGCCGCGGTTTCGATGCGCCCGTCGACGACACGCAACACTCTCCCGCCGCTCACGAAGTGCAGCACCCCGGCCGGCGAGAAGGCGATCTGAATGACATTTTGCAGCGGCGACTGGAGCGCGGGGCCTTCCACCGCCTCATCCCGCTGCCCGTTGCCCGCCACCGTTGTCAGCCGTCCGTTCGCCTCGATCCGCCGGATCCGGAACGCAGCGTCGAAGAAGTGCACGCGGTTGCCGGGCGAGACGGCCAGCGCGTTTGTCTGAAACGTCTGCGACTCGGTAGCGCGCTCGCCTTCCTCGACACGATTGGCCGGCTGCGCCGGCGTAATCGCCGACAGCCGGCATTCCTGCGCCGTAACTGGAATAATCGAGAGGAGGATCCGGATGAACAGTTGCATGCTTCGCAAAATAGCTATTGTATTGTGTCTGAGCGTCACCGTCGCTGCGCAATCGGGCAGGATCGCCCCGGGCGGCGAAACCAAGATCGAGGCAACCGTCGAAAAGACGGGCCTCATGAGCGGAAAGAAACACAGACTGATCTGGGAGAGATTCTCTGGTCAGTTCACGGCCACCAGTGTCACGCTGGAAGTCGAGGCCGCATCGGTCAAGGTTCTCGACGATTGGATCGGTGATGGCAAGAAGGAGGACGTGCGCAAGGAGACCGTTGGTAAGGACGTGCTCGATGCCGGCAAGTTCCCTCGCATTACGTTCACATCGACGGCCGTGACCGGCAACGTAGACGGCACGTTCGAAATCGCCGGCGCGTTGAACGTGCGCGGCATCTCGAAACCGGTCACGCTGACAGCGCGCAAGATGAGCAACGGTTCCTACGAAGCCGAGACGACATTCCCCATGAGCGGCTTCGGCATCAAGCCGCCCAAGGCCGCGCTGGGCGCGATCGGCACCAAGGACGCGATGACGATGCGGGTTCGAATAGCTGCTGCCCAGGCCCGGTAAGAGTTGCGCACTGCTGGTATACACGATCCTCCGGCGTGGAGAGTTGACATCGAGAAATTCCACGGAAGCGACCGGATGGGGGTGAGCCTCACATCCGGATCGGCCGGCTTCTTCGCCGTCGGCCTGAGCGTACGAATCCCCATTAACTGACGACAGACCGTTGTCACTGTTTTCACGCGGTTCTCGCTTTCATTCGTATCGTGCTGAAAACATCTCTTTCCCTGGCTCTACTTCCGCTGGCTGCGGTGGCGGCACACGTGACCTGGCGAGCCCGGCACTTCGGCGTACGGCAGCGATTAACCAACGAAATCACGGCGTTCGACCGCCCGCGCTATTTTCAGGACCGTATGTTGCGCGGCGCGTTTGCGTTCATGGAGCACGATCACTACTTTGTTGAAGCGCCCGGTGGCGGAACGGAGATGTTGGATGTCTTTCGATTCTCAGCGCCATTGGGGTGGATCGGCCGGATCGTTGAGATCACGGTGCTGCGGCGGTATATGGCGCGGCTGCTTGAGGAGAGGAACGCGGTGATTCGGGACGTGGCGGAGGGGCGGATGCCGATGCTACAGTTCGAATAGAATGCCAAGTATTCGTGTACAAATCGATGATCGCCTGCTGGCAGATGTGGATCGTTGCGCGGTGCCGAATAATCAGACTCGCGCGGAGTTTGTTAGCCGGGCGATCAAGGATGCGATACGAACGCGGGAGCACGAGTTAATACGCGAGGCGTATCTCAGGCAACCCGATACCGAGCCGCTAGCGGATGAATGGGCTCAGAAGTGATCGAATCCGCCGAGGAGTTCGTCCGCCTGCGGTACAGTTCGATTCGCGACGAATATTTGCGGGCGGCGACGGAGCCGGCATCAATCGAAGTCTGGCTGGACGTAATCGATCGCTTTCCCGATGCGCGCTTGTGGGTTGCGCAGAACAAGACAGTACCGACTGACGTGCTGTCGCTACTTGCGAACGACCCGGGCTCAAAGGTTCGATGGATGGTGGCTATGAAGAACAAGTTGACTCAAGAACTGTTCGAGGCCTTGTCGAACGACCCTGATATGACGGTCAGACAGCGAATCGCCTGCAACAAAAACGTGCCTCCAACCGTTCTGGCCAAGTTGGCCCAGGACCCGGAAGAACTGGTGTCGAGCGCCGCGACTAGAACTCTTCCGCGAAGTTGACTTCACCCGTAATCGCGGTCTGATACGCGCTGACACGCCGCTCGAAGAAGTTGGTCAGTTCCTGGATGTCCTGCAGTTCCATGAAGTCGAATGGATTCTTCGCGTGGAAGATCGGCTGGATACCGAGCGCCGCGAGGCGCCGGTCGGCGATGTATTCGAGATACTGCCGCATGGACACCGTGTTGATGCCGGAGACACCACCGGAAAGCGTATCCTCAGCGAACTGGGTTTCGCAGTCGACCGCCTCGCGGATCATGTCCTTTGCGCGGGTTTCGAACTCGTGGTCGAACAGGTGCGGGCGTTCGCGGCGCACGGTATTGATGACTTCGAGCGCAAATTCGATGTGAGCGCTTTCGTCGCGGAAAACCCAGCTGGTTCCGGTGGCCAACCCTTGCAGCAGACCGCGGCTGCGCAGGTAGTAGACGTAGGCGAACGCGGCGAAGAAGAAGAGCCCCTCGATACAACAGGCGAAGCAGGCGAGGTTGAGGAGGAACTGCTTCATGTCGGCTTCCGATTCGATGGATTTCAGCTCGCTAAGCGAATCGATCCATTTGAAACAGAAGTCGGCCTTGGCCTTAATCGACGGAATGTTGTCGACGGCCGAGAACGCGGCGGCCCGTTCGTTGGTATCGGGAATGTAGGTGTCGAGCAGCGTCAGGTAGAACTGCACGTGCACGGCTTCTTCAAAGAGCTGGCGCGACAGATACATGCGCGCTTCCGGCGAATTGACGTGCGTGTACAGATTCAGAACGAGGTTGTTGCTGACGATCGAATCACCGGTCGCAAAGAACGCTACCAAGCGCTTGATGAGATGCTGCTCGGCGGGGTTCATCTTGGTACGCAGGTCGGTGACGTCGGTCGAGAAGTCGACCTCTTCGACGGTCCAGGTGTTCTTGATTCCGGTCTTGTACATTTCGTAGAAGACCGGGTACTTCATGGGCCGGAGGGTTAGGTTAAAGCCGGGGTCGAGAATCATTGACAAGCCTCACAGGATTCGGGGTTTTCAAGCGAGCACGCGATCGCCTTCGAAACGGGCACCGCGGCCACGGGTACGGTCGCCTTGGCGATCTTCGACGCCGGGCGCGAACGCATGTAGTAGGTCGTCTTCAACCCCTTCTTCCAGGCGTACATGTACATCGAGGAAACCTTGCCGATTGTTGGGCTTTCAATGAATAAGTTCAGCGACTGGCTCTGATCGATGTAGGGGCCACGCTCGGCGCCCATGTCGATCAGCGAACGCATCGGGACCTCCCACACCGTTCGATACACCTGCTTGATCCAAGCGGGAATTTCGTCGATGTGCTGGATTGAACCTTCTCCAAGTTTGATGCGCGTCCGGAGGTCTTCGCTCCACAAACCGAGGTTCTTGAGCTCCACCACAAGGTAACGATTGATCTGGATGAAATCGCCCGAGAGCGTCTCGCGCTTGAACAGGTTTGACACTTGCGGCTCGATGCACTCGTAGGATCCAACGATGGAAGCGATCGTCGCGGTCGGGGCGATCGCGATCACCAGCGAGTTGCGCATACCGGATTTCACCATGCGCGGACGGAGCGCTTCCCAACGCTCGGGCACTTCGGGCGTCACCCCCCAGAGATCGAACTGGAACTTGCCCTCGGCGGCGCGGGTCAGTTGAAACGCATCGTGCGCGCCGTACTGCTCGGCGAGTTCGACGGTTGTCAGCATCGACCAGTAGTAGATGTCTTCCTGAATCCGCTGCGAAAGGCGCTTGGCTTCGTCGGAATCAAACGGCAGGCGGAGTTGGAAGAACGCGTCCTGCAGACCCATGATGCCGAGGCCAACGGGCCGCCACTTGTGGTTCGATACGCCGGCCGCGTCGGTCGGGTAGTAGTTGATGTCGATGACCTTGTCCAGGAAGCGGACGGCGGTCTGCACGGTGTTGCCGAGTTTCTCGAAATCGAACTGGCCGTCGTTGACGTAACGGGCAAGGTTGATCGAACCGAGATTGCAGACGGCGGTCTCGGCTTGATTTGTGATTTCAGTAATTTCCGTGCAAAGGTTCGAGAGGTGGATGACGTTGTTTTCTTTGCCCGTCTGATTGTTCTTCAGGTTGCAGGCGTCTTTGAACGTCATCCAGCCGTTGCCGGTTTCGGCGAGGGTCTTCATCATGCGGCCGTAGAGGTCGCGAGCCTTGACCTGGCGCATGAACTTGCCGGCGGCTTCGGCTTCTTCATAGGCTTTGTCGAAGTCGGCGCCATAGAGATCGGTGAAGTGGGGAACGATCTTGGGATCAAACAGCGACCACATGCCGTCGGTATCGACACGGCGCATGAAGATGTCGGGGATCCAGTTGGCGAGGTTGAGGTTGTACGTACGCCGGGCTTCGTCGCCGGTGTTGTCGCGGAGTTCGAGGAACTCTTCGATGTCACCGTGCCAAGGTTCCAGGTACACACAGGCGGCACCTTTGCGCTTGCCACCTTGATTGACGGCGCTGACCGAGCTATCGAGCGTCTTCAGCCAGGGCACGATGCCATTGGACTTGCCGTTGGTGCCGCGGATCAGCGAACTGCGGGCGCGAATGCGGTGGTAGGCTAGTCCGATGCCGCCGGCGAACTTCGAGAGCATGGCGACATCTTTATAGCGGTCGTAGATGCTTTCGAGGTTGTCTTCGGGGGAGTCGAGCAGGTAGCAGCTCGACATCTGCGGGTGGCGGGTGCCGGAGTTAAAGAGCGTGGGCGAACTCGGCATGTAGTCGTGCGCGGAGATCAGCCGGTAGAAGTCGATGGCTTCCTGGACGTTCTGCGAGAGACCACAGGCGACGCGGAGGAAGAAGTATTGCGGCGTTTCGATGACGTCTCGCGATTCGGGGTTCTTGACCAAATACCGGTCGTAGATGGTTCGGATGCCGAAGTATTCGAACAGGTCGGTGTTGCGCTCGTCGATGGCGCTGTTGAGCTTGCGGGCGTTTGCTTTGACGAACTCGTAGAGGGTGTCGCCGATGATGCCGTACTTGTAACCGGTTTCAATCGACTGCGAGAACGAGTAGATGTTCTGGGCGGCAACTTCCTTCTCGATGAAATTGGCAAGCAGGCGGGCGGCGAGGCGCGAGTATTCGGGCTCCTCGGAAATCAGCGAGGCGGCAGTCTGGATGTTGAGCTGATCCAGCTCGCGGGTGGTGGCGCTATCGTACAAGCCGCCGATGGTCTTGACCGCGATACGCATGGGGTCGACCTGGGAGAGACCGGCGGCACAGAGTTGGACCGCCCGGATAATCTTGGAAACATCGACGGGCTCAAGCGCACCGCTGCGCTTGCGGACACGCATCGCAGCTTCGAGCGAATGCGGGCGGACGTCGGGAAATAGCTGCTGAGAGGTTGGCGTAGAGACAGGGGCCAGTTGTTGAGCCGTCGCCATGGGAGTCACCTTGGGGGAGGATTTGAGCTGCGGAAGCCGCAGGCGAACAGAAATCGTAATCCATACGTCACGACATAGTGAACTATGGATTTTAGGGGTGTAAACGCACACCGAATCGAGGGGTCGTCTGAACTCCACAACCCACGCAGTGAACTCGACGTGGCAGCGCTGACGAACTACAGAATACAGCCTCAGTCAGCATCAGGTCAACTACTAATTGTGGTTTTCCTACAGAAATCCACAACATAGCGTATATCATTGGAAATATTGAACTTATCTAGGTGGATCGCGAATTGGCGTAGGGTTGGAGGAGGCCCCACGCGGAGGTGGCAAGTAGAAGCCCGCAATCGAGCATTAGTTTAGGTTTGGCCGCAAGTTAGTGAGCAGACGGAGGGTTAGGGCAAAACCGCCAGGATTCGGGCCGGCCCGCCGGTACCGCCGGCGATTTTCATCGGAGCGACGATGAGTGTCGCGCCCTTGGCGGGGAGACGGTCGATGTTCGCTACGTTTTCTATTCCGTACACGTTCGCTTCGCTCAAAACCTGGTGGGTTTCGAAGCGCTTTGACGGGCCGTGATCGGTGCTGGCGGTGTCGATGCCGACGCCTACGACGCCACGGCGGACCAGGAACTCGGCAGCGGGCGGACTGATGCCTGGGAAGTGGAGGTTGGCGACGTCGCCGGGAGTGGCGGAACCGAGGTACCGGGCTTTGTCGGGCCAATACTTGCCCCACCCGGTTTTGAAGAGCACGATCGCGCCGCGCGGGATGGGGCCATGCCGCTTTTCAAACGCTTCGACATCGGCGCGGGTGGCGGTGTAGTCTTTGTTGGCGGCGCAGGCACTGGTGATATCGACGACGAACGCTGGGCCGGTGAGTTTTTCGACGGGGATGGCCTCGAGGGTCAACTTTCCTTCGGCGAAGTGGATGGGGCTGTCGACGTGTGTGCCACCATGTTCGTCGGTGGAAAAGCCGCCGGCGGCGTACCAGTAGCCGAGCGGCGTGCGGGCCCAGTTGTCTTTTCGGTGTTCGAAGCCTTTGGCGTTGGGCCAGTAGACGGTTTTCGAATCGTAGGTGTAGGTGAGGTCGATCAGCTTCTGCGGGTTGATCGACTGGGAAAACGCGGTACTTGCGAGAAGGAGAACGGCGGCACGCATATGCTTATCGGGGCTGTTTGTCGATCAGGTCGTTCATCGCCGCCAAGAATTGTGCGATAAACGGCGCGCCGTTCCGCAGCAGGTTCTCGGCCGTCATGTAGTCGTTCACGATATCGGGCCGCACTCCGGTGTTTTCGGAATACCTAGAAGTTGGAAATCCCTCGACGCTGACGTTCTTTGGGCGCGATTGCAAACCGATCGTCATTCCGGTGAACCCTTCGCTATACACCCCGGCAACTCGGCCGATGTTGTTTCCGCCCGCGCCGTTGCTGCGCATTCCAAAAAGCACGGCCCGGCCGGAGTCCTGCAACATGGACGGCACCGAATCGGCGGTCGAAGTCGAGAAATCGTCGATGATCACCATGAGCGGCTTTGTGTAGGCGAGCAGCGATCCGTCAGGGCGCACTACGGGTTGCCGGATACTGCTTTGATTGCAAATCGGCAGCGGCCTAGTCGCAACCTTGCCCTCTTGATTGGCGGCGAGCATCTCTTTGAACAATTGCTGATACAACAACGCTGCATCCGTCTGATTCGTGTTGACCGCGTTGATCCACAAGTTGTAGAACCCAAGAACGCGTCCCCAATAGGCGCGCAACTCGAACGCTGTAGCTTGAAACTCGTATGGCGTCAGTCTGCGGACAATTTCCTCGCCGAAGCACAAATTGCCGCCTGTGTTCCGCATCTCGTCGATAATCAAGCCGTCGGTATTGGCGTTCATGAAGGTGATTTCCGTCTCGAACTGCGTGAGCGCCGTTGCCTGGTTTGGCGGAGAATAGTTGGGAATCCGAATGTAGCCGATCCGTTTGCTCCCCGACTGGAACACGCCTGAGTAGAAGAAATCGGAAGCGAGTCCGCCCAGCCGTCGCGTAAAGGTCGACGGGAGGCCCGCAAGGAACACCGGGTTTCGGGCGCCGTAGCCGAGCAGGCCGTCACGCTCCTCCTGTGGCGCGGATGAGTTCTGAAGCTCCGCGACGAAATCTTCCGCCTCGGCCGCACGGCGCTTGGAGGCATTGAGCTTCGGCGAGGGTACAGGCCCGGCGACCAGCGGGGTTCCCGTCTTGGTCCAAGGAATCGTGTATGTCTCTTCGACGCCGCTTTGCCGGCGGATGACTACCGTGGCGGACGCGCCGAGGTTCGGCGCCGACGGGATGCGAGACTGCGACCGCGAGGCTAGACGCGCCGCGCCCTGCCGCAGTGAAGCGCGCGGGTTGCCCTGCGGGTAATACCTGGCTAGTTTTTCGGTGAGTGCAAGTGCGTCTTCGCCGTCGACCGAAATGAGCCGGTCGCCGATTCCAAATGGATACCTGTTGGCGGGCAACAGCACGCGGTTGATCGATTCAATCAGAGGCGCGCCATCGTAGATATCGACGCCAAATCCCAATTGAGCCAGGAAGTCCGAAGGAAGCGAGAACGAAACGTGTGTATCTTGCAAGTTGTAGATGTACTCGACACATAGTTCGTAGAATTCGATATCCGTCTTGGTCGCGGCGGCGCGATCGAGCCATGGCCGGACGTTCAAAGCATCGAATCCGAACAGTTGCTTCTTCCAATCGAGCGGTGCGTACTGCATTTGGAACAGGCTCGCGAGGTACCGGAAGTCCGCTTCCTTTTGTTGGGGCGTCAAGTTCTGCGCGGCGGCCGGAGTCACCAGCAGGATCAGGCAAAGAATGATATTTCGCATGGGTGGCTTCTTATTGATTGGCTCGGATGTGGTTCGCCATCGCCGCGAGCATTCCTTCGACGAAAGGCGCGCCATTGCGGAGCAGGTTCTCGGTCGTCATGTAATCGGCTTCGATGTCAGGCCGGACACCGACATTTTCGACGTATCGGGTCCGAGGGAAATCGCGAGTGACGACCTCTTGGGAACGGCTCATGAGCGACTCCGTCAGCGACGCAAACCCTTGCGAATAACTTCCCGCATTCCAAGTGGTGACATTGCCGCCGGCGCCCATGGTACGCCAGCCGTACAAAGCGCCGCGCTGGTTATCTTGAATCGTAGCCGCGAAAATATCGGCCGCCGACGCCGACATCTCATCGACCAGAAGCATCAGCGGTTTGGCGTATGCAATCACATCGCCGTTCGGAAGAGTCAGTGGAGCGCGCTCGATCGAAAGGTCGTCCAGAGGAATCGGACCCGTACGTCCTCGAAACTCGCTGTTGGCCGAAACGATTTGTCGCTTAATCTGTTC
>Ga0194119_10009635_pt1 | contig 12908 bp, 14 predicted proteins | sample TA2MahC100mmetaG_FD_148620 | JGI IMG/M metagenome (GOLD analysis project Ga0194119, IMG submission 148620) | Freshwater microbial communities from Lake Tanganyika, Tanzania - TA2015018 Mahale Deep Cast 100m | ecosystem: Environmental > Aquatic > Freshwater > Lake | place: Tanzania: Lake... | reverse complement strand
ATATGATAATTCCACGAATAAAAATCTGAAATTAGAGAATACTGCTGGTCCTATTAGTATTGGTTCTGACTGGACATCTTATGGAGTAAATATTGGTACTCAAGGTGGTCGTGCAATTACAATTGGTAATAGTAATAGTGGTGCATTAGCAATTAACTCTGGTTCTGGTGCAACGATTAATACAAATAATAGCAATATTACATTAACGAATAATGATACGAATGATACTATTATAACAACTGGTCAATTACTTGTTACTGCAAGAGATAATGTTGCTGATGCTATCTTTTTGAAAGCTAATAATGGTGCCAATCAGACAATTCATCTTAAAAATCAGACAGGTACTTCAGCTGATGCAATAAAACTAACATCTGATTTGGGTGGTGTTGAAATATCCGCTGCTGATGAGAAAGATATTGTTATTGGAAATTCAACTGCAGATGTTTTTGTAAAAGTCAGCCCAAGTGCTACTTTTGCAAATGAAAAAGTAAGTGTTGTGAATACAAATGGTAGTGGTGATGAATCTATACTTCTCAATAGTGTTGCCGGTGGTGCTAAATTTAAGGTTGCTAATGGTAAGAATCTTGTTCTCGGAAATTCAACTGAAAATTTATTCGTCAAAATCAGCCCACATTCTATAATTTCTAATGAAAAGCTGAGCATTGTGAATACAAATGGTTCAGATGATGATTCAATTTTAATAAATGCACTATCAGGTGGTGTAAAAGCTCTTGTTGCTGATAGTAAAAATCTTGTTCTTGGAAATACAGGTGAAGATATTTATTTCAAAGTCAGCCCAAGTACAACTGTAGCCAATGAAAAATTAAGTGTTGTTAATTCTAACGGTACTGCTGCCGATTCTATTTTGATCAACTCAATTTCTGGTGGTATAACAATGAATGGTGGAACTACTGTTAATTTGGCAACTAATAATAATGCTGGAGCAGTGAATATTGGTACTCTTGGTAATAGAACAATTACTATGGGTGTAAATAGTGGTTCAAGTAAAATTGTTTTAGATGCAGTTGATGTTATTTTAACGAATGGTATGACTGCTTCTTCTGATATCCGATTAAAAGAAAATTTTGAGCCTCTTAATAATGCTCTTGAGCTAGTTTCTCAATTAAATGGTTTATACTACACTTGGAAGAAAGATGCTGGAACTGATAAACCCCGTAAATTAGGTTTTATTGCTCAAGAAGTTGAAAAAGTAATTCCAGAATTAGTGAAAACTGATTCTGAAGGTATGAAATCTGTGGATTATGTCAGTGTTGTACCAGTTTTAGTAGAAGCCCTTAAACATCAGCAAAAACAAATTGATGAACTTAAAGCTCTACTTCATCCTTGAGCCCATTTTTACAAATATGTCTAGGGCGAATATGATAAATATACCAACGATAACAATAATAAAAATATCTTTTATAGAATAAGCATCATTTGTTGTAGGCTGATTGTAACCTCCATTTGTAAATGACTCAATAATTTCTTTATTTTCTTCATTTTCTCTAAAATCTCTGAATCTTTTTCTTAATTTTGCTTTGTATTGTTCGGCAAGATTAAGGTATTTTTTATACAAAAAATAGTCCTGACTTGTAAGATAGTTATCTTCTCCTTCTAATTTTACTTTTCGTTGTCTATCAATATGCCGCGCATCATTTTCATTATCTTCTAAAATATCCAAATCATCTTCAATTTCTTTCTCATTCTTTTCAGAATTATCAACTGGATGAATATAATTACGTCTGGATCTATCTGGAAAATTAACCTTATAAGGAACAATATTACTCTTGGCACTACTTGTACTACTAACTGCAGGAAAACCAGAGTAAGATGGTATATTGGGTGAAGGTTTAGAATCATTAGATAGTCCATCTTGTGCTAATTCAGGTGGAATTCTGGAATGAATGGGTGAAGATGGGACTGTTGTATTAATTTTAAAATCACTCCCCCATGCTTCTTCTAATGAACAATAAGGCATATGCTCTTGATATAATAGGAGATAATTTTTAGAAATAAAAACCTAATAAAAATGTATGAATATCCCTAAAGGTTTTATTATAATATTAGGAATTCTAATTATTTTTTTGATAATATTATTATTGAGGAAAAAAGAAAATTTTTCAGTTGTGGAAGATGATACAGAAAAAATAATAAAGATTCAAGATGGTTCATTATTAAGTAAAATAAATCAAAAAAATGAAGTTGTTAAAAATATTTGGGGATGTAGTGATTTTGGTAAAGAAATGAAATTATGTTAAATTTTCAATTATTATAATTATTTTATATGTATATATATAATAATGAAAGCACATATTATTTTTAATGTGTTTATGTACGCAATTGTAATTGCATATATTCTATACATCAATTTTGCAACATATTATAATTCAGGTACTAAATTTCTTAACTTTTTAATAAAATTATTTAACAATTGGGTATTTAGACTCATCTTTTTATTAATCGTTGGATTTTTTGCCCTTGATCTATTCCCTTATGGTGGCTTTATTTTTGCAATTCTTTTAACAATCGCATTCCTGAATACGAATATGCTTGTATATAAAAAAGAAATATCTGAAACATTTATTGGTGGTAGTGATGCAGCACCTTTTGAGCCTACATATAAAGAAAATGATGGTGGTAATATTATAGAATATTATGAAAATTATAATAATCTAAAAAAAGAGATAGGAGGTATAGAACATAGATTAAATTATTTAAAAAATACACAAGAAAATATACCAAATAAAAAAGAAGAAATAGATATATTTGAAAGTTATCTTAGAGATGAAAAATATAAATTAAATTCAATTGAAAATAAAATAAATATGTTGAAAGCACAAATAAAACATTTGGAAATGACTGGAGAAAATAAAGAAATGGAGCAGAATTTAAAAGATGAATTAGATAGGTACTATCAATAAAGATAGAATATTATAAATTATATCAACCGAAAAGAAAAATGAGACAAAACATCATTATTTTCAATAATGTAAAAGTATTTAAAAAGCTTGTTTCACTTCATTGCTTTTATAGCGATTGGAAACTTTTTTTAATATTATTTTACATCCTTGAAGATTTAAAATGGAACAAAATGTGATTCTTCAAGGTTTATCCATTTCAGGAAAATGTAAATTTTGAGTATGTTGTATCGTCAAATACAACTGATGAGTTTTAATATGTATCTTTTATTATTCCTACCTAAAAACCCTTCTTATAAGAGAAAAGCAGGAACTGCACGAACAAGTCATTATAGGCCTCTTACTATTCATTGTTATTATATTATAATATTTTATCTTTAAGCCGTTTTGTCTCATTTTAAATCTTCGGCGGTGTAAATATTAAATTATCAAGTCATATAATGAAAAAGTTTATTTATTTATTTATAATAGTTTTGGTATTTTATATTTATATTTATTTCGGTCAAGCTTTAATTTATAAGAAAATAAATAATTTAAAAATTAATGGATTACTAAACTATATTTATGTTTTTAATGAAATTTTTGTTAATGAAGATTATAAATTTTTAAATAAAAAAAATATAATATATTTTGATGTGGGTGGTAATAATGGATTATATTCATTATATCTTAATGAAAATAATGAAAATATTCAAGTACATGTTTTTGAACCAGTTAATGAATTATATCAAAACATTGTTTGGAATATTAATCAAACTAAAAAAACTAATAATAAATTTTTTATTAATAATATTGGTTTAGGTGAAGTCAAAAAAGAAATAGAAATTAATTATTTTCCCAATGCTGATGCATTATCAACTATTAAAAACGATTTAATAGAAAAGAAAAAAGCAATAACTAATCAAAAATGTAAACTTGTAAAAAATATTCCAATAATTAATACACTATGTAAGAATTTGATGAAAAAAATAATTGATAATAATAATTTTAATTCAGAAAAAAGAAAAATTAAAATAGATACGCTAAATAATTATATTTTAAATAAAAATATAACTAGAATTGACATTATGAAAATAGATGTTGAAGGTTATGAACTTGAAGTTTTATATGGAATTAATAGTGAAAATTTTAAAAAAATAAAAACAATTTTTATTGAAATTGAAAATTATCGTGAAAATTACAAAAATCAAATTATTAATATATTATCAAAAAATAATTTTAATTATAAAATTATTGGTAATTCAGATTGGATTGATTTAATTGCAACTAATAAAAATAATTAATTTTAGCTTTTTTTCCTATTAAATTAAATATGTATTATTATAATGAAAACAATTTTTATTATTGTATTAATTTTTATTTTTATTTATGTAATTTTTGATGATCATTTTAAACATTTTTTAATTACAAGATTTTTTTCGGATGTAGCACCAACTAATAAAAATAATATAAAAAATAAAAAATTAAGTGATGATATTTACAAAATAAAAAAGAAATTAGAAAATAAAATTAAATTAGATGTAAATAAAGAATGTACTTTAAATATGGTAAGTACATATTTATATAAAGATATTCAATCTCAATTTGATGAAGAATATTTTAGAAAAATAACTGATGATTATACTAAACCTGTATTGATTAAAGATGTTTTTAATGATCATACTTTAGATAAATTTAGTATTGATAAGCTAATTAAAAATTATGGTGATATAATAGTAGAAGCATTATCAATAGAGGATGAAAAAAATATTGATGGAATTAAATTAACATTAAAAGATTATTTAAATAAAATAAAAAATGGTGAAAAATATTATTTAACAGTAAATAATTCATTAGCTAATAGTCTTGATATAACATCATTAATGAAATTTTATAGTATAATTTTTGATAATTATGGTATTAAAAATATATTTTTGGGTAATAAACACTCATTTACTCATTTACATTCTGAATTAGCAGGTTCATGTGCTATTCAATTAAATGGAATTAAAAAATGGTATTTAATAAATCCAAAATATTCTCATAATTTACATCCAATACCCGATAAAAATAATATATTTTTTTTATCATCAATTGGATTTTTAAAACGTAATAAAAAAACTAATTTAATTCCACATTATGAAATAATAGCAGAAAAAGGAGATTTCTTATTTGTTCCTCCGTGGTGGTGGCATGAGACATTAAATTTAACTGATGATAATTTTATGTTTAGCTATAGACCTACTTTATTTGAAGCTCCTTTAAAAACAAATTTAAGTTACACTCTAAATAGTTATCCACTTCCATTAATATACAATAAATATATTCTTCCTATAATTAAAAAATTTGACACGAATAAAGAACTGGAAAAAGATACAGTTATTCAATCATTAAAAGAAATCAGCTCAAGAATACCAAATTTAAAATAGTTAATATTCAAAATCGGGATCACCAGTAATTTGGCGCAAAACATGATTGGTAAATGCTCGTTCAACTGCATCTGCTTCATAATAATTCCAATATGTTTCTTGCAGTCTCAAATCTGAAATTTTTTTGTTTTTTGGATAACTGATAACATTTGTGAAATGTGAAATGATGCATTTATAAGATGCATCTGGCAAAGTATTTCCAACAAATGTACCTTTGCTCCTCAAGTGTACGTATTCTGGACGCTTTTCCTGGATGAGATAAGTTCTCCCAGGTATTAAATTTTTAGGATCAACAAGTTGAAGCGGTCGCATTTATAATTATATATATATATATGTATATATGTATAAATAATTCAATTTTTTAAACCCTTACTCTTATATTATGTCTACATACAGGACATGATATATTATTTCTTAGCCATTGTGAAATACATAAATTATGAAACTTATGTCCACATGGTAATACTGACCATGATTGAATATTATTTAAATCCATACAAATACAACATTCTTCATTGTGTTCATTATTTTTTAATAATTGTATAGTATATGATATATTTATATTTCTATATAAATTTGATTTTAAACTTAAAATATAGATACTTGACATAAGACATATTGATATAATACCAATAAATATATATGTTAAAAAAAGTATTATAATATGTATTTTATAAATACTTTCTCCTATTTCACAAAAATTATTAAAAGTAAATAAGGGCGGATATTTTTCAATATAAAAAATTATTTTTATTATGAATTCTATAAATGAGAATACCAATCTAGATTTTGACCATTGTTCTTTTTTCCATAGCTCAAAATCTTGTTCAGAATTAAATATAGTTCCATATCTTTTATAGAGTTTATATTCATATCGTGCAGAGTTTATTGTTGCTAAAAACATAAAAAATATCATAAATATATAAAATTCATGTATATTACAAGTAGATAATGTTATTATGTAAAAAATAAGACTAATAAATTTAAAAATAATATAAAATTTTGTTAATATTCTATGATCATTATATATAAATTGCGGATATACCACTATATAATTTGTATTAATATTTTCAAAATAAAAATCTAAAGCATAATCCATTATATTTGGTATAAACTATTATTTATATATATAATGATTATTCTTTTATAAAAACATATAACAAAGAATAGAATAAGTGGGATGATAAAAACTGTATAATACAAGATTTGTTCGATATGTCGTAAATAATTGGCGTTTGATATGAAAAAAGGTGTATAACTATGTTTCAAGTTCATTTAGTTTAGAATACTGCTATTTATTATTCCAAATTGGCTATTTCTTTGTTCTTGGTGGCGAGTTTTTGTATAATTATTATCATTAAAATAATATTTAACAGCAGTAATTTTATAATCTTCACTTTTATGTTTAGACATTTTGTCTCATTTTAAATCTTCAAGGTGCAAAGGTGTAAAATATTTTATTTTTTAAACTGTTGTTTCTTCAGCAACAAAACAACAACATACTAAAGCAACACATGTAGCTATATATGTAAAACAATTTATATTATTTTCTTCTGATTTTACTTTTATATTATTATAATTTGTATTATAATATGAATGCATGTGATTAGGTATTTGATGAATATATTGTGAATTGGCTACATGTTGTGGATAAGTTATATATTGAAATTGTAATTCGGGTTCTAATGGAGGAGCACTGGGTTGTGGATAATTATTCATAATATATTATATCTGAAAATAAATAACAAGTTTTTAATTCTTAGAGCTGTAATCAAACTAACTTTTTCCTATTAGTTAATTTATGGAATATGTTAAACTTTTTTACTGAAAAATGGGAAAGTTATTTAACTATTTTTATTTATAAAATCATTTAATTGCATTTTTGTAAATTTGTATATACTAATGGCACTATTTACATCAATATAAAATGATGATAGTTTTGTATTAAATTTATTAGAATGATATATGGCATAAAACATATTTTGCAAAAAATACTTATGGTATCTAATATAGATCTATAATATTATTTGAAAGTATATGAATACATATACATTGAGCGATATGTTTTTAATTTGTCAAAATCATTAACATAATCTCTCTTTATTATTTTTTTATTATAAACTATTTGTGTTCTTAAATTCTCAACAATATATTTATATAAAATTAAATATTCTGCACAATTATCTTTGAATAATTTTATAAGAATTTTATAAAATTTGACTTCATCTTTATATTTATATAATATATCTAATACTTGTTTACTTTCATCAAATATTTCTTTTATTTTTTCTTCTGGTTTTTCTATATATATTTCATCATTTCTTGTTGGATTTGAATTATTTTTTAGTATATCAAATTTACCTTTATAATTATCTTTTATAATATCATTTATTAAATCCAATGTTTCTTTATATTCCTTTATTATATCAGATGTTTTTATATTTCTAATATTAGTAAGTAATTTATTTATTTCTTTCATAAATTTATCTTTATCAGACCATCTCCAATAACTCCATGCATCATTATCTACTTCAAATTCAAAACCTAAATTCATATAAAATGTTTTATCACGTTCAATTAATTTTAACAAAGACAAATCCATTTCTTCATTATTTTTATCACATTTTACTCTAGTACCATCATACAACATAGTTTTTTCAGCTCCCAATATTTTATTTATTTCTAAAGATATTTTTAATAAATCTGACCCTGATAATTTATCTGTTTTTTGTATATTAGATATATAAGTTATATTATTTTTTTGGGTTTTTTTAATATCAATAAAATCGATAATAATTGGGGTTAAAAATGTTGTTCTATGTGGTATATCATATGTCATTCTATAAAATTCTACTTCATTTGGTAATTTTACTTTTTTTAAATCAATATCTAATATATGATCCATATATTTTATTTGAAAACTATTTCCAAATTTTTTTTCAAATTCTATAAGATTATCTTGTAATTTTCCTTTTTTATAATTATATGTTTTTGATAAATTAAATATTTTTTTACCACCTCCAACTAAAATATTATTACTATTTTTATATTGAAGATACTTTTCTTTATATTTTATATATTTTTGATAATACTTTTCCATATAATATAAAATATAAAATATATAAAAATTGATTTAAAAAATATTTATTATATATCATTCAATATATAATGAACTTTACTCCAGATTCCAAAAAAGGTAATATTGGTAGCACTATTAGAACAGGAATTAATATTTTTAATCAAGGAAAACCTGGTTCTACAACTGAAAGAATAGTTAATAGAATAAGTGGACCAAGTGGTCTAAATATGTCTAGTCCAAGTAATCACAGAAATGATTTAGGTTTTCGTGCTGGTAATGCTATAAGAAATATTATTATAAGATAAAAAAAAATATATAATTATAATGGTTAAACATAAAAAAAAAATTCTTTTATCTTTTGATCAAGAAGAATATTATCATAATTCAATATTTAACTTAAAAATTGATACATCTAATATTAAAAATGCTGGTAAAGGTGTATTTACAGAACAACCAATAGAATCAAATAAATTTATTGATTTTTATACAGGAGATATTATTTATAATGTTAGATGTGGTTCATATTATGTTCAAATAGATGATACATGTGGAATAAATGCAATATGTTTTCCACGATGTTATATGGCTATGATAAATGACTCTCATAATTCAGAATTTTTTAATAATTGTGAAATACGAATAAATAAAAATTTAGTTGAAATATGGTCTATTAAGCATATTGATAGTAATGAAGAGTTATATTTAAGTTATGGTGATGAATATTGGAAATAAATATAATTGCTCTTCGAATCTCAATAATATTTGACGCTATTATTTATACTTATAAGATTGTCGTTCTAACAAGCTTATAATTAACACGTCCTGCAATAGATAAACATATAATTTTTTTTTATTAAGTAAAATCTAAATTTCAAATATACAAACTATAAAATATATAAAATTTAATATATATTTATATATATATGGAACAATACTTTTTAAATATTTTTAAAAAAAACTCTTATAATAATTCAATCGCTTTAGTTTCAAGGGATGGTGAACAAATAACTTGGCAAAATTATTATAGTAAATGTATAACATTCTCGAATTTTTTAAAATCGCAAGGAGTTCAAAAAAATGAGTCGGTTGCTATTATGGGTTTTAACTCACCGGAATGGTTTTATTCTGCTATCGGAACATTACTAAATGGAAGTACATATGTTGGTATATATCCAACAAATGGTCATGATGAAGTTGAACATGTTTTAAATATTTCTAATGCTACTATTCTTGTTATTCAAGATAATAAACTTTTAGATAATATTAAATTACAAAAAAAATTAAAAAAAATTATTATTTATAATGATGAACCTATTTGTAATGAACATAATGGCATCACAGTTTTAAAATTTTCTGATTTAATTAAAAATAGACATTATCCGTCACCAAGTTATGAAGAAAATTCATTTATGAATAATAATGACGTTGCTACTTACATAATGACTTCAGGTACAACAGGAAAAAGTAAAGGGGTAAAAATAACATATCAAAATATTGCATATACTTGTTCAAAAATGACTGAAATTTATAATTTATCTAATGAAAAGGTTGTATCATATTTACCTCTTTCTCATATTGCTGCTAGTATGTTTGATATGTTTTGTCATTTTTATCATTTTGGAACTGTATATTTTGCCAAACAAGATGCTTTACAGGGTAGTTTAGGAAGTACATTAGTAAGTGTTAATCCAACTATATTTTTAGGAGTTCCTCGTGTTTGGGAAAAAATAAGTGAAAAAATGCAGTTAATAGCTACTGAAAAATATAGAGGATGGTTTGGACAAAAATTAAAAAGTATTATTGATTATTTTAAGAATAAAACTTTAAATTACCATCAAGGTGATACATCTATTTGGAATTATTTAATGTATAAGATATCTAAATTTTTATTTTTTAATAGAATTAAAACTGCTTTAGGATTTCAAAATTGTAAATTATTTTTTAGTGGAGCAGCTCCTATTTCAATAGATACTTTAGATTATTTTTGTAAAATTGATATAATAATATATGAAATATTTGGTATGAGTGAAACATGTGGCGTTATTACTGCTAATAATAGTTCAAGTTATAGAAAAGGATCTGTTGGTAAATCATTAATTGGTGAATTAAAAATAGCTGAAGATGGTGAAATATTATATAATGGTAAGAATAACTTTGTTGGATATAAAGATAATGATGATGCTACTAATGAAATATTAGATTGTAATAACTGGTTACATACAGGTGATGTTGGTAAGATTGATAATGATGGTTATTTATTTATTACAGGTAGGAAAAAAGAATTAATCGTAACTGCGGGAGGAGAAAATGTAGCACCTGTAATAATTGAAAATAATATTAAGAAATATGGACCAGACATTTTACAAGTTATTGTTATTGGAGATAAAAAAAAATTTTTAAGTGCTTTGATTTATTTACCACATAAAGAAAATGATATAGAAAAATGTAATTTATATATCAAAGATGCTATTGACAAATATAATAATGAAGCTATTTCAGGTGCTCAAAAAATTCAGAAATATACTTTAATAAACGAAGATTTTACAGTAGAAAATGGTTTAATGACGCCAACTATGAAATTAAAAAGATCTAATATTCATCTAAAGCATCAAAATGAAATTGAAAAAATGTATAATTTATAAATAAAATAATTATACAACTGATACATTATGTCTACAAATAGGACAGGTTTGGTGAGTATTTAACCATTGTACAATGCATGAATTATGAAATTTATGTCCACATGGTAATATAATCCAAGTTTTACTATTATCTAAATCCATACAAATAGAACATTCTTCAGTTTGCAAATTATTTAAAACTACTGGATTTGGTAATGTTATTCTGTGTCTTTGACTTGAAACTTGATTTTCACGTGGATAATTATTCCAAGTCATAATCATACATGAAAAAGCACCGAGAATAAAATATATTAAAAATAAAACTAAAATATGTATTTTAAATATACTATCACCAAATTTACATTTATTTTTAAAACTAAAATCTAATTCAGGTGGAAAATTTTTTATTAGGAATACAAATTTAATAGCAAATTCAGCACCAGAAAAAATCATTTTTGATTGAGGTAATATACTTTTTCTCCATAATTCAAATTCATTTAATGATGAAAAAATAGTACCTAATTTCATATAATGATATAATTCATAACGTATATCATTCAATATAGATAAAATCATTGCAGTTATCATAACAATATAAATTTCAGCTTTATCACAAGTTGGTAATGTCATCGTATAAAATATACATCCAATTATTTTGAATTGGATGACTATTTTTGAACAACAACGGCGATCATCATATATAAATTCAGGAACGATTACTCGATTAATATTTTCTAAATCTTGGTTCATTACATATCAAAAATACTATATATTAAATATATAAATCAATATTTTTAATTTATATATAATAATAAAATAAATTCTAGACGTCAAATTCCTTAGGTGCAACCTTTTTAACTTTACCTTTAATTTCTATTTTCATGGTTTCAGGTTCAACAAAAGTAGTAACTTTTGTTTTAGAGTCTAAACTTTGTTTAGACTATTCATCTGACTCGGATTCTGATTCCGCTTGGTCTGGGTCTTGGTTTTCATCATTTGATTCGTCTTGAACTTCGAGTTCTGCATTTTCTAATTGAGATTGTTTAGTTGAATCAGCTGATTCGCTTGCTAAACATAACTCAATTACTGGAACTGCTTTAAGTTTTTCATTTTCTTTTTTAAGCCTGTCAATTTGTTCATCCCAGTATTCACATTCTTTAACAATCGATTCTTGGACTTGACTTGATGGGACCGGTATCTGAATATTTTCTAGTTTATCCTTATTCATATTACCAGTTGCTATAGAACTACATGCTTGCGAAAAATCAAATTTATCAATCATATAATATATATATTTACCTAATATTTTTTCGGAATCAAGTGGATTAATACCAACAATTGCCTCATTAGTATATAAATTTACTCCAGCTATTCCTTTTTTACCTAATGACATTTTAAATGACATTAGAATAGTTCCTTTTTTAAGTAATTTTACATTACTGTTTTTAACTCCTTCATCTGTTATTTTTTCTTTAGAATTATAAATAATGTTATTGTTTAATTCAGAAATTGAAACCCAAACATTGCTACCATTATTCCAATACTCATTTATGTTTCTTCTTGGTGTTCCTCCAATTTTTAATTCGCAAATATCCCCCAGTTTTTTCATATTGGTGCAGTTAATGGTATTAGCCCATACAATCCCCTTTTTAATACGTTCATATGCTTTAATAGATTGTGTATTCCTTTCAATTTGTTCATAAAATAGATCAAGTGTTTCAACAATTTCCTTTTGTTTGTCCATTGAAGGGACCGGTATCTGGATTTGGGCTAAATTTGTTTTGTTAAGCCATTGAATTGTTGAACCTGCAGATTTTTCATTTAATAAGTGTCTGTTAGATAATAGGTAATAATAAATATATTTTATTACGCTGTTATTTTT
>Ga0194119_10009632_pt1 | contig 12911 bp, 12 predicted proteins | sample TA2MahC100mmetaG_FD_148620 | JGI IMG/M metagenome (GOLD analysis project Ga0194119, IMG submission 148620) | Freshwater microbial communities from Lake Tanganyika, Tanzania - TA2015018 Mahale Deep Cast 100m | ecosystem: Environmental > Aquatic > Freshwater > Lake | place: Tanzania: Lake... | reverse complement strand
GCCAACAGGGATTGCTGAGTCCAGTCTTCTCATAATCCCTTGGTCCTTGGTTCGAATCCAAGCGGGCCCAGTCTTTCACCGAAGACAGATTCGCAGCGTATCCGACCCTCGTGCGGGAACTGGTATCTCGCCGCGTGGTACCACGAGCGCGAGTAACCCGTGTTTTTTCAGCGGACCGTATTCCCCGCCCGCGCTGCTTGGGCGTGCCTGTCTTCGAGCCACCCGCGGATCTCGTCCCCGCCGAATTCAACTGCAACTGCGGCATCTTTACCGGAAAGGCTGACACCATCGCCTTGCTGCGCTTCAACAAGCTTGCTGCGTGGTCATGGAATCACGCCTATCGTTTTTAACGACGTTCCGAGCGTTTACGTCGCGCTGGTACGGGTGTCTTGCGCTTGGATTTTTCGTGATCGATGCGTATCGTTTCAAGTCTGAGAAAACCCGTGAGGCGCTGGCCTAAAAAACTAACCGGGGGGTTTTTCAGATACAGCGTTCTGAACCATAGCGTAGTGAGCAATCGCGCAATGTCCTCATCCGACGGATGGGCGGCACGCATGGCAGGGTTTCGCAGCACGTAGTACTCGTAAAGGACGCTGTCGGCGGCTCCCGCGAGCGAGTAGGCCACGGTCAAATAATCGGCCGGCGAGGAAAAGGCCGATGGAAATTGGCGTGCGATGCTCTGCGCGATTCGCTCGTTCCACTCCAGGGTCAACTTTCGCCACATCCGTCCAAACGGTGCAACGTCGGCGTGTGCCTCGAGGAGGCACCGCATCGCGCCCGGGTTTGCGGCGTACAGCGCCGCCATTCGCCGATTGGCGTAATGGATGGCATCGATCGGGGAAGAGTCCTTGTTGCGCGCTTCGATCTCACCGATGAACCGGTCGAGAATGCTCGACAGCAGGTCGTGGGTGATGTCTATCTTGCTTTGGAAGTAATGGTAGAAAAGGCTGACCCTGACCCCCGCCTCACGGGTGATGTCTTCAAGTCTGATTTCGTGGAACGCCCGTTCCTGAAGGAGTTCCCGCATCGCCTGGAGCAGCCGTTCACGTGTGGCTTGGCCCCGTTTCGTGATCGGAGGGGGCGGCTTGTGCTGGACGGCGTTTTTGCGATTGCTCGACAGCGACAGGGAGGGCTGCGGCGATCCCAATCGATCGCCTTTCTTTCGGGGTCGCGAGGAGCGATGTCGCCTCTCTTCCATTCACTTCTTCCTGATCTGCGTCGCCGCGTGCGGCCTCGATGGTAACGCCGTCGACGATGCCGTGATAGCCGACGTCCGTCGGCGTCTGACGGCTGCCTGGCGGCTATTGATAACCATCACCTCTGGAATTAAAGTTAAGTTGAGTTCAAATTCAACTGTATCAACGATAACTCGACAACTAGAGGGGGCGGCTAATGCGCGGACTCGACGGTAAACGCCTGAATTCCGGCGTCATTTCGGCAGTAACGATCGCCATTGCCGTGGCTGCAACAGCCGGCGGCAAGACATACGGGCAGGATCGGCAGACAGCCGAACAAGACGGCGCAAAGTTGTCCGAGATCGTTGTGACGGCTCGTCGCCGCACCGAGGCGGCGCAGGAAGTGCCCATGTCGGTATCGGCACTGAGTGGCGATGAACTGGCGTCTCGCGGCATCGTCAACCTGCGTGACCTCGGTGGTCTTTTTGCCGGCGTGTCGTTCAACGACAGCAACTCGACGGTCGCTCAGTTCAGTATCCGCGGTTTGAACTCGGCGGGATCCGGCAGCGATTCGAGCGTCGGTGTCTATGTTGATGAAGTATTTATCGGCGATGAGGCGTCGCTCGGGCAACGTCTTCTGGATGTTGCGAGTTTTGAGGTGTTGAGAGGCCCGCAAGGAACACTGTTCGGTCGCAATACCGTCGCGGGGTCCGTCAACGTTGTAACCGTCGCTCCTCGCACGGAGTTCGGCGGATCCGTGCAGAGCAGTTTCGGCAATTACGGGCTTCGCCAGTACGGCGTCGTTATTAACGTGCCGGTCGCCGAAGAGAAGCTGCTGACGCGAATCAGTTACGTACAGCGCAAGCGCGAGGGGTATCTCAAGAACACGGCGCCTCGCGGCGGTCTTGGCAACGAGGAAGATGGCGAGAGTTTCCGCGTCAGGGCGCTGTCGCGCCCCAACGATTCGCTGACCGTGGGATTCAACTTCGACCTGAGTCGCGATGACGCTTGCGAAAACATGTTCAAGGTGATCGGTGGGTCGCTGTACGCCGGCGACACCAACCCGGACACGTCTGCCTGGGATGGTCCCTGTACGAGCAAGCGCGACGCCTCGACGATCTCGCTGCGCGTTGACCAGGAACTCGACTCGGTCACGCTGAGCTCGATTTCGGCCTATCGCGAGCGCGAAACCGAATTTCTGACGGACCGTGACTTCACGGCTGTTTCTATTCTTTCGAGCGGCCTGAACTCCGACGAGAATCAGTTCACCCAGGAAGTGCGTCTGGCAAGTAAGAACGACGGTCCGCTCAGCTGGACGATCGGTGCGTACTATTTCCACCGAAATTACACGCAGGACACGATCCTCGATCTCGGACCCGGTTTTCTCGGACCAGGACGTCGGAACATCGTGAACGCCACCGCGCGCACCGAGACCGACAGCTTTGCTGGCTTCGGGTCGTTCGAGTACAAGCTCACTGATGCGTGGCGGGGCGAAATCGGCCTGCGCTACACCTACGAGGACAAGAAACTGTCGTACGTCCAGACGGCAACGTTTCCCATCCCGGGGTTTGGTGTCGTGGCGCCGTTCAATGCCGATACAAATGGTGGCGAACTTTCACCCACCGCGACCTTGTCTTATTTCTTTAGTGAAGACGTGATGGCCTACGGGCGAATCGCCCGGGGCTTCAAGTCATCGGGATTCAACACGGCGGTCAGCTCAAACCCGAGTCGGATTGCGTTCGCCCCAGAGTTCGTCACCACCTATGAAGTGGGGTACCGTTCGCTCCTCGCGGATGGTCGCTTCCGTCTCGAGGGTGCAGCTTTCTATCTGGATTACACCGACATTCAGGTCGCCGATCAGACCGGTGCAGGCTTCTACATCGGCAATGCGGCAGAGGCACGGTCCTACGGCGCTGAACTCCAGATGGCGGCGCTGGCTACCGAGCACCTGACCCTGAATGCGACGGCGGGCTACGTGAATGCGCGGTATGAAGAGTATGGCGCCCGAACCGGGAACGAGTTGCCGAGAGCCCCGCGTTGGACGGCGGCGCTGAGCGTTGACTGGCGCGTGCCGATGGCGGGTGGCGAAGCATTCTTGTTGCCCGAGATAACGTATCGGAGTGCGAACTTCGTCGACAGTGCCAATACGCGGTTGTTCCGGCAGCCGAATAACACGCTCGTCAACCTGCGAGCGGGCTTTCGGGCGCAGGAGGGATGGAGTGTCTCGGTGTGGGGCCGTAACGTGACGGACGAGCGTTTCAATCTGGGCGGATTCTCGGTGGCGCCGATTCTTTTCGCCGTGACGACCTCACCGCCTGCCACTTATGGTGTTGACCTTCGATGGGAATTCTAGGCGATGACGGCATCGCGCTTATGCCGCGACGCCGCGCCATCGCAGAAATCGCGACTTTCTTCATTGCCGCGTATTTGCTGACATGGGGAATCGTCGGCGCGTACATTTTGTTTCCCGAAGAGGCAGCGAATGTGGTGGGCCCGATGCGTTTGGGCTCGCCCGCTTTCTTTCTCGCCGTCTACGTGCCCACGCTCACCGCATTCGGCTTGTCGCTCATCCAGCACGGACGAAGCGGTGCCTACGAGCTGATGGCTGCCGCCTTCAAGTTTAAAGCGCGGTGGTACTGGTCCGTGATCGCAGTGTTCGCGTATCCGGCGTTCTGGTTGCTGGTTGCGGTGATCCGATCAATGAGTGGCGAGGGCAGCGGTGGATTAAACGTGCAGCTCTGGTTGGTGGCGCTGCCCGCCATGATTTTAAGCGCACAGATTCTTCGCGACCCCGGTGCCCTAGGGGAGGAATTCGGGTGGCGCGGCTATGCGCTGCCACGACTTCTCACAGTGATGAGCGCCCGGGCTGCCAGCGTGGTTCTTGGGCTCGTTTGGGCGATCTGGCATTTGCCCGCGTTCTACGTCAGCACGCTCTCGCAATCGAAGATATTTTTTCCCGACTTTGTGGCGGGGGTAGTCGGCATTTCCATCCTGATGACGCTGATCTTCGTCAACACTCGGGGATCAATTCTTTGGGGTGGGATCATTCCGCATTTCATCGTCAACGCGGCGGGCAAAGCGGGCATTGGCGGTCCGGGCTGGATCATGGGATTGGCGGGACTGGTTATTCTGCTGGTCTCGGGACGAGATCTTCATTGGTCTGGCGGCAAAAAAGAAAAATCTGCTAAATAATCTTTTGAGGTCGATATCACGTGACACGAGTCCATTCCATCGACGACATGCCAAAGCTTGTGGGATCCGATCTTGGGGTCACCGACTGGCTCCTCGTCGAGCAGTCGATGATCGACGAGTTCGGTCGTTCGACGCTCGATATGGATTGGCTTCATGTCGACCCGGAGCGGGCGCGACGGGAAGGTCCGTTCGGCGGCTCCATCGCCTTCGGTTTCTGGACGCTGTCGCTGCTGACTCACTTCTCGCACCAGGTCGGAATGTGGCCAAAAGATGCGCTGTTCGCGTTGAACTACGGACTCGATCGGGTGCGCTGGACGGCGCCGATTCTCGTCGGGTCGCGCATACGCATGCGCTGTCATCTGCAAGCATTCGAGCCGCGTGATTCGGATCGTTATCTCGTGCGGACGCTCAATACCGTCGAGTTGGAGGATGGGCAAACCGCGCTGATCGCCGAGTGGCTCGGTCTCTTCCAGGGGCACCCGGTACGCAAGATCGCCGATCCTGCACAATGAATCAGCACAGCGCACGGTTGACCGATGCGCAGGACGCACTGGCACTTACCTTCGAGAGCATCGAGGCGGGCGGAGGTGCGGCAGTTATCGTAGCGGGTGATTCTGTTCGCTTCGTTGTCCGCGGCGACGCGGTGCCTGGCGTTCGCATGACCGACTCGACCCCGTTCCATGTTGCCTCTTGCTCGAAGGCGTTTACCGCCTTGCTTTTTCTGGCGGCGGGTCCGCCGCTGAATACGCCTTGCATCGATCTCTTGCCGGAGCTGAGTTTTCCGGAGACATGGATCCGCGAGCAGTGCACGTTTCTCGACTTGGCATCCATGCGCACCGGCTTATCGCGAGAAGGTATAGCCGAGTGGGGATTCGCGCAGCACAGATCCGCAGCTGAACGGATCGCAAGGGGCGAATTCATGTCGATGGTCGCGCCCTTCCGTGACCGCTTCGCTTACTCCAATCTCAGCTATATCGCGCTCGCCCTGGCCCTCGAGCGTTCGACAGGGCTGACACTGAACCGTCTTTTCGAGCAAGTGGTCGCGAGTCCGTGTGGGCTGCGCGATGCGGGCTTTGGTAAGCCCGCGTCGCAGTACGAGGCCTCGCCGTATCTGTCGCATGAGGGACGGCTGCAACCGGTGTCCGACATGTCGGGCAGAAACTCCTTTGGCTCCGCGGGCGTACGACTCTCGGCAAGAGATTCGGCGCTATGGATGCTGGCCATGTTCGACGTTGTGAATGGTGCGCGTGCGTTCGGATGTGAATCAGCGATTGTTTGCGAAGCGCTGGCTCCGCACTCCATACAGCGCGAATCGGACCTTCGCCTCGGCCCTTCCATGCTCGGCGGCTTTTATGGGCTCGGATTTCTCGTCGCGCAATGGCAAGGCCGATTTCTGGTACGCCACAGCGGGGGAGGTCGTGGGTTTCGCAGCGCGTTTGCGATGTTCCCGCAAGAGCGGCTCGGCGTGATGATGTGGGCGAGCAGCGAAACCTCGAGCATCGAGCCGCTGACGCTGGAGACGCTTGCACGGCTCGCGGGGCACTCGGTGGAGTTGAGGGAGCCCTTTGCCAAAACGGCCGCCGAACAGCACGAGGCGCAGAAACGCCTCTGGTTGCAAAGACAGCAGTCCATTCGCGGTTCAGCGTCGGATGATATTCGCGCGGGCCCGTACATGAACCGGCTGAGCGGCCGGGTGTCTTTCGCCCCGAATGCCGACGCGCTCGGGCTCAAGTTCGAAGACGCGCCGGTTTTTGATGGTCGGTTAAGGCGAAAATCGCCTGGTGTGTTCGAGGTGATCTTCGATGAGCCTGCGATGTCAAGACAAAAAAACGATCCGATTTTCGAGGTGGCCGCGGGGCGCGACGGCAGACTGACTACTAGCTACTGGGGTGATCTGGAGCCCGTTTCGTGAAGATGGGCGCAACCGACCTCTGGCGTGTGATCGGCTTCGCAATGCCGGCGCTGCCGTTGTCGATTGTGATGTTTCCCTCGTACACCATTCTTCCTTCGTTCTATGCCGAGAACACCGAGGTTACGCTGGCGTTCGTCGGCACCGCACTGATCATCGCGAGAATCTTCGATGTGGTCGTGGATCCGGTTATCGGACATTTCTGCGACAGGACGCCGAGAAGCCTCGGCGGTCGAAAGACCTGGGTGCTGTCGGGGTCGGTCGTTCTGGCGGCATTCGGAGCGTTTCTCTATGCGCCACCGGCCACTGCCGGACCGATGTACTACCTGATAGCGATGCTCGGCTTTTATCTCGGATATTCCATGATCGAGATATCCCACAAGGCGATGGGAACCGATCTGATCCGCGACTACCGAGGTCGATCGACCATCGCAACCGCGCTCGGGACCTGCTTCGCATTGGGGAATCTGGGCTTTGCCTTGATGCCCGTGCTCTCAGGCGAGGGTAAATTCAATGCTGCCACGCTCGAGATCGTCGCCTACGCCATAGCGATACTCGGTCCGCTGACCGCCTTGATCGCGATTGCTGCGGTTCCCGCGGCCCTCCCCGATACCGGAAGCCGAGCCCTCACTGGGACGAGTTTCTTCGCCATTGCACACAAGAACTATCCGTTGAAACATTTTCTCGGAAGCTACCTGCTCGTCGGGCTTGGTCAGGGAATTTTCTACGGACTGATCTATCTCTATGTGACCAAGGTTCTGCAACTCGGTGATAAGTTCGTATTCGTATTGCTGACGGACGCCGTCGTGACCTTGTTTGCGGTACCGATTTGGCGTCAGCTCGTCGTGATGCTCCAAAAGCACCGGGCGCTTGCATTGGGAGTCATCGTCGCCAGCATGTCGATTTGCGGTATGTGGTTCGTCGAAACCCGAGCCGGCTCCGCCGAACTGCTGCTTTTCCTCATCGCGGTGCGTGCTTTCGGAGCGGCGGTTTTATATGTGGCTCCCAATGCGATTATTGGCGACATCGTCGATTACGAGTGGCTGCGTCGCGGAGCCAATCGAGCCGCCAATTGCCACGCGCTGGTCACGGTATTTACCAAGATGGGTGCCACCGTCGGAGGCGGAGCAGGGCTGATCTTGCTCGACCTTGTCGGTTTTGAGGCACAGGGCGTCAATGACGAAGCGGTCAACCAGGTCTTTCGGGTGATCGCCTTGGCCGTACCTGCCGTTTTGCTGCTAGGCGGCGCCCTCATGGCGTTCACCTTTCCCCTCGATCGACGGGCACACGGTGTCGTGCTTCGTCGGCTGGAGCGGCGTGAACATGCATGACCGCAAGCTCAAGGTGTTCACGGCAGGTCTCGGCGTGGAGACGAACACCTTCAGCCCGATGCAAGTCGAGATGCGGGACTTTGCGGCCACATGCCTGTTTCGACACGGCAATCATCCTGACGAACTGACCGAGGTCTCCGCACCACTTGCGGTGCTGCGGGCGCGTTCGCGTGATCTCGGCTGGAGCATCGTCGAGGGCCCCTACGCATTTGCCCTGCCAGCCGGCAGGGTGGCACAGGATGTCTACGAGGCATTGAGGGACGAGATCATCGAGGAGGCATGCCGGCACGCGCCGTACGATTTCATCGTGTTGTCGCTGCACGGCGCCATGTCGGCGCAGGGTTACGATGATTGCGAAGGGGATCTCCTGGTTCGTCTGCGGAACGCAATTGGTGATGACACGCCGATCGGTGCCGAGCTCGATGCCCATGCTCACCTCAGTGATGCGATGTTCGAGTCGACGGATATCCTGGTGGCTTTCAAGGAGTATCCCCATACGGACTTTTTGCCGAGGGCCGAGGAGCTGATCAACGCCTTGGAGCGGTCTGCGCGGCGCTCGTCACGGCCAAAGAAAGCGATAGTGGATTGTCGAACAATCGGCCGTTTCCATACCACGCGTGAGCCCATGCGCTCGTTCGTCGATGCCATGCGCAAGGCGGAGGGTCGGGATGGCGTCTGGTCGATATCGTTGATCCACGGCTTCCCGTGGGGCGATGTGTACGACATGGGCGTCAAAGTCATCGCCTACGCCGATAAAGCCGACGTCGCAACCGAGATGGCAACGCGATTCGCTGAGGAGCTCATCCGCATTCGCGACAATGCGTTCACCAAACCGCTGCCGATGGTCGAAGCCATTGATCAGGCGATTTCAGCACCAGGGCAATATGTGATTGCCGACGTCGGCGACAACCCCGGCGGTGGGGCACCAGGAAACAGCACGCTGATGCTGCGGCATCTGCTCATGACCGGCGTGGCAGCCTGCACCGGACCATTGTGGGACCCGCGAGTCGTTGCGCGGGCTTTCGAGATAGGTGTCGGCGCGCAAACGACGCTCTCGCTGGGTGGTCCTCCGCTCGAGCACTCGGCGCTCGTCAAGGCGCTCGCACGACAGCATGGGCAAAGTTGGGTAGCGACTCGGATGCCCTTGGGAGATTGCTGTGTTCTCTCGCTCGGCGGTGTTGATGTGGTCGTTAGTAGCGTACGGGATCAGGCGTATTCACCGGATCTCTTCACCGGGCTGGGACTCGTTCTTGAGGATTACAAACTCGTGACCGTGAAGTCGGCACAGCACTTCATGGATGGATTTTCCACGGTCACCCCACGAATCCTGCTCGCCTCGGGGGGCGGTGTGCTTGAGACGGATTTTCGTTGCATTGATTATCGAAACGTTCGACGGCCGATGTGGCCGCTGGACTTGTAGAACCGTAAAATCGAATATAAATTCAGTTTATGTCTTTTTCGTCGCTCCAGGCACTCGCAACTGCGGCGCGGAGTCGAGTTGCCGGCCTCGCTGATCTCCTCGATTTCTGGTGTGCCGCGTCACCGTCAGTCGTTGCGGCGGTCGAGGGAGACAGATCCCTGACCTATCTCGAGCTGCAACGTGCAGTCGACGGTTGTGCGCGATCATTGATCGCACTGGGTCTGCACAAAGGCGACCGCGTCGCAATGCTGGATCAGCCTGGTATCGATTTTCTCGTGGTTTTTCTCGCCACCGCCCGCGTCGGTGGAATCTGGGTTGGACTCAACCCGCGCTATACCGACAATGAACTCGAGTGCGTCGTTTCCCGGGTCAAGCCGACATTTCTTTTCGTCCGCGACCGGATCGAAGACCGCCGATATTCGGCGTGGTTCGATCGCTGTGTCGGTGTCCGAGTGCGGCTAGGGTCATCGAGCGGCCAGGAGAGCTCGACGGGAGTTCTGTCAATCGATGAGTTTCTGGAAAGAGGGTGGCACGGCGCTGCGTTACCTGAAAAAGCGTCCGGGGACGATCCCTGTCTCATCGTCTTCACATCCGGCAGCACAGGTGTACCGAAAGGCGTCGTCATCGATCAGGCTGCGCTTGTCGGCACTGGCTTGATCCAAGCTGAGATCTGGAAGGCGACACCGCTGCGTGTGCTCAACAACTTGCCAATCAATCATATTGGCTGCGTCGGCGATCTAAGTTGTTACGCGCTTGCGGCAGGTGGGACGAGCGTGTTCAGTGGGCGTTTCGATCCTCGCGCGTCGCTCGAGCTGATCGAACGTGAGTCGATCACCGTGTGGGGGCAGGTACCGGCGATGTTCCAGATGACGCTGGAGCACCCGTCTTTCGAGTCGCGGAGGATTCGTTCGCTACAGTTGATTTTCTGGGGTGGGGCGACGGCGTCACCCGAGTTGGTCGATCGTCTGGCCGCGCTCGGAAAACCGCTGGCAACGTCCTATAGTCAGACGGAGACGGTTGGTTCGATTGCCTTCACGCCCCGCGACGCCACGCGGGAGCTTCTGGTTGGCACCGTCGGACGAGTCGTGCCGCCCTACGAAGTCCGTATCGCCCGCGCCGATCCATCTTCGGTGGAGGGCGAGATCGAGGTTCGCTCGCCGTTTGCCATGGTCGGCTACTGGCAGGATGACGCGGTGGAGCCTGTCGCCTCGGAATGGCGGAAGACAGGTGATATCGGGCGTCTTTCCGCGGCCGGCGACATCACGCTCCTGGGTCGGATCCACGATGTCTTCAAGAGCGGCGGGTACAACATCTATCCGGCAGAAATCGAGGCGGTCCTGCAACGCCATCCGGCCGTCAGGCGCGCTGCGGTGATCGGCATGCCCGATGCCCTTTTCGGACAGGTCGCGGTGGCTTTCGTGGAGGCCGACCACTCGCGTATCGAGGCCGAGCTGCAGGCTCTTGCGGAGCGTCACCTCGCGAACTTCAAGCGTCCGAAGCGAATCGTCTTTCTCGAGCAGCTGCCTCTCCTGCCGGTGGGCAAGGTGGACAAGAAAAGTCTCGCCGCGACACGTCAACATCGAACGTGACGAGGATCCAGCGATGAAGCCACATTACTCGGAGTCACGCACTTCCAACGGCCTCGTATTCGTGTCCGGTCAACTTGCCTTCAATGCCGATCGGAGCGCCGCGGAGGGCGATGTGCAGGCGCAGACGCGTGCCTGTCTTGGTGCGATAGAGCGCATCCTCGAAGCGCAAGGGCTGTCGCGACGTTCGATCGTCCGGTGTACATGCTGGTTGTCTTCACCGCTCGATTATTCAGCATTCAACGAGGCTTACGCCTCATTCTTCTTTGGAATCACGGCGCCCGCACGCACCACGATTGCCGTGGCATTGTGCCTGCCGGGCGCTCGCGTGGAAATCGATGCCATTGCCGCGCGCGATACGTCCGACTGTGCTGCGACGTGACTGCTGATGACGCGCGACGTCTACGCCGGCGACGAGGATCAGAGTCATGGCGTACCTTCCAGGGCTCTATCACGCGTCCTTTTCAGAGTCGATGTCGAGACCGATCCGCTCAGCCTGCACCGCGTGGTCGGCGTTCTGGCGTGTTCGAACATCGCACCGCATCGGCTACATTGCATCGAAAGTGATGACGGCATGGCGATCACCGCCGTGTTCGATGGCGTTTCGCCCTTCGTCGCCGACATGCTGCTGCGAAAACTCCAGCAGCTAGCCGTTGTTATGGATGCCTCAATGGAACGTGATACATCGGTCGATGAATCGTCACGTCTGGAAATGCGTTGTCTGGGGGAAAGTCATGGAGCCTGACCGAATACCGACCATCGAGATGATTCGAACGACGGCGGAGCGAATCTCGCCGTATGTTATTCGCACGCCGGTTCACCACTGGCAGAGTGAGGCGCTAAATCACCTCGTCGGTGGTGATCACGGCCTGTGGCTCAAGCTGGAGCAATGGCAGCGATCAGGAACGTTCAAGGCGCGCGGCGTGCTGTCGAATATCCTGGCTCTGGATCCCGCGCAGCGGCAACGAGGGGTCACCGCGATGAGTGCAGGAAATCACGCGGTGGCCGTCGCGTGGGGCGCCCATCGCTTCGGGATTTCGGCGAAGGTGGTGATGCAGGCAACCGCCAACCCGGCTCGCGTCGCGTTGGCTCGATCTCTCGGCGCAGATATTCTGCTCGCTCCCGATGGCCCCACGGGGTTTGCCATGACTGAGCAGATAGCGCGAGAGGAGGGGCGTACGTTCATTCACCCATTCGACGGGGAACTGACGGCCTTGGGCACCGCGACCTTGGGGTTGGAATTTGCCGAGCAAGTTCCGGCTTTGGATGCGGTCCTGATTGCAGTCGGCGGCGGAGGTCTTGCAGGCGGCGCAGGCAGAGCGTTGAGATTGCTGAATCCCAATTGTCGCTTGATCGGTGTGGAGCCGGCGGGCGCCGATGTGATGCGACGCAGCTTCGAGCGTGGCAGCGCCCAAAAAGTCGACGCCAACCGAACAATCGCCGACAGCCTTGCGCCACCGATGACCACGCCTTACTCGTACTCTCTGTGTCGGGCCACGTTGGACTCCCTCGTGACGGTGACGGACGACGAAATTCGACGGGCGATGGATCTGCTTTTCACGGAATTGAAGCTCGCCGTAGAACCTGCGGCTGCCGCGGCTACGGCGGCGTTCATGCACGAGCGCGCCGGATCATTGCGCGGCCAACGGGTGGGCATTGTCATTTGTGGATCGAATATCGATGTGAACTCCTTCACCGACTTACTCAACTTCACGAGCTAGAGACGAACCGCAGTGCGCCCTTTTTTGAATCATTCGCCGAAGCGGCGCATCTTCTGCTAACGAAATCGCTGCATCGAATAAATTGACTCGGTATTTTTGGCTTATTTTTAATGTTCATAAAAGGGACAGGAGACGTGGACGATGGGCAAGCAGAGATACACGACCGAGGAGATCATCCATAAGCTTCGGGCGGCCGATGTGCTGATCGGTCAGGGACAGACCCCAGCGGGGATGAGAACGCGATGAGATGATCTTTGGACAACCCATTGTCGTTTAAACGACAAATGCCAAACTCAGAACATCAAACAGTCACGTCAAAACTGAATTCTTACTCTCGCGTATCTTTCTTTGATCTTTGACTAAGCTTTCTGTGCGGAAGTGTTCTCTCAGACGAATTCACCTGTCAAAAACCCGATATTTACTTACACACTTTCTTACACACAGCTTGGTGACGCGTGTAAGTTATTGATGGCCAACAGGGATCGCTGAGTCCAGTCTTCTCATAATCCCTTGGTCCTTGGTTCGAATCCAAGCGGGCCCAGTCTTACAAATCCGTCCGTTTTTCCCCCAGCCCTCG
>Ga0194119_10009626_pt1 | contig 12918 bp, 13 predicted proteins | sample TA2MahC100mmetaG_FD_148620 | JGI IMG/M metagenome (GOLD analysis project Ga0194119, IMG submission 148620) | Freshwater microbial communities from Lake Tanganyika, Tanzania - TA2015018 Mahale Deep Cast 100m | ecosystem: Environmental > Aquatic > Freshwater > Lake | place: Tanzania: Lake... | reverse complement strand
AGTATGCACACTGTGTGCAGGTTTTTTAGATTTCCCCTCGTGAGGATTTCTGTGCTGTTTGTTTTGTCTTTAGCTGACTTCAGTCAGTAGAGAATCCACCAGCTTGTAGCTGGTGGTAGTTCAATTCTTTTTTTTTCTAATTTGGTGTATATATTTATATGGAAATGAGGAAATAATACCTATGAAAGAGCTCGATCGTATAACCATTGATCCGGATATTTGCCTTGGCCAACCGACCATTCGGGGGATGAGGATAACTGTTTCAGTTATTCTTAAACTCGTCGCCAATGGAATGACAACCCCCGAAATATTAAAGGCCTATCCGGAACTTGAAGAGAAAGATGTTGCTCAGGCCCTAATGTATGCAGCCTGGCTTTCCTCAGAGAAGGTGAAACCGATTCCGTTCAAAGGAGTCGCGGGTGCCTAACGTTGGATTTCTTGCGAACATGAACATCTCCCCCTTGACCGTGGAGGCATTGAAAAATCACGGGTGGGATATCATTCGTGTCTCCGAGGTCATGGACCAAAAAAGCAAAGATATAGATGTCCTGCTCTTTGCCCAACAACAGAATAGGGTGGTGATCACACAGGACCTTGATTTTTCACAGATCCTGGCATTAAGAGGATATCCTAAGCCGAGCCTGATAAGTTTACGTTTCGAGAATGCAAGGCCCGATTTTCTCACAGCACGGATTATCGATGTCGTTTCGAGTATGGAGAAAGAATTAGAAGAAGGGGTCGTTGTCACCGTTGATGAGATATCTGCAAGATATAGGAATTTACCTATCAGGTTAGAGTAACATGGGAAATGATTTTCAATTGCTCAAAAAGCCCGTTCTCAAAAAGAGAATGGGCTTTTTTTCGCCTGAAAGAGAACAATTGACCAGAGCAGAGGAGATCAGGTGAACATCAAAAAACAAGACCCCCAAGCTTCTGAGTAAGTTGAAGTAGGGTCGGAAGAATGTGTGTAAACTGTGGCCGGAGGAAAGGACGCCGGAGTAATTGAAAGGTGAAGGGAAATGAGGTCTTGATTATTTCGGTGGGATGGAATGAAGTTGCATTGGAACCAATGTTCCTTTCAATTCAGGGGGCTTTATGAGTGAATTGAAGACTTGTTTCAAAAAAGTTGATTATGATCTGGGTGGATTACTCCATTACATCGAGATCGGTGATATCGGGCTACCAGACATTCAGCGTCCTTTTGTGTGGTCAAATGCGAAAGTACGTGATCTTTTTGATTCAATGTACCGTGGGTTTCCCGTCGGTTATCTCCTCTTTTGGGAAAACGCTGGGACCAACGGTGCAAAACAGATCGGCGTTGATGCCAAGCAACGCGCAGCCCCGTTACGTCTTATTGTGGATGGCCAACAACGCCTGACTTCGCTTTATGCGGTCTTTCGAGGTAAGAAGGTCTTTGATGCGGACTATCGAGAACGCCGCATTGAAATTGCCTTCCGTCCACGAGATGGAAAATTCGAGGTTTCAGATGCTGCAATCAGACGGGACCCGGAATGGATTTCGAATATTTCTGAACTTTGGGCTTCTGGGAAATCAAGTTATCAGATCGTCAGAGGATTTCTACAGAGCCTTTCCAGCAAGACAACCTTGACTGATCAAGAGGAAGAGCAGATAAGTCATAACCTCGACAGGCTCTTTGACATACAGAAATATCCCTTCACGGCGCTTGAGGTTGCGCCATCCGTTGATGAAGAGCAGGTAGCTGATATATTTGTACGCATTAACAGCGAAGGGGTCAAACTTAACCAGGCGGATTTTATCCTGACGTTGCTTTCAGTGTTCTGGGATGATGGCCGAAAGGCTCTGGAAGACTTTAGTCGAAAATGTCGTAAAGCCCCGGACCCTTCTTCACCACCTTCGCCCTTCAATCACTTCATCCAGGTAGATCCAGACCAGTTACTGAGAGTAGCCGTTGCCCTTGGCTTTAGTCGGGGGCCACTTAAAAGTGTTTATCAAGTTTTGCGTGGAAAGGACTTGGAAACAGATCAATTTTCCGCAGAATGTAGGGAGAAACAGTTTGCTATACTAAAGGCGGCTCAGGCACATGTTTTAAACCTTACTTTTTGGCATCAGTTCATGAACTGTCTGATTGGGGCGGGTTTCCGCAGCGCCGAGATGGTTTCATCACAGAATGCACTGCTATATACGTACGCTTCCTACCTCATCGGTAGGGTTCACCATAACGTGCCAGAACATATCTTGCAAAAGTTGATTGGGCGATGGTTTTTCGCTTCGAGTTTGACGGGGCGATATACAAGCTCCCCAGAGAGTGTCATGGATAGCGACCTGAACCGCCTGAAGAATGTTAAGGACGCAGAAGATTTTATCATGGCTCTGAATGATATCATGACAACCGAACTGACGAATGATTATTGGACCATCACATTGCCTGCGAGCCTTGATAGTTCGTCTGCACGCAATCCGGAACTGTTTGCTTACATCGCATCACAGAACAAGATGGGAGCTCCCGTCCTGTTTTCGCAAAAAAGAATTCCAGAGTTGCTCGATCCTTCTCTAAAGGCAAAAAAGAAAACCTTGGAACGTCACCATTTATTTCCACGTTCGTGGCTAGAAAAAAATGGGATTCAGGATCTAAAACAGATCAACCAGATGGCCAACTTTGCATTACTCGAATGGCCGGATAATCTGAGCATAAGCGATACCCCTCCATCAGAATATGTGCCTCAGATAAGAAAAAGATTCACTCTAGAAGACTGGCAAAATATGCAAGAATCCCATGCCCTGCCTGAAGGATGGGAGACCATGCCTTATCAGACGTTTTTAGAGGAGCGTCGCAAGTTAATGGCCGGAATCATTCGTAAAGGGTTTGAAACATTGAAGTGACCTTAAGGAGCTCTTTATTTAGTGTTACAAAGAATGACCGGAGGTAACCATGCCAGCGATTGCATCCCTTGAAGATTTAAGGGGTGCCCAGGAAGAAGGTTTGAGTATTTACGCTATGCGCCATGCCTGCCTGCCGGTAGGCAGGCGCTTTGCGCTATGCGGGATGTTGGTAGCAATTGAAAGGCGAGAAAGAATAAGGTCTTAATGGTTTCGGTGGGATGGGATGAAGTTGTATTTGAACCAACGTCCCCATCTCTGTTGTTCGTAGGATGAAATTCTCTGCGTAGGTGGTATTTCTCTTCTCAACTTCCTATCAGCTGTGCCCAGATAATTTTTGCTCGGCCAGCGTCGCCGAGCTTTTTTGTAATTCCACCTTCTCCAAGACTATTTATCCTCCTTAAGAATGGCTCCTGGGTCGTCCGATATGAAACTTCAATGTCATACTCCGTTGCAATTTTGATAGCATCCTTCCTGAAGCCCGGGTCTTGGACTCTTTCCATTATAGCCACCGCCATACTTTATAAATTACAATATAGCATACCCGACCCCAAAAACTTTCTCTGAATCTTCTTTTCTTAAATAACTTAACTACGTCCCCGAGGCCGTCCTTAACTACGTCCCCGAGGCCGTCCTCATCTGGGGCCAGTTTCGCTGATCGTTGAATCCGGAAAGCAAGCTATAACATTCAACAGTGGATTCGTTTGTACTGGAGGCCCCAATGGCTGTAGTTTAGGGAAAAAGCAGCAGATAAATGGAAGAGGATGCTGAAAAGAGAGTGAATTGCTGGAAGTCGATCAAACAGGTTAGGCTATGCAAAGGAGGGGAACTTGATTTCCTGACTATTTACCTTACAGTTGCAGAACCGGCCATGGGTAAATCCCGCCAAACGCGGGACTTCGAATGGTAGTTAAACGGATGTCTTAAAGGAATCGCTGGACTTCACCCAAGGTGAATTCCAGTATGGGTTACAAACGTGGGTGCTCATTGGCCTGAAGGTTCGCTTCGAACTCCCGCTCTGAGCGGGATTCACCCATGTCCGTTTGGTTCATTTTCTTGCAATGTTGAGGTTTAGTGAACTCTTGCGCGATTAATTTTCAACTTGTCCGAGATATTCCGGTTGTAAAAATCAATTTTTTCACACCTTCTGACGTATTACATAAAATTAAACGGCCTGAAAAACATCCATAATTTCGGCCTTATAGAATACCAACCCCTGCTGTCCCGACATTAATTAGGATTAGCCCGGATCGTGACTATGAAGGTTGTCACGGTCAGGAGGGAACGCTTTGAATGAAACATTGTCTGCCGACCTATCAGATCATATCCCTTATCGAAAGGGGGCGAGAAATATTCGGTAGTTTGTTTTTTCAAATGGCGAGGCGGATGAGATTCCCGAGCCCTTCACATTGGATCGGGAACTCCAAAGGGACCGCTCTTCTGAAATTCGGATAGCAGAATTTCTTCCTCCTCCAGGGCTCGGTAGGCGGCCTCAAGCTCAACCGCCTCGAAGTGTATTTGTTCTCCTGGCATCTTTTGGGCTAACACCCTCATATCCGCACGGATGACATTGGCGATTTTGGCATAACCGCCGGTCACCTGAGCATCTGCCATGAGAATGATTGGACTACCATCCTTCGGAACTTGAATGGAGCCTGGCATCACGGGCTCGCTAATGATATCTGCCTTACCATGATGAGAAATTCTTGGACCATCCAATCGATAGGCCATTCTGTCGGATTGGGATTTGATCTTATAGATGGAATGAAGAAATTGGCGTATCCCTTCTTCGGTGAATCGGTCAACCTGGGGGCCCATGATCACCCGAATAGGGTTTCTTTCTGAAATTCTCGGTAGGTATTTTTCAGGTATCTTTATCTCATCGAGGGATCTCCGGTTCGACTCTTTGATCTCAAGTGTTTCATCTTTGGATATGGGGGTCCCCATATGCCCTCTTTGGAATACCGAACCGCTTCCTAAAAAAATCGGAGCCGGAAATCCACCTTGAACTGCGAGATAGGACCTAAGGCCGGTTTTTCTATTTTTAAAATGAACCCTATTGCCAGCCTTTAGATGAAAGCTTCTCCACGGAGGAAAGTATTCTCCATTAATGGTAAAATGAAGATCAGCCCCTGTCACAGCGACATGAAGGGGGTTTAAGGTAATCATTTTAAGCCCTCCGAGAGTAACCTCCAGCCCCACTTCAGAGTCCGAGTTTCCTACTAAGAGGTTGGCTACCCTTAAAGCCATCGAATCCATCGCCCCAGATACAGGTATTCCATACTTTCGAAACCCTTTGCGGCCCAAGTCTTGATAAAGTGTTAAGGCTCCTGGGTCGATGACCTTAAAACCTTTCATCTTTGTCCTTTCAGTATGGGAGGGTTCCCTTTCAATTTGAGAACTTGATCTTCCGAGAGACTGGGAAATACAATCCGGTCTCCTGCCTTGAGATAGGTAGGAGGGATTTTTAAAGGATCATATAGCGATAGAAAGGTTCTTCCGATATAATTGAAGCCAGAGGGTTGGTCAATCGTGATCACGCCAGCTTGGATGCCGCCCATTCCTACTGAACCTGCCGGGACGTGAAGTCGTGGGCTTTCTAATCTCGGGACATGTAAAGTTTCAGGGAGCCCTCCCAGATAGGGTTGGGCGCATAAAAAACCAAGGAAATAGACGGTAAATACTGTCGATGAAAAGATCTCGATGATCGCTTGAGGAGAAAGGCCGCAAAACTTTGCGACCCTTTTCAGATCAGGACCGTATGGGCCTCCGTAGGCGGTAGGTATTTCATAAAGATTCGGGGAATATGCTTGAGAGGCTTGAAGGGTCCCTTCTATTCTCTTGATCGTCTTTGCAACCTCTGGAAACCGGATTCGGTGAGGATCATAGATCACCAGGAGAGACCGAAAGCTGAAAACCACCTCACAAAGCCAAAGAAATCCATGTTCCTCAATCTTCTCGGAGAGAAACCGCACCCTTCCATTAATATTCGGATCGATTTTTTCCTCGTAGCTGATCAGGAGCCCGTTATCTCCCAAGGGTTGATAGGTGGGCCAAGACATCGCTTCAACTCAAAATTAGAAAAACTCACTCATCGGTTTCACCATTACCCCTAATCTTTTCAGGGTATTTGAAACCGTTTTGGCAATCCTCAATGCTTCCGGATGGTCGCCATGGAGCATCATGGAATCAAATTCAATCGGGATATTTTCGCCTTCGATGGTTCTGATTTCTCCCGTCGTGACGAGTTGTTCAATCCTCTCTTCTACTCGATCGAGGTCGTGGATCACAGATCCAGGAACGTTTCGGGAAACCAAACGCTTTTTTTGATCATAGGCTCGATCTGCAAAGGCTACCCTGACGGTTCTCAGTCCCATCTTTTTCGCCATCTCAGGAAGGTAGCTTCCCTCCAGAGTCAAATAAAATAGGGTCGGATCTACCTCCAAAATCGAGTCAACGATGGCCTTTCCGATGGCCTCATTCTCCTCAGCCATTCGGGTAAGGGCACCGTGCTGGATCACATGTTGAAGCTTCATCCCCGTCGCCTCCACAAACCCCCTGAGCGCGCTCATTTGATAGGTCAACATATCTTTCAATTCGGTAGGGGAAATATCCATGGCCCTTCGTCCGAAACCGATGAGGTCGGGGAGGCCAGGATGGGCTCCAACCCGAACGCCATTTTTTTTCGCTAAGGCAACGGTCTTCCTCATGATATGGGGATCCCCTGCGTGAAATCCACAGGCGACATTGGCAGAGGTGATCAGGCCAAGGATTTCTTCATCTCTTCCGAGCTGATAAGCGCCAAAACTTTCTCCGAGATCGCAATTGATGTCTAAAACCGTCTTTTTCACTCAGGAAGCTCCTTTGAATGTTTTGGGTACCCCCTTTTTAATGAACACTTGATTTCCTTCAAAGAACTTTCCCAAATTTAAGATATCGAATAGCGCTTCACCGGAAGCAATTCGTTGTCTGATCTTCTCCTCTTTCTCCAATATCTCAAGGGCGTTTTCTAATATCTTCCTGGCATCCTCCTTCGGGACCACCACGACCCCATCATCATCACCCACGATGATATCGCCTGGGTTTACGACAACTCCCCCACATTGCACAGGGATGTTGATCGAGCCGGGAGAGTCTTTCAGCGTCCCGACTGGAATCACAGATTTTGAGAAGACCGGAAAACCGATCTCCATCAATTTCCTTCTATCCCTGGCTCCCGTATCCAGGACGATGCCTCCGAGCGCCTTCCTTTTTGCCATGAGAGACATCAGTTCTCCCCAGAAACCTCCTTCTGAATAACCGCCCGCTTCCACCACCAAGATATCCCCGGGTTTGGCCATCTTCAAGCCGTAATGGAGCATCAGATTATCTTTCACATAGCATCTGACCGTATAAGCAGGCCCTGACACGTGAAATCCTGGATCGACAGGTTTTATCTCATGGGTCATGCTTCCATATCGCCCCATGGCATCGGATAAGGTGGGGGTCGGAATCCTCCCCAACTCTTTCATCAGTTCTGGATCGGGACGCTTGAAATCATCTTGAATAATATACATCCATGCCTCCTTTTTGGGCCGTCAAAAAACGACCAAAAAAACGATAAAAAAAGGCTTGACATCTTTTTTAAAGTGTGCAAGTATACTGGTGTCCAATTGTTCTGAACACTTTTATATCCCGGTTGGAGTGTTCCTGTCAAGAAAATTTTCGAAGCCTTTTGAGCGGGGGCCTTACCCCTGGCTGAAATTTTTTGAACGCCTTTTAGATCGATGCAAATCGAGCCTGTGCAGAAAACCTCTGTTGTTCAAAGCGCCATTTCCAAGATCAAGGAACTGATCGACCAGAAATACTTCAAGTTCGGGGAGAAGCTTCCGCCCGAGCGGGAACTCGCGAAACTCCTGGGGATCAGTCTTCCTTCCCTCCGGGAGGCCCTGAGGGCGCTCAGCATTCTGGGAATCGTTGAAATGCGACCCGGGAGCGGGAGCTATCTTAGAAGTTCCATGGGCGATTGGTCTTCCGATCCCTTCAGCCTCCTCTTCCATCTCAGCAGACCGGTTCACATCGATCTGTTTGAGGCAAGAATGGGAATTGAAGGGGTCATTGCGGAGCTGGCTGCAAAAAAGCGGACCGGAGAAGATCTGGAAAACATGGAGGCTGCCCTTCAGAGCATGAGATCCAGTTTGAAAAACAAAAAAGAATACATTAAATACGAAATTAAGTTCCATCAGGCGATCATCACGGCAGCAAAGAATACCATCCTCGAAGATTTCATGGAAAAGATGTATAAGATCCTTTACGAAAGCCGGAAAAAAACGGTTGAGCAACTCAAAGATGTCTACAAAGAATCATATATCGAGCATGATAAAATTTTCCGGCACATCCAAAAAGGAGACCCGAAAAGAGCCAGGAAGGCAATGACGGACAATCTCACCAGGGTTGAGAAACGATTTCGACAAAATACAGAAAAAGGGAGTTGTTTGGGCCGATAAGAATCAATCCGGTCCAGCGTGTTAGAGCGGAAAAACTTTATAAACTCATTTCAAAGAAAGGAGAAGGACGATGAAAAAAGGATTCAGTGTCATGTTGGTTTGTCTGTGGGTTGTTGGAGGCCTTTTATTTACCCATTCTTCGGCAGGGGCTCAGGTGACTCTTAAATTTGGCCTGATCGATAGCCCCATGAGCGCCTTGGGCCAAGGCGTCACGATGTTCGGGAAACTCGTTGAGGAAAAGACGAAGGGGCAAGTAAAGATTAATATCGGTTTTAGCTCGGCCTTTGGGGGATGGGCCGCCCTCTTGTCGAGTGTGGAGATGGGTTCGGTCGATCTGATGATTGAGGACATCGGATCGTGGGAATTCTTTGACCCCGCCCTGAGGATCGTGCGATTCGCCTATGTTTTCCGGGATTATGACCATTATGTCAAATATTTAAACAGCCCTGTCTGTGAAGAATCGAAGAAGAAGCTTCTGGCAAGGGGACACCATATCTTACTGCCCAACAAGGATGCTGTCTGGGTCAGAGGGCCTTACCGGGTTTTAGCCAGCAAGAAGCCAGTCTTCAATGCGGATGATGTCAAAGGCCTGAAGCTCAGACTCTATGAATCAGAAACAGCAAAAAAAGTGTGGGGACAGGCCCTGGGTGCCACGATCACAGTCATTCCCTGGGGAGAAACCTATTTGGCTCTGAAGCAGGGGATGGTTGAGTCGGTCACAAGCCCTCTCGATTCCCTTTACGACATCAAATTTACAGAAGTCTGCAAATATGTGACCGAGATTAAAGAGTTCTACCAGAACCAGATGATCACCATCAACAGCAAGAAATGGCAATCCTTCTCTCCAGCCATCCAGAAGGCCTTTAATGAAGCGGCAACGGAGGTTGCTCGCGCAATGAATACAAAGCTTTATGGTCAGGTGGAGAAAGATATGCAGAGGATGATGGATGACCACGGGGCTTCCTTCCTCAAAGTCAGCACGAAAAGCTTCCAGGATAAGGTAAAACCCTACGTGGATGAGCTTGAGAACCAGAATTTCTGGCCGAAGGGGCTTTACGGAAGGATCCAGGAGATCAAGTAAGGGGAGCACCCGGAATTCAGTATTCGGAAGGCAGAAGGGTATCGTCAGTAGTCAGTTGAAAACCCCCACCCTCCTGAGAGACTGTGTCGTAATTACTAATTTGTCACCCTTGTTTCAGGGTCTCGTAAGTTCTTGGAATGATTAGATGCCGAAACAAGTTCGGCATGACATTTTTTCAGTTTCCCCTATTGCGACACAGCTTTTGAGAGGGGGGGTGGGGTTTTGACAGAGTATGATGGCGGAAAGCCGTTTAAGGGGTTGGGATGGCCACCTTTTTAAAAGTATACAAAAAATGGATGGACTTCCTGGTCAAGGTCGAGTCCGCGGCCTGCATGGCGATGATGGCCTTTCTCATTCTCATGAATGGGATGGGGATCTTCAACCGGTATGTGCTAAACCGGCCTGTCCTCTGGGTCCATGAGCTTACCATTCTGATCGGGACCTGGCTCTTTTATGTGGGAATGGGATTGCTCTATGCGAGAAAAGAGGACATCGCCCTGGATCTTTTCGTGGGAAAAATGTCCCCGAAAATGCGCTGGTTCACCCAGCAGGTGATCCAGTGGTTAATCCTTGTCTTTCTGGTCATCCTCACCTTTGAAACCTATAAGCTCATTCCGTTTGTCTCCATGTCCGGTTCAATGCTCAGTTTCTCTCTCGGCATTAAGGATGTTTATTATTATATTCCAGTCGGCATCGGTGCGATCCTGATTTTCATCCCTGTTTTCTACCAGACATTAATAGAACTGGGGACTCGTCATCAACAGGGCTCATGAGGTTTTCATGGTTTCTATCTACATCTTCGGCTCCTTTGTCCTTCTGATGCTTTTTAAAATGCCCATCTCCCTTTCGATGGCCATTTCGAGCCTCATTGGTCTCCTCATAGCCGGTGCGCCTCTGACCACCATTCCCCAGTGGATGGCCCATGGAGTCCATAGTTATCCTTTGATGGCGATCCCGTTTTTCATCTTTGCCGGAGGGGTTTTGAATGCTGCCGGTCTCACGACTCGCATCTTCGATTTTGCCAATGTCTTTGTGTCGAGACTGGCGGGAGGGCTGGCCCATGCCAATGTGCTGGCAAGCATGATCTTCGCGGGAATCTCGGGTTCCATGGTAGGCGATATCGCTGCCCTTGGGCCCATCGAGATGAAGGCGATGACCGAAAAAGGTTATGAAAAGAACTTCAGCGCCGCGGTATGCGTCAGTTCCTCGATCCTGGGCCCTATTATCCCGCCCAGCATCATTCTCATCATCTATGCCATCAGCGCACGAGTCTCCATTGCCAAGATGTTTCTGGCAGGGGTGATTCCAGGCATCCTCATCGCCGCCATTATGATGGCCTGGATCTATTATGTGGCCAGGACAGGGAAGGTCAGGTGTCCGCCGCCTGAAAAACTGCCGAGAAGACAAAAATGGAGTGGATTTAAGGGTGGGATTTTAGCCTCTATAACGCCCTTTATTATTCTCTGGGGAATTGTCGGGGGAGTAGTCACGCCGACGGAGGCCGGCATTTTAGCGATTGTCTGGGCGGTGATTGTAGGCCTCGTTCACAGGGACATCGACTATAAGAAATTTCCAAACGTCCTTTACCAATCAGCCATCATGACGGCCCACATCATGTTTCTCATCGGTGTCGGGACATTAATGGGATATGTGGTGGCATTGGATGGGACACCCGATAAACTGGCCACCTATCTCACCACCTTGACTACCAATAAATATGTCATGTTGGTCCTGACCAATATCTTTCTGTTGGTTTTGGGGTGCCTCCTAGAGCCGACCCCCGCTCTCTTGCTTGCCTATCCCATTTTTGAACCGATCATGATCGCCTATCAGATCGATCCCCTCCATTTCGGAATGATCATCTGTTTTAACCTCACCGTTGGAATGCTGACGCCCCCTGTGGCATTGGGCCTCTATGTGATGTGTTCGGTCTGGGATGTCAAATTCGAACCCCTCCTGAAGGCCTGTATCCCTTTTATCATGACGATGATGCTCTCCCTTATACTCATCACCTATATCCCGGCCCTCTCCACCTGGTTCCCCTACTGGTTGATGGGAAAATAGAATTTAAAAGATGAAATGCAGGAGATGGACAAGGAGATAAACCATGGCTTTTCGTTTAGGCATTGATTCCGGAGGGACGTTCACGGATGTCGTCCTCTTTGACGACAAGAGGAAGGCCCTCCATATCACCAAGACACCTTCCACCCCTGCCAATCCCGCCATCGGGGTGATCAACGGGATCAAGAAGATCGTTTCCCAGGCCGGCATTCATGCGGAAGAGATTGCCTCCCTCGTCCACGGAACAACCGTCGCCACCAATGCCCTCCTGGAGTACAAGGGAATTCAGACCGCCCTGCTTCTGACAGAAGGTTTTAAAGATATCCTCTCCATCGGCCGGCAGGACCGGCCCAAGCTTTACGACTATTTTGAAAAGCGGCCTGCCCCTTTTATTCCGAGGCATCTCCGGTTCGAGGTCCCGGAGAGGACCCTCTATGATGGGCAGATATTGAAGGCCCTTGACGAGGAACAGGTTAGGAAGATCGCCGGGAAACTGAAAGGCAAGGGAATCACGGGCGTCGCCGTCTGCCTGCTTCACTCCTACGCCAACCCCCTCCACGAAAAGAGGATCAAGGATATTTTCAAGGAATGTTATCCGGAAGCCGTTGTTTCTGCTTCCCATGAGATCCTTCCTGAATTCCGCGAATACGAGCGGATGTCAACGACCGTGATCAACACCTATGTAATGCCGATCATCGACCGGTATCTCCAGGACCTCGAGCGGATGATGCGGGAGGAAGGCCTGACGGCGGACCTCAACGTCATGCAGTCGAACGGCGGCGTCATGACCTCCCGGAGCGCCGGGGAGAAGAGCGTCCATACGATCCTGTCCGGACCTGCCGGTGGCGTCATGGGGAGCCTGGCGATCGGGAATCAAATCAACATGAAGAACCTGATCACCGTGGATATGGGAGGGACGAGTTTCGATATCTGTCTGATTCATGATGGAAAGATTCATTTCACCAAGGAGAGCGAAATCGGAGGCCATCCGATCAAAATCCCCATGATCGACATTCATACCATCGGTGCGGGGGGAGGGAGTATTGCCTGGATCGAGTCCGGCGGGTCCCTCCGGGTAGGTCCGCAGAGCGCCGGTGCGAAGCCAGGCCCGGTCTGTTACCGCCTTGGAGGAAAAGAACCAACAGTGACCGATGCCAACCTGGTTCTCGGAAGACTCGATCCTGAATACTATCTTGGAGGCGAGATGTCGCTGGATGTCGAAAGCGCCAGACAGGCGATCCTGGATAAGATTGCCCGGCCGCTCAACCTTTCCCTGGAAGAGGCCGCCGAAGGGATCATTCGGGTGATCAATGCCTCCATGGTTCGGGGCATCCGGAAGGTTTCCGTGGAGAAAGGGTTTGACGCGAGGGAATTCTCCATGATCTGCTTCGGCGGCGGAGGACCCCTTCATTCCCTCGAACTGGCTGAAGA
>Ga0194119_10009625_pt1 | contig 12918 bp, 10 predicted proteins | sample TA2MahC100mmetaG_FD_148620 | JGI IMG/M metagenome (GOLD analysis project Ga0194119, IMG submission 148620) | Freshwater microbial communities from Lake Tanganyika, Tanzania - TA2015018 Mahale Deep Cast 100m | ecosystem: Environmental > Aquatic > Freshwater > Lake | place: Tanzania: Lake... | reverse complement strand
GAATTGCGCGTCGGTCAGGCGCTGCTGCAGCGCGGCGACGGTGCGCAGATCCCGGCCGAACACGACGATCGGTCCGCCGGCGTGCAGCGGCACCGCGGCGTGGAGGACGGGGATGTCGGGGCCGCGCGTGCGCGGGGAATAGTTCACATGGCGCCATCTCGCGGGCTTGCCGGCCTTGCGTTCCTCGGCATCGGCAAGCAACGCCGCGATCTTGGGCCGGCCATCCGGGACGACGAGGTCTACCCAATTCTTGCCGGCGAGTTGTCCGCCCGCCCCGAGGGCAGCCAGCAACTCGGGGTTACCCCCGGCCACTTCGCGGATCGTCCCGGTGCGGTCGACGACGAGAGCGAGGTCGCATGAATCCGCGGCCAGCCGCAGCGCGTCCTGGTCCGTCAGCATCGCCGTGCGCTTCCTCGGAGACCCGGAACCCGACATCAACCTCGTTCCAACATGCCGTGCATCGAGACCACGCGTCGCATTGCATACCCCCAGAGCGAGACGCCGCCACATGACCTCGCTCGCGCGACGTCAGGCGCGCCTCGCGCTCCGTTCCGCCTCGCGTGCCAGCGCCCGCAGCGGCGCGCTCGCCAAATAAAACTTGCCTGTGTCGCGCGCCATGTGTCAAGTTTTATTGACGTTCAGTCAGACTTACACTCTACTGGGCGTCCGGCGCCGCCCTTCCGCGGCGCGAACTCGGCAAGAGGGAGCACATCGATGCATACCCTTCCGACGTCGATACGGGACCCGCAAGGGTTCAGCCGCGCGTCGCGCGCGATTCCCAGGAGACATATGCCATGATCGGACGTCTGATCATCGATCGGATCGCGGATCGCTTCGATTGCTGTCCGTGGTCCACCGTTTCGGGCCGCGCGGCCGCCCCGGCGACATCGTGCCGGCGCCCGCCGCTCTACACGCTAGAGGAACGCAGGCGACGCGACGCTACCCCATGGACGCTGGTCCAGGGCGTTCTTGCGCCGCTGCAGTTCGTGGTCTTCCTCGTCAGCCTCGTGCTGGTGCTCCGGTTCCTGGCGACGGGCGACGGCCATCCGGCGGCCGCTGCGTCGGTCGTCGTCAAGACGGGCGCCCTCTACGCGATCATGGTCACTGGCGCGATCTGGGAAAAGGTCGTGTTCGGTCGCTACCTGTTCGCGCCGGCCTTCTTCTGGGAAGACGTCTTCAGCATCCTCGTGCTCGCGCTGCACACCGCCTATCTCGCCGCGCTTTTCCTCGGGTTCGGGACCCAGCAGGAGCAGATGCTGCTCGCGCTTGCCGCCTATGCGGCCTACGCGATCAACGCAACGCAGTTCCTGCTGAAGCTGCGCGAGGCGCGGCTGGAGTCGCGGTGGCCGCGCGTCGGAGCGAACATTCCCGGCCTCGCGCGATGAACGACGTTGGCGCCTCGGCGGGTACCGGCGCGACCACCGGCACGGCCATGCCGGTCCCGGCCGAGCGTGGCCAGCGGGAGGTCTTCTGCGGCCTGACCGGAATCGTCTGGTTGCACCGCAAGATCCAGGACGCGTTCTTCCTCGTCGTCGGTTCGCGCACCTGCGCGCACCTGCTGCAGTCCGCGGCGGGCGTCATGATCTTCGCTGAGCCCCGGTTCGCGACGGCGATCCTCGGCGAGCGCGACCTGGCCGGGCTCGCCGACGCCAACGAGGAACTCGATCGGATCGTCGGCCGCCTGCTGGAGCGCCGCCCCGAGATCCGCCTCCTATTCCTCGTCGGATCGTGCCCGTCGGAGGTGATCAAGCTCGACCTGTCGCGCGCAGCGCAGCGACTCGGACGCGTCCACGCGCCGCGCGTGCGCGTGCTGAGCTACTCGGGAAGCGGGATCGAGACGACCTTCACCCAGGGCGAAGACGCATGCCTTGCCGCGCTGGTCCCGGAAATGCCGGCGTCCGCGCAACCTGGCCTCCTGGTCGTCGGCGCGCTGGCCGAGATCGTCGAAGACCAGATGCGACGCCTGCTGGACCGGATCGGGGTGGGACCAGTCGCCTTCCTGCCGCCGCGCAGCGCTGGCGAATTGCCGGCGATCGGGGCGAGCACGCGCTTCCTGCTGGCGCAGCCGTTCCTGGGCGACACCACCATGGCGCTCGAACGCCGCGGCGCCAGGCGGATAGCCGCGCCGTTCCCGCTCGGAGCAGAGGGAACGACGATGTGGCTGCGTGCTGCCGGCGCCGCATGGGGAATCCCGGCCGCGGCGGTCGATGCCGCCGTTGCGCCCGACCGCGCTCGCGCCGAGTCCGCGCTCGCCGCGAAGTCCGCCGAACTCGCCGGCAAGAGCGTCTTCTTCTTCCCCGATTCGCAGCTCGAGGTCCCGCTTGCCAGGTTCCTCGCACGGGAACTCGGGATGAAGCCGCTGGAGGTGGGTACGCCCTATCTGCACCGCGGGCTGATGGCCGAGGAACTGGCGCTGCTGCCGGGGGACGTGACGCCCGTGGAAAGCCAGGACGTCGAGGCCGGCCTCGACCGGGCGCGCGCCCTCAGGCCGGACCTCACCGTGTGCGGGCTTGGGCTGGCGAATCCCCTCGAGGCGGAGGGATTCGCGACGAAATGGTCGATCGAGCTGCTGTTCTCGCCGATCCAGGGATACGAGCAGGCCGCGGACCTGGCGGAGCTCTTCCGGCGCCCGCTCGCGCGTCGCAGGCGGCTGGCGGCCTGAGGCCGTGGAACTGACGCTCTGGACATATGAAGGCCCGCCGCATGTCGGCGCGATGCGCGTCGCGGCGTCGATGCGCGACGTCCATTTCGTGCTGCACGCGCCGCAGGGCGACACCTACGCGGACCTGCTGTTCACGATGATCGAGCGCAACGAACGGCGGCCGCCCGTCACCTACACGACGTTCCAGGCGCGCGACCTGGGCGGCGACACGGCCGAGTTGTTCAAGCGCGCGGTCGCTGGCGCGCGCACCCGCTTCGCGCCGAAGGCGATGCTGGTCGGCGCATCCTGCACCGCCGAACTGCTTCAGGACGATCCGGGCGGCCTCGCGCGGACGCTCGGGCTCGATGTCCCGACCATTCCGCTCGAGCTTCCGTCGTACAGCAAGAAGGAGAACTGGGGCGCTGCGGAGACTTTCTACCGCATCGTGCGCGCGCTGGCGGGTCCGGCGCGACCGCGCGGCACCAAGTCGCGCGCATGCAATCTCCTCGGCGCGACGTCGCTGGGCTTCCGCAACCGCGACGACGCGGTCGAGATCCGTCGGTTGATCGAGTCGCTTGGGATCACGGTCAATGTCGGCGCGCCGGCCGGGGCCTCTCCCGACGACATTGCGCGGCTCGGCGACGCCGACTTCAACGTCGTGCTCTATCCCGAGATCGCGCTGCCGGCGGCGAAGTATCTCGAGAAGACCTTCGGGCAGCCCTACACGCGCGCGATCCCGATCGGCGCACGCGCCACCCGCGAATTCGTCGAGGAAGTCTGCGCGCTCGCGCAGGTCGCCGTGCCGTCGAGGCAGCTGGTCCCGCGTGCGGACTGGTACGCGCGTTCGGTCGATTCGAACTACCTGACGGGCAAGCGCGTGTTCGTCTTCGGCGACGCCACGCACGCCCTGGCCGCCGCCCGCGTCGCCGCCGAGGAGATCGGGTTCGACGTCGTGGGCCTCGGCACCTATTCGCGCGAGTTCGCCCGCGAGGTCCGGGCAGCCGCCGAGCGATATGGGATCCAGGCGCTGGTCACCGACGACTATCTCGAGGTCGAGCAGGCCATCGCCGAAGCCCAGCCCGAGCTCGTGCTGGGCACGCAGATGGAGCGCCACATCGCGAAGCGTCTGGGCGTCCCCTGCGCTGTGATCTCCGCGCCAGTGCATGTACAGGATTTTCCCGCGCGCTATGCGCCGCAGATGGGGATCGAAGGCGCGAGCGTGCTGTTCGACACGTGGATCCATCCCCTGACGATGGGCCTCGAGGAACATCTGCTCGCGATGTTCCGGGACGATTTCGAGTTCCACGGCGATGCCGCCCCCTCGCATCTCGGCGCGCCGGCCGGGGTCGCGTCGACGCCGGTCCTGCCGGCCGCTGCAGCCTCGGTGCGGGACCTCGCCGCCGCAGCCGCGCCTGCCTGGACGGCCGAGGCGGAAAGCGAGTTGAAGAAGATCCCCTTCTTCGTGCGCGGCAAGGCGCGGCGCAACTGCGAGAGATTCGCCGCCGAGCGCGGCGTGGCACCGATAACCGTGGAAACGCTCTACGATGCCAAGGCGCATTTCTCCCGCTGACGCCACGCCGGTCCGCGTCGTCCTGGTCACGATGGACAGCCATCTGACCGGTGCGGCGATGGCTGCGGGCGCCGCGCTGCGCAAGGAGTTGCCGGGGCTCGAGCTCGCCGTCCATGCGGCCGATCGCTGGGGATCGGACGCCGAGCGTCTCGCGCGCTGCAAGGCCGACATCGCGCGCGCCGACATCATCGTCGCGACGATGCTGTTCCTCGACGAGCATGTCCGCGCCGTCTTCGACGACCTGAAGGCGCGGCGGGATTCGTGCGACGCCATCGTCTGCTGCATGTCGGCGGGCGAGGTCGTCAAGCTTACCCGCATGGGCCGCTTCAACATGTCGGCGGAGGCGCTCGGCGTCATCGGCTGGCTGAAGCGGCTGCGCGGGGCGAAGAGCTCCAACGGCGAGAGCAGCGGCCAGCGCCAGATGAGCATGCTGCGTCGGCTGCCCAAGCTGCTGCGCTTCATCCCCGGGACGGCACAGGACCTGCGTGCCTATTTCCTCGCGCTGCAATACTGGCTGGCGGGCTCGCGCGAGAATTTCGCCGACCTCATCCGGATGCTCGTCGAGCGCTACGCCGACGGGGCGCGCAAGGGGCTGCGCATGGCCGTCAAGGCCGCCGCTCCGGCCGAGTATCCGGATATCGGCGTATACCACCCGAAGATGGCTGGCCGGATCTCGGACCAGGCCGATCGCCTGCCGGCCGGGCCAGCCGCGGCCGCCGGGACGGTCGGCGTGCTGGTCATGCGCTCCTACCTGCTCGCGGGGAACGCCGCGCACTACGACGGCGCGATCGCGGCGCTCGAAGCGCGCGGCCTGCGCACGGTGCCAGTCTTCGCCGCCGGCCTCGACGCGCGGCCGGCGATCGAGAAGTTCTTCATGCGCGACGGGCGTCCATCCGTCGACGCGGTCGTGTCGCTGACCGGTTTCTCGCTGGTCGGCGGGCCCGCCTACAACGATTCGCGGGCGGCGGAGGAGATGCTCGCGAGGCTCGACGTTCCCTACGTGACCGCCCATCCGCTGGAGTTCCAGACGCTGGAGGAATGGGCGGCATCGGCCCGCGGCCTGATGCCGGTCGAAAGCACGATCATGGTCGCCCTTCCCGAACTCGACGGCGCCGGCGGCCCGCAGATCTTCGGCGGCCGGTCGACCGGCTCGGGCAAGCCCTGTCGCGGTTGCGCGGAGGCATGCGTCTTCCCGGAGCACGGTGCCGGGATGGAGATGCGTGCGTGCAAGGAGCGCACCGCCACGCTGGCGGCGCGCGTGCGCAAGCTCGTCGACCTGCGGCGCGCGCGCGCCGCCGATCGAAAGGTCGCGGTGGTGCTCTTCAATTTCCCGCCCAACGCCGGAAACGCCGGGACGGCGGCGCATCTTTCGGTCTTCGAGTCGCTCCATCGCACGATGAAGGCGCTGGCGCGCGAAGGCTACGCGGTCGAGGTACCGGAGACTGCGCATGCGCTGCGGCGTCGCCTGCTCGAGGGAAATGCCCAGCGCCACGGTTCGATCGCAAATGTCCACGCGCGCATCGCCGTCGACGACCACGTGCGCCGCGAGACCTGGCTGGACGAGATCGAGACGGTCTGGGGCCCGGCCCCGGGCAAGCACCTGACCGACGGCCGGTCGTTGTTCGTCCTCGGCGAGCGCTTCGGGAACCTTTTCGTCGGCCTGCAGCCCGGCTTCGGACACGAAGGCGATCCGATGCGGCTGATGTTCGAGAAGGGGCGCGCGCCGACCCATGCCTTCGCGGCGTTCTATCGCTGGATCCGGGAGGATTTTGGCGCGTCCGCGCTGCTGCATTTCGGGACCCACGGGGCGCTCGAGTTCATGCCGGGCAAGCAGACCGGCATGTCTGGCGCCTGCTGGCCGAGCCGGCTCACCGGCGACCTGCCCCATGTCTATCTCTACGCGGCCAACAACCCGTCCGAGGGGACCGTCGCGAAGCGTCGCTCCGGCGCGACGCTGGTGACCTACATGACGCCGCCGCTCTCGCATGCCGGTCTGTACCGCGAGCTCGCGGCGTTGCGGAACTCGATCGGTCGCTGGCGCGCCCTGCCGCCGGAGAACGCCGCCGAGCGGGCCGATCTCGCGGGCATGATCCAGGCGCAGGCCGCTGCCATCGACCTCGCGGCCGCCGAGCCGCAATGGCGCGACGCAGGCGAAGCCGAGATCGCCTCCCTGACGGCGGCGCTGGACGAGCTCGAGTCCACTCTCATTCCCCAGGGCCTGCACGTCTTCGGCTCTCCTCCCGACGCCGACAAGCGGATCGAGACGCTGGTCGTGCTGGCCGATGCGGCGCCCGGAGGGCCTTCGCGCGCGGCGATCGAGGCCCTCGTGCACGGCGAGCCGATCCCGGATCGCGACCGGTCTGCCGGACGCTTCGGCGAGATAGCGCGGATCGACCGGCTGCTCGCGGACAACCGCGAGATGGACGGGCTGCTCAAGGCGCTGGCAGGTCGCTACGTGCGGCCCGTCGCCGGCGGCGACCTGCTCACCAACCCGGACATCCTCCCGACCGGCCGCAACATGCATGGCTTCGATCCGTTCCGGATCCCCAGCGCCTTCGCAGTGAGCCGCGGGACGCGCCAGGCACGCCGGCTGCTCGAGCGTCATGTCGCCGAGACCGGCACCGTCCCCGAGTCCGTCGCGATCGTGCTGTGGGGCACCGACAACCTGAAGAGCGAGGGCGCGCCGATCGCCCAGGCCATGGCCCTGATGGGAGCCGTGCCGCGCTTCGATTCTTACGGCCGCCTGGCCGGCGCGCGCCTCCTGCCGCTCGGCGAGATCGAAGGCCCGCGGGTAGACGTGGTGATCACGCTGTCCGGGATCTTCCGCGACCTGCTGCCGCTGCAATCCAGGATGCTGGCCGAGGCCGCATGGCTCGCCGCCTCCGCCGACGAGCCGGAGGAACTCAACTTCGTGCGCAAGCACGCGCTCGCCTATGTCCGCGAGACCGGCTGCGACCTCGCCACCGCCGCCCTGCGGGTGTTCGGCAACGCGGAGGGCGTCTATGGCGCGAACATCAACCTGCTCGTCGACAACGGCGCGTGGCAGGACGCCGACGAGCTCGGCGACACCTTCGTGCGGCGCAAGAGCTTCGCCTACGCGCCCGATGGCCGGACCATCGCGAGCCCGGCGCTCATGACGCGCGCGCTCGCCGATGTCGGCGCGGCGTTCCAGAACCTGGACTCGGCCGAATTGAGCATCACGACGATCTCGCACTACTTCGACACGCTGGGCGGGATCAGCAAGGCCGCCGAGCGCGCCCGCGGCGGATCGGCGCCGGCCGTCTACATCGGCGACCAGACCCGCGGCGAGGGCACGATCCGCACGCTCGGAGAGCAGGTCGCCCTCGAGGCGCGCACGCGGATCCTCAATCCTGCCTGGTACGAAAGCATGCTCGAGCACGGCTACGAGGGCGCGCGCCAGATCGACGAGCACGTCACCAACGCGATGGGCTGGTCGGCGACGACCGGCAAGGTTCCGCCGTGGGTCTATCGTCGGGTGACGGAGACCTTCGTGCTGGATCCGGCCATGCGCGAACGGCTCGCCGCCCTCAATCCTGCGGCGTCGGCGAAGCTCGCGAGCCGCCTGCTCGAGGCCGAGCAGCGCCGCTTCTGGCAGGCCGACAGCGAGACGCTCGATGCGCTGCGCCGCGCGGGCGACGAACTCGAGGAAAGACTCGAAGGCGTTACGGGAGGAGTTGCCGCATGACGGTTTTGACCCCAACGAGACCGCGTGTCGGGCGGGGAGACGGCGAGGGATCCCTGCAGGTCCATCAGGACGACTCGATGAAGATCGACGGCGCGAAGGTGTTCGCGGTCTACGGCAAGGGCGGCATCGGAAAGAGCACCACCTCCTCCAATCTTTCCGTCGCCTTCTCGAAGATCGGCAAGCGCGTCCTGCAGATCGGCTGCGATCCCAAGCACGACTCGACCTTCACGCTGACGAAGCGGCTGATGCCGACGGTCATCGACGTTCTGGAAAGCGTGAATTTCCACGCCGAGGAACTGCGCCTCGAGGACTTCGTCTTCGAGGGCTACAACGGCGTGATGTGCGTCGAGGCGGGCGGTCCGCCCGCCGGAACGGGCTGCGGCGGCTATGTCGTGGGCCAGACGGTCAAGCTGCTCAAGGAGCACCGGCTGCTCGACGACACCGACGTCGTCGTCTTCGACGTCCTGGGCGACGTGGTGTGCGGCGGCTTCGCGTCGCCCTTGCAGCACGCGGACCGCGGCATCATCGTCGCGGCGAACGACTTCGACTCGATCTTCGCGATGAACCGGATCGTCGCCGCGATCGGCGCGAAGGCGAAGAACTACGACGTCCGGCTCGGCGGGGTCATCGCCAATCGCAGCGCCGCGGTCGACCAGATCGAACGCTACAACGCGGCCTCCGGCATGCGCACGCTGGCGCATTTCCCCGATCTCGATGCGATCCGGCGCAGCCGGCTCAAGAAGGCGACGCTGTTCGAGATGGACCGCTCGCCCGAGCTGGACCGTGTCCTCGACGGCTACATCGAACTCGCGGAAACCCTGTGGAAGGGCGTGGAGCCACTCCCCGCGCGATCGCTCAAGGACCGCGAGATCTTCGACCTGCTGGGGTACGACTGATGCAGACCGCCAGCTATCGCGAGCAGCGCTCGCGCGTCGAGACCTACTTCGACCGTACCGCCGTCCAAGCTTGGACGCGCCTGACCTCGGATGCGCCGGTCGGGCGGATCCGCGCCACGGTCCGCGCGGGGCGCGACCGGATGCGGTCCACCCTCCTCGACTGGCTACCGGCCGACCTGCGCGGCGCGCGCGTTCTCGACGCTGGGTGCGGCACCGGCGCCTTCGCCGTCGACGCCGCGCGGCGGGGCGCGCACGTGGTCGCCGTCGATCTCTCGCCGACGCTGGTGACCCTCGCCCGCGAACGCTCGCCCGCCGATCTCGGCGCGGGGCGCGTCGAGTTCCTGGTGGGCGACATGTACGAAGCGGCGGCGCTCGGCCCCTTCGACTACGTCGTGGCCATGGACTCGCTGATCCACTACCGGCTCGAGGATGCGGTGCGCGTGCTCGGCGCCTTCGCGGGAAGCTGCGCGGGATCGATCGCCTTCACCTTCGCGCCCCGCACGAACGCGCTGGCGGCGATGCATGCGATCGGCCGCCTGTTCCCGCGCGGCGACCGCGCCCCGGCGATCGAGCCGGTGAAGCCCGCGACGCTGCATGCCGCGCTCGGGCGCGAACCCGCGCTGGCGCGCTGGGCCCCGGGGCGCACGACGCATGTGGCGAGCGGGTTCTACCAGTCCCAGGCGCTGGAGCTCGTCGGCGGATGACGAGGATGTCGGCGCGCATGTCCGGGATCTGGATGGCGGTCGGCCCGCGCTTCCTGCCTTTCGCCGACGCGGCGAGCGCGGACCTGCCGATCGGGCGGCTCCTGCGGCTGTCGCTGTTCCAGATCTCTGCGGGCATGGCGCTGGTCCTTCTCAACGGAACGCTCAATCGCGTGATGATCGTCGAGTTCGGGATGTCCGCCGCGATCGTCGCGACGATGGTGGCGCTGCCGGTCGTCGTGGCACCGTTCCGCGCCCTGATCGGCCACCGTTCCGACACCTATCGTTCCTATCTCGGGTGGCGTCGCGTTCCCTTCATCTGGATGGGCACGCTGCTGCAGTTCGGCGGCTTCGCCATCATGCCTTTCGCGCTGCTGCTGATGTCGGGTTCCGGGGCCGGACCCGCGTGGGTCGGGCATGCGGGCGCCGCGCTCGCCTTCCTGCTCGTGGGCACTGGCGTCGCGACCGCTCAGACGGCAGGGCTGGCGCTCGCCGGCGATCTCGCGCCGCAGGCGAAGCGGCCGCGCGTGATCGCGGCGCTCTACATGATGCTGCTGGTCGGCACCGTGGCGAGCGGCTTCCTGTTCGGCCGCCTGCTCGGCGACTTCGATCCGCTTCGCCTCATCCAGGTCGTCCAGGGCGCGGCCGTGGCGACGCTGCTGCTGAACGTCGTGGCGCTGTGGAAGCAGGAACCGCGCGACCCCACGCGGACGCGCCACGACCGCATCCGCCCCGCCTTCGCCGAGACCTGGACCAACCTCGCGCGGCGGCCGGGCGCTCGGCGGCTGCTGGTGGCGAGCGGCGCGGGAACCCTCGGCTTCGGCATGCAGGACATCCTCCTGGAGCCCTATGGCGGCCAGGTGCTGGGCCTCTCGGTCGGGGCGACCACCCAGCTGACGGCCCTCGCGGCGATCGGCGCGCTCGCGGCGTTCTTCGTCGCCGCGCGCCTGCTCGAGCGAAGCTTCGACGCGCCGCGGCTGGCGGCGATCGGCGTGCTCGCCGGCATCGTGTCGTTCTGCGCCGTTGTGCTGTCGGCGCCGGTCGAGTCGGTCTTGCTGTTCCGGTGCGGCGTCGGCGGGATCGGCTTCGGCGGCGGGCTGTTCATGCTCGCGACGCTGTCCGCGGCGATGGAACTAGGTACGGCAGACGACCTGGGCATCGCGCTCGGCGCCTGGGGCGCCGTGCAGGCCACCGCCGCCGGCGTAGCCATCGCGGCAGGTGGCGTCATCGCCGACGCTGTCTCGTCCGTCGCCGGCGCGCTCGCCGGCTACACGTTCGTATATCACCTGGAAATCCTGCTGCTCTTCGCGACGCTGGCGATCCTTGGACCGCTCGCGGCCCATTCGCGGCGCGCAGGGGACCGCAATTCGACGCGCTTTGGAATGGCCCAGTTCCCTGGCTGATCCGGGCGCAAGGAGGAAGACATGGAAAAGGGATCCCTGGGAAGCTACTTGGACGTGGCGCAGGTCGCGCTATACGTGTTCTGGGCGTTCTTCGCGGCGCTCATCTACTACCTGCACCGCGAGAACAAGCGCGAAGGCTATCCGCTCGAGTCGGAACGGTCTGCGTTCGTGACCGTGCAGGGCTTCCCGCCGGTCCCGAGGCCCAAGACCTACCTGCTTCATGACGGCTCGACCGTCCAGGCCCCCCGCGAGGAGGCGCCCGAGGTCGTCAACGGGACGCCCGTCGCCGCGTTCCCCGGGGCGCCCATCGAGCCGAACGGCGATCCGATGACGGCGGGCGTCGGTCCTGGCTCATGGGCGCGTCGTCCCGACAAGCCCGACATGACGGCCGACGGCCGGGTCAAGATCGTGCCGTTGCGCGTGGATAGCGAGTTCTCCGTCGCGGCCGAGGATCCCGATCCGCGCGGTTTCGCCGTGGTCGGCGCAGACGGCGCGAAGGGCGGCACGGTGGTCGATGCATGGGTGGACCGCTCGGAGGTGCTGTTCCGCTATCTGGAGGTCGATGTCGGCGGTCGCACGGTGCTCCTGCCGGTGAACTTCTCCCGCGTAGATCCGAAGGCGCGACAGGTGAAGGTCGCCTCGATCCTGGGCGCCCATTTCGCCGGCGTGCCCGCGATCAGGTCGAAGGATTCCGTCACCATGCTCGAGGAGGAGAAGGTGATGGCCTACTACGGCGCGGGAACGCTCTACGCCACGCCGTCGCGCTCGGAGCCGCTGCTGTGAGCCACGACGATTTCGACTTCGAGCCCGTCCGCGGGCTCCCCAGGCGGCTGCCGCCGGGAGAGCGGATCCTCTGGCAGGGGAGCCCGGACGCGAGCGACTTCGCCTTCCGCTTCCTCAAGCTCGCGCATCTTACCGGCTACTTCATCGCCCTCGTGGCCTGGGTTGTGGTGTCGACCGCGCTCGACGGCGCATCGCTGCTCGAGGTCTCCTCGGCGGCCGCCGTCGGCGCGGCGCTGTCGCTCGTGGCGCTCGGCCTCGTTCGCGGCTATGCGGAACTGGTGGCGCGCACGACCGTCTACACGATGACGGACAAGCGCTTCGTGCTGCGGGTCGGGATCGCCCTTCCGATCTCCGTGAACCTTCCCTTCTCGCGGATCGACGCCGCCGCGATGCGCGCCACGCCCGGGGGCACCGGCGAGATCGCCCTCAAGCTCAGGCCCGGCGAAAGGATCGCGTATCTCGTGCTGTGGCCGCATACGCGCAGCTGGCACATGGCACGGCCCGAACCCGTGCTCCGGTGCCTGCACGACGTGGCCGTCGTCTCGGCGATGCTCGGCCGCGCGCTCGGCGCCCCGCCGACCCACGGCACCGCGACGGATCTGCCGGCGACCGCGCCACGACCGGTCCGGACCCTCGCCCCGAGCACCGCATGACCGCCGAACCGCTTCGCCACGCCGACTCCGCGATCCCCCGCCCGCTGCTGATCGCGGCGGCGGCAATGCTCGCGGCATCCGTGATCGGAGCGGGGCTCGGGCGCCATCTCGGCCTCGACAGCGATCTGCCGAACGCCGCGTCCGGCAACCCGCCGACGGCGCTGCGCGAGATGCGCTTCGTCGACCGGCCCGACGGCGGCATCGACGTCATAGATCCGGCGGACGAGCTGGTCTTCGCCCGCCTCGCTCCAGGCGAGGACGGATTCGCCCGCGCGACGCTGCGCGGCCTGGTCCGCGACAGGAAGAAACTGGACCTCGGACCCGAAACCCCGTTCCGGCTGGCGATGTGGCCGGATGGTCGCCTGGTGCTCGACGATCCGGCGACCGGCAGGCATGTCGACCTGCGCGCCTTCGGCCCGACCAACCGCGAAGCGTTCGCGCGGCTGCTGCCGCGCACGGACGGCGCGCCTGCAGGAGATAGACGATGACCGACGTCGCAGCCGATCCGGCGCTGAACGAATCGACCGCGCGCGCGCGGCAGAGCACCGTCCTGACGCCGAATTTC
>Ga0194119_10009623_pt1 | contig 12920 bp, 10 predicted proteins | sample TA2MahC100mmetaG_FD_148620 | JGI IMG/M metagenome (GOLD analysis project Ga0194119, IMG submission 148620) | Freshwater microbial communities from Lake Tanganyika, Tanzania - TA2015018 Mahale Deep Cast 100m | ecosystem: Environmental > Aquatic > Freshwater > Lake | place: Tanzania: Lake... | reverse complement strand
ATAAGCCCGGTGGCCAGGATCGCCATGGCAAAAGCCGGGGCAGGCGTTCGCTTCAACAGAGACCAGCCCGCCTGGCACCAGCCCACAAACTGGGCGCGACTGGGAAGGGCACGAATCAGGCCGGACCTACGGGAATCGAGGGGATCCATCTGGCGATGCAACGCACTCCTCGAACCTATGGACACAGAACCGGAGGAGCGGCTGCGGTCATGCGAAGAACCACATTCCAGTGGAAAGCCTGAGATTCAGGCCATCCTTAGGCTGAACCGGCAGAAATCCTGCGCTGCTCGGTTGATGACGCTGACCATCCTGTCTGCTCTCGCCTATCTCCTGGCTGGTTGCCTCATCCTGCTGATCGCGATCACAGGCAGCAGGCGTCGATCGACACTGCAGACCGATCACTACCGCAGCAAGACACTCCCGAGCGAGGCGGGAGGAAGCAACGGGCAGTGCTTCATGGGAGATCGATTCACGGCGACGATCGGCATCAGCATCCTCAATCTGTGTGACCTTGATCTCAGCTCGAAAACCTTTTACGCCGAAGGGATGGTGTGGCTGAAATATGCAGTTCTGCCTACCTGGCTGGACCATTGGGACAGGGAAATCATCGAAGCGCCTGTGAGAGCGCTGAGATTCGTGAACAACGTTGACCGGCACGACCTGAGCCTTGAACTGGAGCCGGCCCTTCCTGTGCAAGATGCCGACGGCCTCAACATCCAATGGCTGAAATTTTCAGGGCGCTTCGTGGCGAACGACCTCAATCTGAGGATGTTCCCATTTGAGACCCTACATCTTCCGGTCGAGGTGGAGCTGGAAGATCTCTACGCCAGCGAAACCAATCTCACCTATGAGCCGAGCGGATCACTGCTGGCAACAGGCGGCGATCTCTCCGGCTACAGAATTATCCGGACGGCCGTGACTCAAGCTGTTCACAGCTACAGCACCAACTGGGGCTGGAAACTGGCCGTTTCATGCAATGGCGCCGAGAACCTTGCCGAGTTCGACAACATCAGAACAGAACTGGTCTATCAACGCAGCACCAGGAGCTCGCTGCTGAACATCTTTCTACCCTTAGCAGTGATGATGTGCGTGGTTCTCACCGTTCCACTGATTGACATCCAGCAGCACGAGAATCGCGTGGTCATTCCGGCATCTGTACTGCTCGTTCTAGTCTTCCTACAGGAAGGCTACAAGAAGATTTTACCGGCCGGCCTCAATTATCCAACCCTGGCCGATCTGATCTACAGCTCCTGCTTCATCAGCACGATCGGGATCTTCCTCTGGAGCGTGGCCAGCGCCAATCTCTTTCTGGAGTCGGCAACTGCCAACCAACCAGCCATCTCCGATCTCAACCAGCAGGGTGGTGTAATCGTCGCAATCAACGCAATCTTCCTTCTGTCCACCAACGGTCTGCTCTGGCTGCGTTCACGGAGAGAACAGAGCAGGGCAAAAAGGGAGCATGACGCTTTAATCTGAGCGCACACCCACAACATCAAACCACAGCATGTTCCGCTACAAGGTTCGCCTCGTCCGTAACGGCATCGGATTCGACTACGAAGTGATGGCGCGCACGACCTACGAAGCCAAAGAAACTGCAGAACGGTTCTACCCCGATCACAAGGCCATTTACGCCAACCGGATCTGAATCGCGCTCACCAGGGATAGTCCTCGAGCACACGCAGCAGAGCCGTGAGCATTGCCGTCACATCAGTGCGATTCACTGCACGCCGCTGACCAGGTCGACTGGGGTGGCCCATCCAGTTGCCGAACACACGCACCTGATGCAGGCAACTCACCAGCCAGGGATCGCAGTTGGCGCGCGCGAGGGCCTGAATGCCCCGATGCAACGTGAGCGATCCGCGCCCCACACGATCAATCACCAACCTCTCCACCAGTCGCCGGCTGTGCAGACCGAGCGCCATCGCCGTGAAAGAGCCACCGTGCAACAGGCGCAGCAGCTCAGTCACATCACCCCCGACAGGCAGCGATGGGTGCAACCGATGAAACCCGCTCAGAACGCCGCACAGACGGGTGATTGTGTCGTCGTCCGAAGCCAGCTCGATCGCCTCATGCTCCACTGGATGGCGGCCGAGTTCGCGATCCACCAGAGATGCAAGATCGGCTAGTGCAGCGTGCTGGCGATCGAACAGGATCAGGCGCTCAAGGTCTGGAACATGACGGAAACCGCTGCGACATGAATTGAGCAGAGAGGGAAACAATCGGTCCGGATCGACGCTCTGGTGCCCGGCACCCAGCAGAGGCGTTGCCACGACAGGGCAGTGGACGCCCTGAAGCGGCAGAACAGAGAGAAGTCCGAACATCTGGTTGAACAGACACCACGCCGATGGCGACATCGCTGCAGCGACCCCCTCTTCCGTGATCGTTTCGATCACGGCAACGCGCTGGAAGCGGGTGGACGATGCTGCAGGCCAGCACGGCAACACCTCAAGAGAACTCAAAGGCGGGCTCACCCAGGCCGCCAGGGGCCCACGGCTGAAATCGAGCGCACGCGGCAGGCCAGCGATCCGAAGCCCGCAGGCCTGCTCGAGCCTGTGAATGAGCGTTCCCGGAACAGGGTCATAACCGCCGGCGCGGGCTGACACGACCAACAAATCAGCCTGGATGCCCAGGGCGAACAGCTCACCGACCTGGATCTCCAGCGTGCGCTCAGCGGCTCCGGGATCAACGTCGAAAGCGTTCAGTAGCACAGACGAACGACGCTCAGGACCAGGTCACTGGAGGAAGTCAAAGACATCCTCATCAGAGAGGGAGTCGCGGACCACTTCCTGAAAATACCTGAACAGACGGATGATTTCCTTACCCTCAATCTTTCCACCACCTTTCATCAGAACTTGATAGGCGAAGCCGAGACCATCATTATCCTGAACAACCCACGTCTTCAAACCCAGATAAGAACCATTGAAGTTATTGCAGCTCTCGAGAACCTGCTGGCGAGAGTGGCCTTCTCCGATACCAATATAGCATTTGAACTCAAAACAATCTTTCTCGGGCATGCCGTGAATCCAGACCCTATAAGTGTCTTTGACAAAAAGATCGCCATCTTCGTCAATCTCGGCCTCCAGGAAGGCAGCCTCGAAGATTGACTTCAGCACGTCGTTGGACAGCTGCTCAATAGCGAATTCCACAGGCTCATGGCAATATCGCGCAACCCTATTCGACGGGCCTCACACGGTCAAGGCGAAATGACTATGCACCATCTGCATACACGCCCCCACTACGGCAAGGTGGCTTAGGCTATGGTTGAGTCCTTTCAGCTCCATGTCGGCCTACTTCAGCACCTTCTCAGCAGGTGAACCAGATGACGACGGCGACCTCCGTACAGAGGTAGAGCTGAGTGTGACCAATGACACATCCCAGCCGATCTACCGGATCAACTACAGGATGTGGTTCATGGGAGAGGATAACGCCTGCTTCGAGGAGAATGACAGCTACGAAGACGTCTACCTTGCGCCCGGCGACAACACGACCATCTCTCCCTGGTCAAGAATTAATCAACGCGATGTCAAAGAAACCTCACTGAGCATCCGTGCCGCCGGGGAACTCTGCCGACGTGATTTCACCCCTCTGGCAGTGGTGGAAATCCCCGGCCCGGGCGAGTCGGTACGCAACAAGAAGCAGGTGAGCTTTGATTGGTACAGCGGCCCCCTCACCCTCGTCTTCACCCGGACCGAACCCGACAGCGACGGCGACTTCAACCTGGAATTTCGCTGCCTGATTCCCAACACTTCGAGCAGACATCTCAAATCCGTGGCGATCAAAGCTTTGTTGCTTGATGCGGAAGGAGTTGAAATCGACAACTCTGAATCCGAAGAAGAGATCGCGGCCGACGCAGCCAAGCTGATTAATGGCAGCTTTTGGCGGCCTAAGGCGCGGCAGCTCGAAGGCGCCAAAGCCATCCTCACCCTTAAGGCTCTGATTCCGGTTGATCGATTCGAGGCTTCGGAAACAACCGAGATCGGCGACTGAGCCGGAGACAACATTCATGAAGAAACGACTTCTGCTGCTGGATCTGCTCCGGACGCTCCTTATCGGCGATAAGCCAACCGCTGCAGAGCCTGCACCGGCACAGCCGACAGAGCCGACATTCACCCTGAGTGCACCTGAACCGGTGCCCTCCTCAGAACCTCCTGCACCACCGGCTCTGGCCATCGACGAGCTCCCGGAGGTTTCAGAGGAAATCCGCGACCTGTTGAGCAGCGCGGACTGGGAGGAGGTGAACCAGGGCCTGGAACTTCTGGGGGCGAGCCATCAGACCAATCAACTGAGAGCGCTCATCGGACTGATCGACCTCACCCAGCTTCAAATCCGGGACCAGCAGCTCTGGGACCAGACCCTCGGGATCGCAGGAGTCCATACTCTCAACGCGGTGGCAAAGCTTGCATCAATCACGGGTGTTCTTGGGGATTTGTGCCGGGTAAGCGTTAACGCGGTTTTCTTTGCCGACACGGAGCTGGTGCTGGATCTCTCGCTTCTGGCTGAAGCCAAGGGCCTGGAGGAACTCACGGTGAACGGAATCAGCCTGGAAAACGCAGGAACCCTGTCCGGTTTCAACGGGCTGCGGCGTCTGGTGCTGATGTCGGATTCGATCGATTGGGATTCTGATGACGACGTCGACTGCCTCAGCGGTATGGAGGAGCTCCACTCCCTCACCGTTGCCAGCTGGCCCTGGGCAGATCTCAGCCCACTGCAGAACTCCAGGACGCTGGAACACCTCAGCATCCGCGGCGGCGATCTAGAGAACTTGGCAGGAATCGATTCCCTCACCTCCCTACGCCATCTCCGGATCGATGAGTGTTATGCCTTCAGCTCGGTCGATGGGGTCGAAATCCTCACGCAGCTTGAGGAACTCTCACTCAGCAATGTGTCTATCGATGACGTGGATGCGCTGTCAAACCTGTTGCATCTGCGCTCGCTGATTCTTGAGACCTCAGAAACGGTTGATCTCACACCACTCGGAGCCTTGCAAGCTCTTGAAACGGCAGAGATCGACTGCAGCGAAGCCCGTGGCCTTAGCGCCATGGCGGCCTGTGGAAAACTGGTGAGACTGAAACTCTCCAGTGTTCCTGATTGCAGGTGCGGTGACTCACGCCTGCGCCTCGGCAGCGGAGAGCTTTCGAACCTCATGAACTTCTGGAAACCGGTGCACAAACGCCGTAACAAGGTCTGCACGAGTTATGCGGAAGCTAGCGATATTGGTGTGTTTCTTCTCGGCCTGAATCTGCTCGAGTGCTTGTCGCAGCAAATCGATCTTGATACATTCCGCCAACGCCTCCAGCAGCTGAATCAAAGACACGGTGAGCAGCTGCTCAGTCGCTGCCACTGGCCCTGGGTTGGCACACCCGAACAGGGCTATTCACGCGCCCACCCTGTGGGCCAGTGGATCGGGCAAGTCCGCGCGGCCGGTGCCATGAGCGAACGCAGCTGCGCTGAGCTATCGGCGGTACTCGCCGAGGTGCTCCCCAGAACACCGCAACGCTGAATCGATGAGCGTGACAGAAGCCTATGGAGCAAAGCTGGATGCGATCTCACTCGAGCGCATCCTCAGCCACATCTTTCGCACAAACCTGGCCAACGAGCAGGCACCAGGCAGCAGGCGCCCCACGCCGATCTGCATCTGGGGTAGCCATGGCATCGGCAAAACTTCCCTCATCAAAGACTTCGCCCATCGCAATGGCTGGAAATTCCGCTATTGCGCACCGGCACAATTTGAGGAGATGGGGGATTTACATGGACTGCCCGTCACTCACGATCCGGATCCGGATGTGCAGGGTGATGAAACAACCATCTACCTTCCACCGGACTGGGTGCCGAAACAGGACGACGAAGGACCGGGAATCCTCCTACTGGATGACATCAACCGAGCAGACGATCGGATCCTGAGGGGATTGATGCAGCTGCTGCAGGAATTCGAGATGTTCTCGTGGACTCTCCCGCCCCGCTGGCAGATCGTGTGCACCGGCAACCCAGACAGCGGTGATTATTCGGTAACGAGCATGGACGACGCCATGCTCACCAGAATGCTCCATTTCACAATGGTGTACGACCACAAGGCATGGCTGACCTGGGCCGACAGCAATGGTGTCGACCAGAGAGGCATCGCTTTCCTGATGACCTACCCGGAGACGGTGACGGGACGGCGCACAACCCCGAGATCCCTGGAACAGTTCTTCAGCCAAATCGCTGATATCACCGATCTCCGACGCGAGCTGGAGCTGGTGAGCGCTTTAGCTCACAGCGCTTTGGATGAAGCCACCGCGACGGCCTTCGTGGCGTTTGTGAACGATGAACTCTCCGAACTGGTGAATCCGGAGGATGTTCTGGACCCAGCCCGATGGCCAGCCACTGGGCGCCGATTGGATGAACTGGCAAGGGGTGAGGGTCAGGCGAGAAGGGTGGATCGCCTCGTGACGATCTGCAGCCGGCTCACTCTGCATCTCAAAAAACATCGGGAGGATCTCGATCCCCGCTCCGCAGACTGTCTCTGCGAATTCATCACCCATCGCTGCCTTCCTGGCGACCTTCGCTTCTCCCTCCACAAAGACCTGGTTCAGATCGGGGGTGCGGTGGCCAACGCCATGCGTCGTGAGGAGGTGGCCAAGGCGGTCACAGACGTCCTCTGATGCCGTCAACAAAAGACGTTCGGATCCGATGCGCTGAGGCCGAGCTGGAGCAAAGCATTGTGATGGTGTTGCGCAAGGAGCCCTTCTACGGGCATCTGCTGTGCTCCGTCGTGCGTCGGCTGGATAGTGACATTCCGACCGCAGCCGTGACCCTCTCCCCGGTGGGCGTGAGCCTGGTGGTGAACCCGGACTTCTTTCTGACGACCTTATCAAGCGACGAGAGGTGCGCCGTGATCAAACATGAAATCCTGCATCTGGTGCTGAGACACCTATTCCGGTTTGAAGAGCCAGGCATGGATCGGACCCTGCTGAACCTGGCTGCAGACATCGTTGTGAATCAGCTAGTACATCCATGGCCACTGCCTAGCGGTGCCATCACACTCGCAACTTTCCCTGAACTGAACCTGAGACCCAACAAAAGCGTTGAGCACTACTACAAAGCCCTGGCCAGCAAAAGCGGGGATGCCGGGTTCAGTAAGAGGGTGCGACAGCTGAAGGCAAGCAGCCCGAGCCACCACGAGCGATGGGCTGATCGCGGCGGTGAGGGATTTTCGGCTGAAGCGAAAGGGGAGCAGCTGACACCTGAGCTGAATCGGATCCTTGAGGAGGGATTCAGCCGTCAGCTGCAACGTGCTCGAGAACGCCTGTCCGAGCGTCAGTGGAGCAGTGTGCCGAGCTCAATCCGAACACTCCTGGAGCAGAAACAATCCAAAGGAGACGCCAGCATCGACTGGGTCAGGGCCTTGCGATTGTTCGCCTCGGCGGGCTATCGCACGAGGGTCAGCGCGACCTCCCGGCGGCGATCAAGAAGGTTCGGCACCTATCCAGGTGTCAGGATCAGGCGCGAGCGACGCCTAGCGGTAGTGGTGGACACCTCAGGCTCAATCGGAGCCCAGGAGCTAAAGCTCTTCTTCGCGGAGATCGACCGCATCCATCGCACCGGAGCAGAGGTTGTGGTGATCGAAGCCGATGCACGAGTGACGGCAACCTACCCCTATCGAGGGGTGATCCCAGTGAAGGTGCACGGTGGAGGCGGAACAGACTTCTCTCCAGCCATGCACTGGCTGCGCCATGAAAGCAGTCAACGTTTTGATGGGTGTATCTACCTGACCGATGGTTATGCAGATGCACCAACCGTGCAGCCCCCCTGTCGTTTGCTGTGGGTGATCACGCCAACCGGCCAGGTAGGCGAGCACCTGCTGTGGGGCAAGCAGATTCAGATGCGAAGCTGAATGATGAGCAGCAAAACGACCATCAGACCCAGTGCAGGATTGATCATCATCGGCACATTGATGATTGCCTCTCTTACCCTCGTCCCATGGTGGTGGGATATAGCGGACGGCAGCAGCATGTGCCCTCACTGGTATCCAGCAGTCCTGTGCCCAGAATGGATGATCAAAGGGGTAAAAATAGCCGTGATAGCAGTGTGGGCAGGACTGCTGGCTCCAGCTGCAGCAGCACACTGCATACCTGGGCTGATCAGCATAGAACTCACGAACGAAGGTATCCGATATCGCTGTTACACCACTGGCTTCAGACCAGTTGCAATACCACGCAAAGATATCGCCTGGTGCACCGTGAGCAAAACGGCCAAGAAAAGCTCAGCCTGCGTGGTTCTGGCACTCAGAGCACGCCCGGAATACCCACGACTTTCAACAAACCATGGACTGAATAAGCAAGAAGTTGAGTACATCGGGAAAGCGGACAGAGCAATTCCGGAACCAGTCATTGAACATGCTCACTTCATAGCATTACCTAGAATCGTCAAAGCCACAACACTTAAAAAACTGATAGCCAAACAGTTTCCAGAGGTGAGCCACACAATTAGCACGCCCAGAAGAGTGAATCAGAAGGACATCATGAAGCTCCTAACCTCCCTCATAACCGACAGCATCATCGAAAGGCTATAAATAAACAACAGGCCCAGAAGAGCAGCTAGAAGTCCAGACAGGACACCCTACAAGAACTATCTAAACCATGTAGGAGACTGAAGAAAAAGCACAAGCAAGAAATAGTCCCCTAGGGGCCTCAGTGCAACCACAGATCCCCTTAGAACCCCAGAGAGCCTAACCACCGAAGGAAGATAGAATGAAGCAATGCCTGAATAGAAGAAGAAAGCCAAATAGGAAGAGCAAAAAAGAATGAGATAAAGCAGGCGGTAGCCAGCTAAACCCTGATTCAGATACAGAGCAGCCAAGAACACAAAAGGAGCGATACTCACCCTAGACAAAAGGATAAAGTTCTTAGCGTTGATTAAGCGAGCCAACAACAGATAACCGAGAGACATGCCAACAATCCACAAAATCAAACCGAACAGAAGCAGGCTGTAACCCATAAATCCCGTACCAAGAGCAGTAGAGAGTGCAAGACATGTGATGATCGAGAAGTAACAGATTTCAATCGGTCTTGGCAACGATATTGATGTCAGAGCTTCGGGGACAACCGGAAGGGACAAACCCTTAAGAGGTTCCTTAATCACCCACTTACGGAAATCAATCCACTGCAGCTGCCACAACCACTCAAGCCTCCGATCAAGCTGGATTCCAGTCGAAATGACAGGGTAGAGATTGCCAGTGCAGCCCATCATTGCATTCTCCATAAAATCAACTTTTGTGTTTCCAGTGAGAATGATGTAGTGAGATTCGGCTACACCAGGATGTTCAGCTGGAACGCCTCCTTTGCCATCAAGTATTCGCTTCAGTCGAACAGCCAAACCATTCTCTGTTGAGTCGCTGTGAATAAAGTAAGAATGGAGATCAGAGAATTTGGGAGACATTCCAGCGGGGGGTGGAGAACCGGCACCGTAGGCCTGAGTTCGGAGAAAGTCTGGAGCCGTTCCTGTTGGCAGCCAGCGAAGTATTTGCTCCGACTTCTTTCCATAGATAAGATAGAGAAGCCAGGCAATGTAGATCGCCAAGCACCACAAGACTGGATTCTGATTAGCACCAGAGAAAATCCACTCTCCAGTATCAGTGAGAGGAATATTTACGAAACCCAGAAGGATTGAGAGAAGGCTACCGACGAAGGGAAGCCACAAGAGCAGATTAAGCCGCGTCCATCCCATCGTTCGCTTGACCCAAGGCCGGTAGAACAAGAGCAGATTGACCACGAGAGCAACAGCCAACCTGAAATCTTCTATCCCAACAGACATTTTCGAAAGAATACTAAGTCCAATTATTGGGAACCCGAGCCAACTCATGCCGAACAAAATCGCGAAAGACATGACATCCCACTCCAAGGGGAATAAAGCCTGGAGGCAACGCAAGGAGCCTCCAGCAGCGACAATGCTGGCCGTGGGAGATTGAAGCTGGCGATCTAAAGTGAGAAGCCCACGATCAAAACTCGGAGCAAATCGAATTACTGTTGAATAGTCAAGAGCCTTTGGAATCCTATGCCATTTCGATTTTGCAATGTAGAGGGGCTTGTTGAGCGAACGCCCCAGAGTAAGCTCTTTTTGGACATTTGCTGATTCATAAGCACTACGCGAACCGACCAAAATGATTCCACTGGACTGCTCGACAGCCGCATCAAGCTGCTGCTCCCAGTGACCGCCAGCCTTAAGATTAATTGAATCAATCCAAACATTGACACCTCGCTTGGTCAAGCCATAGGCAAGAGCTTCGGCAAAGTAATAGTCCTTTCGAGAATAGCTTATGAAATAGTAACCGCTTTTTCCGGGATATCCAATCGGATTGATCACTGTAGAAATCAATCGGCTTGAAGGCAAGCTAGCAGACGAGGATAATATGGCCACCTAGGCAGGACGAAGCTCGTCCTTTCATACGCCTTAGAGCTAAGGCGTGGACAACCAAATGATGATGGATGGCAGGACTGCACAGAGCCAAAGAAAGAATTTAAAAAGACCTAGGCCACGAAGGACAAAAGTCCAGAAAACCCAAAGAAGACGGCGGTGCAGTCCGCAAAGTTCCTCTGCGATTATGCAGATTCTGCATTGGACTTCACGCGAACTCTATAGGCGGAGAACTATTGATATCCTTATAGAGTGTGTTGGCATGCCACTGGCAACCATGCAGAAGCGTTTCTGGTCTCAGCATCGCCCCGCCGCTCTCCTATCACTGGCGATTCTAGTGATAGGGCTCATTGTGATCCCTTGGCCATGGACGTTCCTGCTTGCGCTGCTGCCGCTCAGCCTGTCGCTCGCAACACACCGGAAACAAACAATAGAAGAGAAGACTCAAGACGAAGTACAATTAGGCTCTCAGGTTCATGAAGAACTCGAGGATCCGACCCTCAGGCCTGCCTCCGAAGCTCAAACCGATCTGGAGGAGCCGGAAGTTTGCTCCCCTGATCCGAGTGCTCCTCTGATCGGAAGCGCGCTGCTTAACAAGGTCAAAGAACTTGGAGATGTGGGTAAATCCGAGATCGTCAGGGCTTGCGGCTATGTCTCCATCAAGAAAGACGGGGGTGAGCGCCTGAATTTCACAGCCTTCTATGAGGCTCTACTTGATGCCAAAGGCGTTCAGCTTTCTTCTCCAGAGCAAGAGGTCAGCCCTGATGAACACAACGACGACGACGACGACGACGAAGAGCTCGATTACAGACTGACCATAGATCTGGATGGCTCGCTAGTTTTCACCAGTTCTTACACACGCCTGCTTGATCTTCTTCCAGGGGATGAATTTGATGCGATATTAGTAAACGATTCAATCGTGCTGACACCGTGTGGGGGAGCATGGGATGAGGAGCTTTTAGAAGAGATCAGCCAAGCAGGGACCCACAGGTCCTGGCTAGTCACAGTCGACAGCCACAACAACATCCCTATCCCACCAGATGCGCTGAGCGCTCTTGGAGCCCATCCTGGCCAACAGTTCACGGTGCGTCTAGGGAGAAAGGCAATCAAGCTAGAGTTAATTGAAAAGAGCGCTTCCACTTACGACATCAGCAATCTGACAACGATCGAAAAGAGAGTTTTGGCAGAAACTCCAACAACTGAAGCCACCATTCTGCGTAAGCTGCTTAATGACTCAAATTCTTACGTACAAGCCGCTGCACGTCGCACTCTGAATGGCCATAACAATATTACTCAGGCAAGATCATCAGAGGCCACTGCCAACGAAGACGATGACCTGTCAGACGACTGGCATGGCCTGAATCACGATGCTCTAGTTCTGAAGATTGAGAACACCGATCAGATCCCACCTGAAATCCTGGAAGTTCTGGCTTCGAAAAATTACTGGCGTGTTCGCGAGGCTGTTGCCGTACATCCTTCCACTTCAGAAGCAATCCTGGAGAAACTCGCCCAGGATTCAGATTCAGATGTACAAGCAGCTTTAGGTCGCAGACGCTTGCCCCCCCCTTGGGGCCAGCTCACCCGCGATGCCCTTCTTGATCGTTTACGAAAGCAACCTGCACCGCTTGAAGTCCTCGCCGACCTGGCCGAATCCCAGAGTGGATTTGTACGGGCAGCTGTTGCAGCCAATCCATCCGCCACTGCCGACATTCTGGAAGCCCTTGCCGGCGATTCTTTCGGCGACGTCCGTCGAGCAGTTGCCTGTGCCGAGAACACCCCTTCATTCGTAGTGGAAGCCCTCGCCTTGGATGAGGATTCCGAGGTGAAGAACGCCATAGCCCTCAGGCGCATGCCAGCGGACTGGCGCCACCTGAGTGACGATGAACGCATCAGAAAGTTGGCCGAACCTTTAGTACCGCCTGAAGTGCTGGAGGTGCTCTCCCACTCCGGTAGCTGGACGATCCGGCAAGCTGTCGCACGCAACCGCTCGGTGGAGGAAGAGATCCTCAATCGGCTCAAGGATGATGACGACTCCGATGTGGCAGCCGCCGCTCGCGATGGCCTGCTCAACCGCAAGCTCCCTCAGGAGTGGCGCTTGCTCGATGACAGCGATCGCATTGATCGGCTGAAAGAAGCGGAAGTTCCAGTCGACGTCCTGGAACTTCTGGCCATCTCCGCAAACTGGCGCATCCGGCAGGCCGTCGCCAGGCATGAGGCCACGCCCGACGCGGTGCTCAATCGGTTAGCAGACGACGACTATTCAGGGGTCAAGCAAGCCATCGAAGACCGTCGCCTACCCGTCGAGTGGCGTCACCTCGATGAAGACGAGCGCATCGAAAAGTTGGCCGAGCCCTCAGTGCCGCCTGAAGTGCTGGAGGTGCTCTCACACTCAGGCAGTTGGTCGGTGCGGCAGGCCGTCGCACAAAACAGATCGGTGGATGAGGACATCCTCAATCGGCTCAAGGATGATGACGACTCCGATGTGGCAGCCGCCGCTCGCGATGGCCTACTCAACCTCAAGCTTCCAC
>Ga0194119_10009602_pt1 | contig 12943 bp, 8 predicted proteins | sample TA2MahC100mmetaG_FD_148620 | JGI IMG/M metagenome (GOLD analysis project Ga0194119, IMG submission 148620) | Freshwater microbial communities from Lake Tanganyika, Tanzania - TA2015018 Mahale Deep Cast 100m | ecosystem: Environmental > Aquatic > Freshwater > Lake | place: Tanzania: Lake... | reverse complement strand
ATGAAGCCAACCAAACGCCAACCAAGGTCGAACCTTGGTGTATGGGTTTTTGACCGCCCGGAGCGGCCGCACGCGCCCTACTGCGTGCAGCGAATTGTTGAGGGGAAAGGGGGAGCCTCCTACGCCTTGGCGCGAATGCAGCGAAGTCTTCAGTTCGTTTGGTCAGTCGGATGGTGTTCATCCGAACATCTGTGCCTGAATTCAGAATCCCTTCCCGCGTAACGAGAGTAAGCCGATGTCAGCGGCCGTAAGCATCAGCTCAAGCCGCCGAATCAGGGTAAAGCGGTGGCGTCTGCAGGTTGCGCTCGGCGGACTTGCCCGAGGGATCGCCCACCATGCCGGTGGCGCCGCCGGCGAGGGCGATCGGGTGGTGTCCCTGCAACTGGAAGCGGCGCAGGGCCAGGAGCGGCACGAGATTGCCGACGTGGAGCGAGTCGGCGGTGGGATCGAACCCGCAGTACAGCGTCACCGGTCCGTCGGCCACGCGCTGATTGAGCGCGGCGAGATCGGTGCAATCGGCCAGGAGGCCGCGCCAGCGGAGTTCGTCGAGGATGTTCATGGAAGGCTAGCGAGTTAACGGCCCGCATCCGCCGGCGCGCAAGATTGGATATGGGGTGCGGCCGAAGCGGGCGTGTATCTCCGAGTTGGCGGTGAAGCACCCGGAAAGAAATTGGCGGGCATGAAGCCCGCCCCACCAGGCAGCAAGTTCGTCAGGGGTGGGGCGGGCTTCATGCCCGCCGGTCTTGCGCCGCCAACTCGGAGATGCAGCCGTCGAACCGGGGGCTAGGGGCGCCGGTGATGCGCCGCCGGCGGCATTGGACTTTGTCGCGCTCGGCGTCAGCGGGCGGCGATGAACTGCACGATGGCCTGCGCGGAGTGGTAGGCGCCGTTGACGGCGAGCACGAAGAGCAGGGCCATGACGACGTTTTCCCACCAGCGGGTGCGGTGGCGCTCGCCGATGAAGCGCGGGCTGGCGGTGATCCACCAGATGCCGCCGGCGAGCAGCGGCAGGAGCAGCACCTGGCCGCTGTTGCCGATCAAGGTGAGGGTGACGAAGTCGGGCATGCCCGGCAGGGTCCAGACCAGCGGTGAGATCAGGCACCAGACGGCGATGCCGCGGTAGACGGAGTGCCGCCGCAGGTCCGCGCCGGCGGAGGGGCCGGCGCCGCGGGCGCGCAGCCAGGCATGGCTGCCGAGGTGACCGAGGCCGGCGGCATGGCCGACAATCGAGGTGTACACGGCGGCGAAGATGCCCGCGTAGAACAGCAGCCGGCCGCCGTTGCCGATCACCGTGGTGAGTAACTGCGGGAGGTCGTCGAGGTTCTTGATCGGCTTGTCGGGGAAGAGCAGCTCGGCGCCGAGCGTCCAGACCGCGAGGTTGAGCACCACGTTGGCCCCGATGCCGAAGAGGAGGTCGAAGCGCTGGACGCGGAGGTATTGCGGGCCGCGCCAGCCCTTAGCCTCGAGGAAGTAGGGGTAGATGAGGTTCATCAGCGAGCCGCCGACCGCGCCGATCATCGCGCCGGCGACGAGCATCGGGTGGTAGTGGCCGGAGTGACCCGGCATCTCGAAGTGGATGAGGCCGAGCGCCACGCCGGAAGGGTTAAAGCCGACCCAGAGTGCCGACCCGAGGAAGGACACGGAAAGGACGGCGAGGAAGAAGAGGAACGCGAGTTCGAGCCGTTTGTATTCGGGCTGGAACACCAGCAGAAAGGCGGTCGCATTGCAGACGAGGGCCCATTGCCACACCTGGCCGAATCCGGCGACGTTGCGGCAGATTTCGCCCACGCCCACGCTCATGTAGGAGCCGTAGATGTGGCCCATCACCACCGCGGCCACGACAAGGCCAGGGGCGTACCAGCGGTGCAGGCGCACCAGGCCGTCGAGCACCGTTTCGCCGTGCTGGTTGCAGAGGTGGTATCGCGCCAGCAGGCAGACGAAGAAATACCGGAAGAGCAGCGCGGCGACGAGCACCCACATGAGCGAGTAGCCGTAGTTGGCGCCGGCGACGCCCATGTCGATGATGTCGCCTGCGCCGAGCCAGGTGAGCACGACCACGATGCCCGGCCCGAACGACCGCAGGTACTCGCCAAAGGTGCGCGGCAACGACGCCGCCCCCGGAGCGGCCCCGGCCGGCGGCTGTGTGGGCGACGGGGATGGAGCGGACGCGTCGCTCATGGCAACTCACCACTCCCCTCGGCGCGCGAAGCGCTCGCGGGCGGCCCGGTTGAACTCATCCTTCGCGCGATCCATCGCCTGGCAAATCTCCTCGGGCGATTTGCCGACGGCGTCGCGGGAGGCGGCGATCACGGTCTTGCACTCGTTGGCGTCCATGAAGCGGGTTGCCTCCAGCAGCCCCGGTTCTTCGCCGAAGGGCACGGCGAGGAAGCCGTGCTTGTCGGCGTGGATGAGCTGGCCCGGGGAGATTTTCCGTCCGAACACCTCGACGTCGCAGCCCCAGCGGATGGGGCGGGAGAACGCGTGGCCGACGCAGGTGCCACGGGCGAGGGCCTTGAAGCCGGCCGCGGTCATCTCGTCGGTGTCGCGGATCGCGCCGTCGACAATCGTGCCGACGCAGCCGAGGGCGCGGTGGAAGCGCGCGGTGACCTCGCCCCAGAACGATCCGATCAGGCGTGGCTTGTCGAGGTCCTGGACGACCACGATTTTTGTGCCCGGGATGCCGGCGAGGTAGCGCCGGTAGTCGCTCCAGAGGTTGGGATTCTCTTTGCCGTGGCGGGGATTGCTCGGTTCGCACACGACAGTGACGGCGTAGCCCACCATGTGACCCATTTGCGGCATGTAGTCGCGCACAGGCTCCAGGTTGAAGCCGTCGCGCGAGGCGTCGTGGCGGGTGATCTGCTCCCAGCCGTTGTACACCGAAGGGGTGTTCCAACGCGTGAGTTCGTGCAGTTCGCTCTCGGGCAGAGGGCGCGCGGAGGGGGAGGACGAGGCGGCGGGAGGGAGGGGCGAGTCGGTCATGGATGATAGGATACGGCGAGTGGCGACGCGGTTGGAGGATTAACCCGGAAAAATCACACCGTAGCGGAAGCCGTAAGGCTTTCGCGAACGAGAATCGGCGAAATGCTTAGCCAGCCTTCGCCAGAGGCTACGGCGGCCACGGCGCATTCCGCTACGACAGCACGTTGGACCGGTCATTCGAGGTGTGTTTTTCCGGGTTAAAGGAAGGCCGGAGCGGAGGTCGGCCAAGTGGCGGGGCCGCTCTTCAGTTGCCGGGCGACTTGCCGGCCAGACCGGGTCGCACTTCGCCCTGGTGATTGATCAAGGGCTCGGGCTTGGCCACGCGGCCGAGCGGTCGGCAGCCCGGGCCAACGGTGCGGAGACCGAGGTCGGACTCCATGGTCTGAGCGAGGGCCTGCAGGCGGGCGACTACTTCGGGATGGGTGGCGGCGACGTCCTTCGTTTCGCCGATGTCGCCTGCGAGGTTGAAGAGCTGCTGGCGCGGTTGGCCGGCCGGTTCGCCGGGGGCGCCGTCGGCGCGCGCGAGGTGTAGTTTCCACGGGCCGGAGCGCACCGCTTCGAGGTTGAGGCCGTAGAAGTAGAAGAAGCGATCGCGGGGCGGCGTGGCGCCGACCGGACCGGCCAAGGCGGGCCAGACGTCGACGCCATCGAGCCGGCGATCGGCGGGGAGGTTGGCGCCGGCGAGGCGGGCGAAGGTCGGCAGGATGTCCATCATCGTGGTGATGGCGTCGGTGCTGGTGCCGGCGGGGATGGTGCCCGGCCACCAAACGAGCGTGGCAACGCGCACGCCGCCCTCCCAGGTCGAGCCCTTGCTGCCGCGCAGGGGTCGGTTGACCGCGCCTTGTTGGACCGGGCCGCCGTTGTCGGAGGTGAATAACACCAAGGTGCGGTCCGCCTGGCCGGTCTCGCGCAGCGCGCCGAGGATTTGGCCGACGGTCCAGTCGATCTCCAGCACCCAGTCGCCGAGCAGGCCGTGGCCGGACTTGCCGCGGAAGTCCTCGTGCGGGTAGCGGGGAAAGTGCACGGCGTTGGCCGCGAGATAGAGGAAGAACGGCCGGTCGCGCTTCTGGCGCACATAGGCGACGGCGCGCTCGGTGTAGCGGCGCTGCAGGTCGATCTGCTCCGGCACCCGCACGCGACCGATCACCCGATCGTTCTCCAGCAGCGGCAACGGCGGCTGCCCCGGGAAGCCCCGGATGCCGATGCCGTCGCCCGGGCCCGTGTCCTTGGCGGACTTCGCCGCGGCCTTGGGCTGAGGCAGGGGCTGGCCCAGGTCGCTCTTCACGCCGTCTTCCGCGGGTCCCATGTCGTTGGAGTACGGGAGGCCGTAGTAGGAGTCGAAGCCCTGGCGCGTGGGGAGAAACTCGGGTTGGTCGCCGAGATGCCACTTGCCGATCATTGCGGTCGTGTAGCCGGCGGACTTCAACACCTCGGCGATCGTGACCTCATCGGGGTTCAGGCCGATCGCCGCGACGGGAAAGAGCACGTGCGGGATGGGCAGGGCGCGCTTGGCGTAACTGCCGGTCATGAGCGCGGCCCGGGAGGGCGAGCAGACCGGCGCCGCGTAGTGGCTCGTGAGCTTGCGCCCCTCCGCCGCCATGCGATCGAGCTCGGGCGTGCGGATGCGTCCGCCGTAGGGCCCGATCTCCGCGTAGCCAAGGTCGTCGATGTTGATGACGATCAGATTGGGCCGGGAGGCCGGCGCGGCCTGCCCGAAGGCGGCGGCGAGCAAAAGGGTGACCAGGAGAAGGTTCTTCTTCATGCGCGGTGGAGCGGCAGTCTGGCGGTTCACGATTCCGGCACGAGATTTAACGCCAGCCGCCGAAAGTCGCGCACGCGGTGGAACGTCGCGTGGTCGGCGTCGTGCTGGCTGGGGGCGTTGATGCTGGCCCGGGCGACGATCGCGAGATCATCGCCGTCGACGATGGCGTGGGCGTAGTTGAAAGACTGCGACAACTTCGCCGCCTGCGCGACGCAGCCGGCCTGGAACCAGTTCAGGCCGTCCATGCCGTAGAACAGCATCAGGAAGCGCCGGTCCTTGCCGCCCGTGCCGTCGTAGTTCCCCTGCTTGCGGGCCGCCTCGAACCAGCCGTAGCGCTCCTCGCTGTCGACGGCGAGGTTGGCGAGCGACCAGAACAGCTGCGAGCGTTCGTCCCAGAGGATGTTGAACTGCTGCTGGCCGCCGGGCCGCGGGTGGAACTGGGTGAAGGTGAATTCGAGCCGGTCGCCGGTGTCGTGAAGATCGCAGACGGCGGAGATCCCGGTGGTGTAGTAGTTGGCGGGTTTGACGCAGAGCATGACGCGCAGCTTGCCCGCCACTTCGATAACGTTGGGCTCGAGGTAGCGGCCGTTCTCGTAGTGCTTCAGGTAGGCGGGATTGATCATCGCCTGCGGGGCACCGGGGTAGGGGATGGGATCCGTGATCCGCCAGGAGCGCGGGTCCATGGGATCCTTGGTCAGGTCGCCGGCGATGACGCGCGGCCCGCGTTTCTTCCCGAGCCCGAGGTCGTCGAAGGCCCAGTAGAGCTTGTGGTCGCGAATGACCATGCTCGTGGGGCAATTCCAGAAATGGCCCTGGCAGAGCGTCACCGGTTTCGACCACGACTTGCCGCCGTCGGTGCTGCGCAGCAGCTCGAGGTCGTCGTTGCGAAACTGCGTGCCCTCCGGCATCGCGAAGAGGTAAAGCGCCCCGCGGTGCTGCCAGGGCGTCGCCACGTAGTAGGGCAGCTGGGCGACCGGCTGCCAGTTGCGGCCGGCATCGCGGCTCTGGAGCACGTGCGTCGTGCTGGATTTCCCGGTGCGGACCTTGCCCTTCTGGCCCTCCGCGCGCGGCACCACGGGCACGACGGCGACCAGCGTGCCGTCGCCGAGTTTGGCGATGCCCGGTCCATCGACGTAGAGCTTGCGATCGGAGTTGTGAAAGACCTTCGCGAAATCCTGGGCGAGGGGGCGGGCGGAACGACCGCCCGTTGGTGTGGTGGCACCCGACGCGACCGTGCCCGCGCCCAGGCCCAGCCCGGCGGACCCGATCAGCTTCACAAATCCGCGCCGGCTGCAGCCGGTTTCCGCCGAATGTTGGTTCATGGTGTGTTAATATCGATCTGCATCGCACCGTTTCGCGACGATTCTCCGATTGCGTAGCCGCGGTGGAGCGCAGCGACAACGTGGCCTCACGTTCGGCCACGCTTTCGCCTCCGGCTCAAGCGCGGCTACATCTTGGGTTGCGGCTGCCGCGTTGGGATTGATTCCGCCTGCGGTGGACAAGGGCATCTCACTAGAGGCTATCCGAAAACCGCTTTCTTGCGCTCCTTGTTGCGGGTAGGGCGAACCGTCCTCGGTGAGCCGCGGCTCGGCGGGGACCCAGCCTTCGCCGAAGGCTACGGCGGGCAGGCTGCCTCGCCCTACCCGATGGGCGGTTTCCGGATAGCTTCTACTCATCGGGAGCGCCGTGCACGGATTTCACGCGGCCGTGCTCGAACTCGACCCGCATCTGCTCGCGGCCGTCGCGCGCAAGCAGGGTGGCGGTTCCCTCAGGGTGACCGTCGCGCCAGGTCGAGCGCGTTCGCCCGGCGCCGTTCGGCCAATAGGTGGTCGCCTCGACAGTGCGATCGGCCGGGCGGTGCTCACGGGTCCAGAGCAGCGTGCCCCGCTCGTTGCGGAAGGTTTCGCGGCCGCTGAGTTCGCCGAGTGAGTAGGTGGCCTCGCGTTGCACGTGGCCGTCGGGCGTCAGCCATTGGGTCGGGCCGTGCAGGAGGAAGCGGCCGTCGTTGCCAATCCCGCCGGAGTAGCGGAGCCGGACGCGGCCATCGACGTAATGTTCGACGAACTCCCGCACGTCGCGCACGCGGGTGGCGGAGTTGCGGCGCAGGGTGGCGTCGTCGGCGCGGGCAACCTCTTCGCTGCCGCGCAGGATCCACTCCTCGTTGAGCTCGAAGTGCAGGCACGGCTCGGTGGTGGTGGCGAGGAGGTGGATGAGGCCGTTGGGCGCCTGGCGGAGGATGGTGTAGCCGAGCGTATCGGCAGCCATCGCCTTGGCTCTCGCCGGACTGGCGCTCGGCTGCGTGCCGGGGAGCTTGCGGGTGAGCCAGGTCTCGCCGTCGTCCTCGGACAGCGCGACAAACGCGCCGCGTTCCTTGAATCCCGCCGGCTGCGAGCCGCTGGCATGCTGGAGGTCGGCGGCAAACAGCAGCCGGCCGCTGGCGAGCCGCAGGAGCGCGGGGCGCTGGTTGCTGCCGAGCCACGCGAAGGAGCTCTTCGTGGTCGTCCACGTGGACCCGCCATCGCGCGAGTCGAAGCGCGGCATGAAATTGTCGATCTGCGAGCCTTTGCCGCCCAGGCCGAGCAGGCGGCCGTCGCGCAGTTCGGCGATCGCGGTGTGGCGTCCGGCGGTGCGGCCACCCGGGTCGCGCCACGTGGCTCCGTCATCGTCGCTGAGCCATACCAGCGAGGCCGCCTCCACGCCGTCGGTGGTCACGTTGATCCGGCCGCGCTGGTCGCGAAAGATGCCGGGCTTGGGCTGGGCGGAGTGGCTGCCGACGCGGGTGACGAACATCGGAAAATTGACCGCGCTCCACGTGGCGCCGTGATCGCGCGAGGTCATCCACTGGAAGGGGAAGCCCGAACTCCAGCGGTTGGAGCCCCAGAAGAACCACAAGGTGCCGGCGTCGTTCCACAGGGCCGGCGCGCTGTCGCGGATGTCGGGCAGGTCGAGCATGAGCTCCGGGGGATCCCACTGGTCGGCCCCGAAGCGCAGGCGCTATGGCCAGGGTCTGCTCGGAATCCGACACGGGCACAAAGACGGCGAGGAGGTCGCCGTTGGCCGCCACTTCGAGCGCCGGGGCGTGAAAGCGGCCCTGGCCGACCCAGGCGCGGGGCTGCCCGAGCGCGAGGAGCGCGATGGATTGGTCCGGGTCGCCGCGCATCGGGAGGTTGGGCAGCGCATGGCGCTTGCGGAACCAGGGGCGTTCGGGCGCGGGTCCGATCGTGGCGGGGGGGCCGGCCTGCGTGACGCCGGTATTTGGATACACCGGCGCGACGGGCGTTGGTGGCGTGGTCGGCCCCGGCGCGCAGACCACGCGGAAGCCAATGGCGTGGCGGCCCTGCCGGTTCGGGGTCTCCTGCGCAAACTCGCGGTCGCGACCGTCGGTGCGCAGCGCGGTCAGGCCGGTCGCCTGGCGCTCGACGAAACGGGTTGCGGGCGTTTCGCGCACCAGTGTCTCCAGGTCCTCGACGGAGCGCGGCGGGAAGTTCGGCGGCACGCCCGCGCGGTTGGCGGAGCGGGCGTAGAAGGGCGCCGCTTGATCGAGGCCGCCGCCGCGCACGACGCGCGCGAGGCCCGCGGCCGGGCCGACGGGATCGACCTGCGGGCCGGGCTGGTATGCGCCATGCCAGTCGTGGCACCACTCGAGCACGCCGGTGTGGAGGTTCCGCACGCCCCACGCATTCGCGGTGCCAGGTGCCGGCGGTTTGTCGTCGCCGTTCGAATACAGGGTCGTGGTCCCGGCCCGGCAGGCATATTCCCACTCGGCCTCCGTCGGCAGCCGGTAGGGGCGGCCCTCCTGGTGGCTCAGCCACGCGCAGAACGCCACCGCCTCGTCCCAGCTCACGCCGGAAGCGTACGGCGCGTGCGCCGGATCGCCGCGGAAGTTGGCGCGGAACTTGCGAAACTGCTCCACGGTAACCTCCTCCTGGGCCAGGTGGAACGGTTGCGTGATCCTCACCTCATGAACGGGATGTTCGTCCCAGTCGCCCCGCGCGAGGTGGGCCGGCTGCTTGAAAATCGCCAGCGGCGTAAGGCGCGCCTCGCCCATCTGGAACGAGCCTGCAGCAATCGGGAGCATCTGCATCCCGAGCAAATTGGTGAATGCCCCAGCGGGCGTCGCCGCAAAGTCCGGCGTTTCCAGCGTGAAGCGCTGGTCGGCTTCCTCGCGGAATTTCGCCGTCCATGGCGAGTAGGTGAACACGTCGAGTTTCTGCTCCCGCGGTCTGAATCTCAGAATGCGCAGGTGCCCCTGGCCGCCTTCCTTGAAATGCTGGTAGTTGGCGACCATCTGGATGACCGGGTTGCCCGCGTCGCCCTTGCTGATGAGCAAACCCGCGCCGTCGCCCTTCACGTGGCCGCTCAGCACCATCGCGATGTTGCCATGGCGACGAACGAATTTCTGCCACATGTCCTCCCCGTCGTTCCAGGCGGGGTTGTATTTCTTGGGGTTCCATTGGTGGCCGGGAGCGAGGCGCTTCTCGTCCTCGTTCAGGTAGGCGTGCGTGATGACGATCACCTTGTGTTTTTCGTGGCGGCGCACCACGGCGTCCGCCCAGGCCAGCGTTTCGTCGGTCGGGCCGAACTCGAGGCCGAGCACGAGAAACTCCTGCGCGCCCGCGCGGAAATAGCCGTAGGAGTTGTCCATCCGCGGCGCGAGGTGGCCACCCCACCCACTGCGACCGGCGAACCGCTGCGGGGAGAACACGGCGTTGAAGCTCGAGGTCCCGTGCAAATGGTCGTTGCCCTTCCGCCGCAGATCGTCGAGGTCGTGGTTTCCCGGCACCACCAGGTAGGGCACGACGCCGTCGAGCAGCGAGAACACTTCGTCGACCACCGCCCATTCGCGCGGCGAGTTGTCGTCGGTGAGGTCGCCGACTTGCAGCACGTATTTGACGTGAAGCGGGGCGACGGCGTCGCGAATCCACGCGAATTGTGCGCGCAGGATCTCCGGGTGCAAGTTGGCGCAACGCTGCGTGTCGGGCACCACAAGGAGGCTGAACTCGTCCTTGGCCGCGTCGACCCGCACCGGAAAGTCGGCCGGCAAGCTTGCGAGGGTTGCGGGTCCGATCACGCCCGCGAGCAAGAGCCAAAGGCGCCATGGTTTTCGTGGGAGCTTCATGTTGAGCCGCGCTGTTCCGCGATCACGCTTTGCCGCCTTTCGTCGCCGGATGCAGATCCAGCGCGAGACTCCTGAAGTCACGCACGCGGTGGAACGTGATCATGTTGGACTGGAACAAATCGGGATTCTCCACGCCGAGCAGCGTCCGGGACACCACCAGGAGATCGTCGCCGACGATCGCGGGTGCGGCCATGCAGAAACCTTCCGCCGGGCTCCTCGTCATCACGATGCACCCGGCTTGGAACCAGCTGTGCGCATCTGTGCTGTACATAAGCATGAGGATGCGGCGATGACCGCTGTCATCCTCGAACTGGGTTTCCGGCCCGGCCCGGAACTCCCCGCGGAATAGATCCGCCGACCCGATGTTCGTCACGTTCCAGAACAATCGGGAGACCGGATCGTGAAATATGAAGAACTTCACCCGGGACCCTGGCATCGGGTGGAAGTAGCCGAAATCGTATTTGAGCTCGCCGCCGCTGTCCGTCAGGGTGCAAACGCCGCTCACGCTGGAGCCGAGGGGGCGATTCATCCGGCACCGATGCATGACCAGCAACTGGCCGTCGACGAGAACCACGTTGGGTTCGACCCAGTTGTCGTCTTCCGTGTCCCAACCCGGCTTTCGCATCAGCGGCAGCGGCGTCCCGGGATAATAGACGGGAGGAGTAATCCGCCATGAGGTTGGCTTCATCAGATCGCCGGTCAGATCTCCCGCCACGACAACGGATCCCCTCCAATATCCACTGCCTCCCTGCCGCGGAATACCGAAACCGCGGTAGATCGTGCGCTCCGTCATGACATAACCGGTCGGGCCGTTGTAAAAGGCCCCCTGAAACAGCACCGACGATTTCGCCCAACTCCTGCCTTCATCCTCTGAGTGGAGAAGCACGACATCCTTTCGCGACTTCGCGTTCGCGAGCAAGTACAGCGACTCGCGGTGCAGGAAGAACATGCCGATCATCAGGTGGGGAAGATCGGCGCGGGACATCCAGGTCCTCCCGCCGTCGGTGCTTGCCGCGATGCGGTAGCCAGTCTCCTCACCGTAGGCCTCATAACCACACAGCAGGGTCCCTCCCGGCAGAGCGATTAAGGCGGGTTCCTTGAAGTGAAACTTCCGGGGATTGCGGGACCGGACGACAACGCTGAAGTCCTGGGCCAGCGGCCGTGCCTTGGCGGGGTTCTCGCTTGGCCGCAGCGCATCAGCGCCGCGAGATTGGGCCGGCAGCGTTGCGCCAAGCGGCAGCACGACGCAATCAAGAGATCGACGCAGAAACCTCCGGCGCGAGAGCGGCCTGGCGGAAGCGGCAGAGTTTTTCATGAGCAGAATCGTGGGTGGCGCGGGTTGTTTTAATACTCCGCCGGAATGCCGCTCACTGCTCTCACGCGGCCGTGCTCAAACTCCCCGCGTATCAGCTCGCGGCCGTCGGGTGCCAGCATCACGGCGGTGCCCTCGGCGCGGCCGTCGCGCCAGGTTGAGCGCGTCCGCACTTTTCCGTCGGGCCAGTAGGAAGTCCACTCCATGGAGCGGTCGGCCGGCCGGTGGTCGCGGGTCCAGAGAAGCGTGCCGCGCGGATCGCGGAAACTCTCCCGGCCGGAGAGTTCGCCCAGGACGTAGGTGGCTTCGCGCACGACGCGGCGGTCGCGCGTCATCCAGACGGCCGGCCCGTGCCATAGGAAACGGCCGTCGTCGCCAACGCCGCCGTGGTAGCGGATCCGAATGCGATCCTCGCGGTAGCGTTCGACGTATTCGCGCACGTCGCGCACGCGGGTGGCGGAGTTGCGCCGGAGGGTGGAGTCGTCGGCCCGCGCGATCGCGTCGCTGCCGCGGAGGATCCACTCCTCGTTCAACTCGAAGTGAAGGCAGGGCACGTTCATCGTTGTCAGCAGATGGATGATGCCGTTGGGCGCCTGGCGGGCGACGACATAGCCGATGGTGTCGGCCCCGAGGGACTTGGCCTTTTCGGCATTGCGATGCGGCTGCGTGCCGGGGAGCCGGCGGGTGATCCAGGTCACGCCGTCGTCGTCGGAAAGGGCGGCGAAGGCGCCGCGCTCGGTGAAGCCGGCGGGCTGGGATCCTCCGAGATGCTGGAGGTCGCCCGCGTAGAAGAGACGGCCGCTGGCGAGCCGGATCAGAGTGGGCCGCTGATTGGTGCCGAGCCAGGGAAAGGTTGATTTGCCCACCTGCCACGTCTGGCCGCGATCGCGCGAAGTCGCCTGGGGCGAGAAGTAGTCGAGATGGGAGTCCTTGCCGCCGATGCCGAGAATGCGGCCGTCGCGCAGTTCGACGAACACGGTGTGGCGGCCGGCGGTGCGGCCGCCCGGGTCGCGCCAGGTGGCGCCATCGTCGTCGCTCTGCCAGAGGAGCGATTCCTCCTCGATGCCATCGCTCGCGAGGTGGATCCGGCCGTGGCGGTCGCGGAATCCGTTGGTGATAAGTTGGGCGGAGTGGGGGCCGACGGGGGTGGTGAACAGGGGGAAGTTCACCGCGCTCCACGTGGCCCCGTGGTCGGAGGAGGTCAGCCACTGGAAAGGAAACCCGGAGTTGAGTCGATTGTTGCCCCAGACGAGCCAGAGCTTGCCGGCATCGTTCCACAGCAGTGGCGAGCTGTCGCGGATGTCGGGCAGGTCGAGAAAGGTGTCCGGCAGGTCCCACTGGTCGGCGCCGAAGCGGAGGCGAATCACGACGAGCGCCTGATCAGCGTCGGCGTTGGGCGGCACGACGGCGAGCACGTCGCCGTTGGCGGCAACTTCGAAGGCGGGGCTGTTGTGCCCGCCCTGCATGCCGCGGGGGAAGCCGAGCACGCGGTGCGTCGCCGGCTCCGGGAGCGCGTATCGCTTCCGGAACCACGGGCGGAGCGGGGACGGCCCGATGACGGGCGACGGTCCCGCCTGCACCACGCCCAGGCTCGTGTAGGCGGGGGTGAAGATCGTAGGCGAGGTGGGCGGCAGCGGTGCGCACACCACGCGGAGGCCGACGTTGTGCCGTCCCTGGCGGTTGGGCGTTTCCCGGCTGAACTCGCGGTTGAGTCGTTCCTTCTTCCAGACGGCCGGTCCGCCGTCGGCGGGAGTGGCGGGGGGCACCCTGG
>Ga0194119_10009601_pt1 | contig 12945 bp, 14 predicted proteins | sample TA2MahC100mmetaG_FD_148620 | JGI IMG/M metagenome (GOLD analysis project Ga0194119, IMG submission 148620) | Freshwater microbial communities from Lake Tanganyika, Tanzania - TA2015018 Mahale Deep Cast 100m | ecosystem: Environmental > Aquatic > Freshwater > Lake | place: Tanzania: Lake... | reverse complement strand
CGGACCGAGGCACGAGGACCGCCCTGGATAACAGGGTAAGTCCTCGTGGCACGACAGCGTGCGCCGTCGCTAGCCCCGAATCGATCGCGTGACGCCATCGATTAGTTGGTCCCTGTTGAACCGTTTCTGGATGAAGTGAAAGGCCTCATCCGTGTGCAGTTGGCGCAAAGAGTCATCGCGATCGAACCCGCTCATCATCACGATCGGAAGATCGGGCAATCGTTGCCGAGGCGCCTTGGCCACCTCGTGGCCGGAAACACCCGGCATGGTGAGGTCAATAAAAGCCGCTCCAAGCTCCGCTTCTTCAATCATCGCCAGTGCGCTCACGCCGCTGTCGGCTTCACGAACCACGTAACCCGCTGATCCGAGGAATCCGCTCGCCACGCATCGAACCTCACGCTCGTCATCGACCACTAGAACAGGTCGATTCTCGAGCAATACGCGTTGCGGATCGGGACCGACAGTTACGTTCTGTGGTGGTGTCCCAATGGGGAAAACGAACCGGATTGACGTTCCGAGTCCGGGTGTGCTCTTCAGCTAGATCGTCGCTCCGTGGCTATCCGCGATTCCTTTGACAGCGGCGAGCCCAAGACCCGTTCCGGCCTTTTTGGTGGTAAAGAACGGTTCGAATATGCGTCGTTGAACGATCGCATCCATACCACACCCATTGTCGATGACTTCAATGAACACTTCCGGCGCGTGTTCCATCGGCGCTTGAATCGACGTAGCCCCAGCAAACCAGTACCTCGCCCCCTGCCGCTTAACAGGCTTCCACCGCGTTTTGAACGATATTGAAGATGACCTGATCGAGGAGAGCGGCATCTGCCTCCACCTTGATGCCCTCAGCCTGCCCATGCAGGTTGAGTGTGACCTCTGGTTTGAGGAGCGGTCGAAAGAGTCTCGCCGCACCCTGGATGTGCGCACCGAGATCGACGCTCGTGTTTTTCGCGCGAGCTTTACCAGAATACACCAGGAGCTGTCGTGTTAATTGTGCCGCGCGTTCGACCGCGGAGGTAATCGTATCGAGCCTTTCTTCGAGAACGGGGCTGATCCTAGGCTCTACCCGACTCAGATCGACGTTGCCGAGAATTACTGTCAGCAGGTTATTGAAGTCGTGGGCGATCCCGCCGGCGAGTAGTCCAAGCGACTCACGCCTTTGGGCTTCGTGCATGGCTTTTTCCATCTCGATCCGTTCGGCGTTCGCAACTCTCGCCTCATGCAGAGCCTGTTCTGCTTCCAGCTTCCGTTGTTCGGACAAGACTCGCATCGACTCGACCCGAATCAGCGCCACACGTTTGGCCTCGAATGCAGCGATCGCCAAAACGTAGAGGTGTATTCCGTGATGGATGGCCATCGCGACACACAGGGTCAACAGAAAACCGTGACCATTGGTTTCTGTCGCCGGATACCAACGCAGCGCAAGCCAGAGACAGGCGCTGTAGATCGACACCGCCAGGTATGTCGCCGTCAGCAGCGGCGTTTGGCCAGGAACCCCGAACTAGTTCTGGCTCAACGCGAGTACCGCAAACAACACGGTACAGCCCAAAGCTGCGATCGGAACGCCGAGCGCTGTATCCCGATTCAATTGCCGCTGGATCTGAGTTTCGGCCTTCTCGCCCGACAACCCGGCGACACTGAGCGCTCTGCTGGGAAGGTCCATGGAAGCGTAGTCTGACGTTCCGCACCGAACAAACCAACCAGGGGCCGGTGTTGATGCGTGCAGTTCGGCGTCAATGACAATGCCACGTTCGGGCACCGCATCGAGAAAGCGTGGCAGTGCGCCCATCACGCCGGTGGGGAGGTCATGCAGGACAACGAAGGTGTGGTCCTGTGCCTCGATATCCGCGAACGCCCGATCCGGCCAACCCTCGATGTCTTCCCATCGGCAATTTCAACGAGCGAAAATCGGAGCGATTTGGCCCGCCGGATGAACCGCAGCCGGTGAATGTCCTGTTCGGAATAGGTCCGATAGCCGTGGGCCGCGCGGTCCGCATGCGGCAGTAGTCCTTCGCGTTCATAGAATCGAACAGTGTCGACACCGATGCCCGCATCCCGCGCCACCTTGCCGATCGTCAGTGTTTTCATGTCCGGTCTCCTTTCCGTCCGGATCACATGAGCGCATCCTAAACCCGAGAGACGGGTCCAGATCCAAGGGCAGAAGGGCAGGAAGGAGGGATCGACAAAACGACGGTGGATGACAGGCGGAGCTGGCTTTAGGAGGCGGCTGAAAGTGCGGTGAGACTGACTTGGCCCATAACAAGGTTACCAGGCAGCGGAAAGCATCATGCTACTCGCAGCAGAATGGAGCCGTTGGAATGCCCATGGTACCCCGTGCGGGACCCACTCCGGAAAGTGCATCGCAGCAGTTCTTGCCGAAGCTTTCGCGGGCAGCCATCAACAAGGGCCTCGCACATTGCGAAAACGCCCGCCTTTCACGCACCCATTCGACGGGCGGGATCCGCCTTGTCTGTCGGCAGCCCGAGCGAAGCAGCAAGTCCGGCATACGCCTCTGCTCCCAGATCGCCCTGGCGATACAGCGCGGCAAGCGCGGCCTGGACGATATACCAGGCACTTACTTCGAAGTGGTTCCGAAGGTCAGTGCGATCTTCGGAAAGCCCGTACCCGTCCGTGCCAAGCACCTCTACCATGCCCGACAGGAATGGCGTGATCGTGCTGACGATTGACTTCTGGTAGTCAGACACCACCACGGAAGCGCCGCGCTCGCCAGCAAAGACCCGTTGCACCAATGGTTCTTCCTGAGCTGCCGTTGGGTTCAAGCGGTTACGGCGCTGCACAGCGAGAACATCCCGTTGCAGTTCGACGGGGCTCGTCAGGCTCCAGAGACAGGTACCTATGCCAGCTAAACGGAGTGTTTCCACTGCAAAGCGTGCTTCCTGAACAAGCGCACCACTGACAAGGATGTGCACACACGGCCGCCCTTCCTGTTGCTGGCGAGAAAAACAGTACACACCCTGCAGAACATCGGCTTCGCTGACGCCCTCCGGAATCGCCACCATGGGATAGTTGGCGTTGTAGAGTGTGAGGTAGAACATCACGTCTTCTTGCGCCTGGTACATGCGGCGGATGCCTTCGCGCACGATGATCGCCACTTCATAGCCGAACGCCGGGTCGTAACAGACCATGTTCGGTACCGTGGAGGCGATCACATGGGAGTGACCATCCTGGTGCTGAATGCCCTCACCATTGAGCGTGGTGCGCCCCGCAGTACCCCCCAGCAGAAAGCCACGACAGAGTGCGTCTCCACAGCTCCAGATCATGTCCCCCACGCGCTGGAAGCCGAACATCGAATAGAAGATATAGAACGGGATCATCGGCAGGCCATGCATCACGTAGGCCGTGCCGGCCGCCATGAACGATGCCATCGCGCCGGTTTCGCAGATGCCTTCCTGCAGGATCTGTCCGTCGCGGCTTTCGCGATAAGGCAGCAGCGTGTCCGCATCGACAGGCGTGTAATTCTGCCCGTCTGGTGAATAAATCCCTGCAACCTTGAAGAGACCATCCATGCCGAAGGTGCGGGCTTCATCGGGCACGATGGGCACGATGTATTTGCCGATCGACGGGTGACGCAACAACTGCGACAGGATGCGCACCATCGCCATGGTAGTTGACATGGGCCGGTCCGTTGCCGGTCTCAACAAAGTTTCGAACACACCGATATCGGGAGCCGCGACCACCGGGCAACTCACCTCGCGTTTCGGCAGGTAGCCACCCAGAGCTCTGCGGCGCTCGTGGATGTAGCGGCTTTCCGCGCTGTCCACCGCGGGGTTGTAGAAGGCTGCATGTCTGGCCGCTTCGTCCTCGAGCGGAATGCCAAGAGAGCGGGCCAGTGTCACCCGCTCATCCGCGGAGAAATTTTTCTTCTGGTGCGCCGTGTTGGTGCCTTGCGCTGTGGCGATGCCATCACCTTTCACCGTCTTGATGAGGATCACCACCGGCTTGCCTGTGATCGCGATCGCCCGGGCATAGGCGGCGTAGATTTTTTTCGCATCCTGTCCGCCGCGCTTGATCTCGCGCACCTCTTCATCGGTGAGCGAGTTCATGAGGCGTTCGAGCACCGGATTGCCTTCGACCCAGTGTTCGCGCTGCACTTTTCCAGGCAGCACCGAATACCGTTGATAGTCACCATCGAGGCACTGCTCCATGCGCCGTTTCAGCGCCCCTTCGTGATCCTGTGCCAGCAGCCCGTCCCAGCCGCTGCCCCAGATCACCTTGATCACCTCCCAGTCTGCTCCCCGAAATGCACGTTCCAGTTCCTGGATGATCTTGCCGTTCCCTCGCACTGGGCCATCGAGTCGTTGCAGATTGCAGTTCACCACCAGAATCAGATTGTCGAGGCGCTCGCGGCTCGCCATGTTGATGGTGCCGAGTACCTCGGGTTCATCGGACTCACCATCACCGATGAAACACCAGACCTTTGCATCCGTGCGGGGCTTGAGCCCGCGGTTCTCCAAGTACTTTGCAAAGCGCGCCTGGTAAATCGCGGTAGGCGTTGACAGGCCCATGGATGCATTCGGGAGTTGCCAGAAGGAAGGCATCGACCGCGGATGCGGATACGCAGGCAAACCACCGCCCTTGCCAAGCTCCTGTCGATAGTTGGCAAGGCGGGTTTCATTCAACCGGCCTTCGAGCATGGCGCGGGCGTAGACACCGGGTGCGGCGTGAGGTTGCGGCAGAACGAGATCCGCCGGTTCGCTGCCATCACCTGCGCGGAAGAAATGGTTGAAGCCGACCTCCAACATCGTCGCGCAGGAGGCGTAGGTGGCGATATGCCCACCCACACCGACATTCCGATCCGCCGCCTGCAGCACCATAGCCATGGCGTTCCAGCGGTTGATGTTCTCGATGCGTTTTTCGATCTCGATGTCGCCCGGGTATACGGGCTGTTCATCGGGCGGAATGGTGTTGATGTACGGGGTGTTGAGCGGTGCGCTCTGCAAGGTCGCACCCGCCCGGCCCGCCTCGTCATGAAGGGCCGCCAGGACTTGTTGAACGCCGTCCTTGCCCCAGTGGCGGGCAATGTCGGCAAGCGCGTGGCGCCACTCGCGGATGTCGTCTTCGATGGGTTGCATGCGCTAACTCCGTCTTGGAAACACGGACGCACCTCGTTTTTTAGCCGTGTAGGGAGATCGACCTCGGACACACCTCGTTCTTATGGGGGGCTTGATCGGCCGAGGTATGTCCGGGTCTCCCGCGATTCACATCGAGATTCGGGAGCCTATTTTGATCGAGGTCTGTCCTCGCAATATTGCTTTTTCAGCTCACAACAGCTCCTTATCCGGCATACTATTGCTAAAAAAGAGCATCCATTGACTGTCAATGCCAATCCCAACCTTGGACCACACCGACCGGGAAATCCTCCACCACCTTCAGCAAGACGGCCGCCTGACCAACGCCGAACTCGCTGAGCGCGTACACCTGTCCCCCTCTCCGTGTCTTCGCCGGGTTCGCCACCTCGAATCCGAAGGAATCATCCGCAGCTACGCGACGCTGTTGGACCCGCGCAAAGTCGGCCTGCCGATCAGTGTGTTCGTCAACGTGTCATTGCGCTCCCAGGGCCGCGAAGCCATCCAGGATTTCGAGGCGCATATCCAGACGTGCCCAGAGGTGATGGAGTGTTACCTCATGACCGGTACTTCCGACTATCTCCTGCGAGTGGTGGTGCCGGACCTTGATGCCTACGAGGTCTTCCTCTCGTCCAAACTCACGACCATCGGTGCCGTCGCCAACATCCAGTCGAGCTTTTCCCTGAAGCAGGTGGTGTACAGGACGGAACTCCCGATACCTCAGTAACCGACAACCGAATACCATCTCCCAATGAACACCACCTACGACGTCCTGATTATTGGCGCCGGCCTCTCCGGCATGTATCAACTCAAACGCATGCGCGATCTGGGTTTCACCGTGCACGGTTTCGAAGCGGGTTCAGACGTCGGCGGCGTGTGGTACTGGAACCGCTACCCCGGTGCCCGTTTCGATTCTGAGAGTTACAGCTACGGTTATTCGTGGTCGAAAGAACTGCTTGAGGAGTGGGAGTGGAGCGAACACTTCGCAGCCCAGCCGGAAACGCTGCGTTATTGCGGCTACGTCGCCGACAAATTCGATCTGCGGCGTGATTTCACCTTCAACTGCCGCATTGCTTCGGCGACGTGGAACGAGGCGACACGCCAATGGACGCTTATCGCCGAAGATGGCACTACCGCGACCGGCACCTGGCTTGTCACCTGCCTCGGCCCACTGTCTGAACCCACGCCTCCGAGTTTCCCCGGTAGAGAAAGTTTCAAGGGCGACGCCTTCCACACCGCCACCTGGCCACACCATCCGGTTTCATTTACAGGCAAGCGCGTCGCCGTCATTGGCACCGGCGCAACGGGCGTGCAGACCATCACCGAAGTAGCGAAGACCGTTGGTCATCTCACCGTGTTCCAGCGCACACCGAATTACTGCGCTCCGCTCGGTAATCGTCCAATCACGCCGGAGGAGCAACAGCAGATCAAGGTGAGCTATGACCAGATCTTCGCGACCTGTGCTGTTTCAACCGGTTCCTTTATTCACAACTCGGACCCGCGCCTCGCCCTTGAGGTCAGTGCCGAAGAACGCGAAACATTCTGGGAAAAAAAGTACTACGAACCCGGATTCGGCATCTGGCTCGGTAACTTCGCGGACATCGGCACCAATGCGGAAGCCAATGTACTGGCGAGTGCATATATGCGCCGCAAGATCCGCGAGCGCGTGAAGGATCCCAAGGTTGCAGAAAAACTGGTGCCCAAAAATCACGGCTTCGGCACGCGCCGCGTACCGATGGAGAGCGGTTACTACGAGGTTTACAACCAGGCCAACGTCGAGCTGATCGATCTCCACGAGGAACCGATCCTGCGTATCGTTCCGCAAGGCATTCAAACAAGCCGGCGAACGATCCCCATCGACATCATTATCTATGCTACCGGCTTCGATGCGGTACGCGGTTCATTTGACCGCATTCGTTTCGAAGGTGCAGGTGGTCAACTGCTCAAGGAGGCCTGGGCTGACGGGCCCACTACGCTGCTCGGCCTGCAGACCCCGGGCTTTCCGAACATGTTCACCATCGTTGGTCCGCACAACGCTGCAGGCTTCTGCAACATTCCCCGGTGCATCGAACAAAACGTCGATTGGGTGACCGAATTCATGATCCACGCCCGTGAACGCGGGACCACACGCATCGAAGCCACAGTGCCTGCTGCCGAGGACTGGACCCGGCATGTCTACGAGATGGTGGACCTCACGCTGATTGCTACCACTGACAGCTGGTTCATGGGTGTGAACCAGAACCTGCCGGAGAAGAAGCGCACCTTCCTCGCCTACGCCGGCGGTTCGCCTCGGTACCGGAAGAAGTGTGACGCCATTGCCGCTGACGGATATCGCGGCTTTGCCCAGTCCTGATTGGTCCCCGCTGCCAGGGTTAAGGAATCTTCATGACGCTCAGATCCGGTGCTGACTACCTCGCCTCGCTGCGTGATTCCCGCGACATCTGGCTGCGCCCACATCAGTTCAATGACGGCACATCGCCCGCTGTGGCTGAAGAAAAACTTAACACCGTGTCCTGAAACAGTTGACCACTACAATTCGGATAGAGGACCCAACGCATGCAGACGTGTTGCCGATCTTCAACCTCTAGCTTGCCGCCCGCAACTCTACCGGCATACGTCGAAGGCCTTGTGTTTCAGAAGCCGCCCCAGTAAACCTATGCCTAAATTTTCATGGAGCCCAAAGAGGTGCTGAACGGACAAATCAAGAACGTCGGTGTTTTCTTTTATGTGCGAGATGTTGCCCGCGCACATCGCTTCTATGTGTAAACCCTGGGTCTGACTTTCGAAGTCGAAGACTTTGAGAACGGCTTCCTGCTGGCTCGTCTGCCAGGTGACGTCGAGTTTGTTTTCCTGGCCGGGGATCCGTCGCCTGGCGCCACACCGCAGGTCGTGTTTGGGCTCGCCAACGGCGGTATTGACGCGATGGTTGATCGACTAGCAGCTGCAGGCATGGAGATCGTTACACCCGTAATCGAAGCTCCGGGCGGTTGGTCAGCGGAATTACGCGATGTTGACGGTCACATCCTGTCGTTTTACCAGGACGATTTGCAGGACAGATAAATCCCAACGATTGGTCTCAGCGGCGAAGTTCCAGCACCACCTTGCCGATGCTGTCATTGCCTGCGATCAACGTGTGTGCCTTCTCCGCTTCAGGCAGCGGAATAACCGCTTCGACGATCGCCTTGATCCGACCGCTCGCGAACGCCGGCCACACATCCCGCTCAAGGCTATCCATGATCAGGGATTTGGCGGCAATGCTGCGCGCCCGCAGTGTGCTGCCAATGACCTTGATGCGCTTCATCAGGATCATCCCGAGATTGGCTTCAACGATGGTGCCGCCCATCATGCCGATAAGCAGCAGACGTCCATCCAGTGACAACACCTTGAGGTTGTCAACGAAGTACGTTGCAGCAACCGGATCCAGGATGACCTGCACACCGCCACTACCGGCCCATGCCTGAACCGCGGCAATAAACGACCCCGCTGCGCGGTCGTGGCCAACATCAGCCCCGAGCGCCACACACGCTTCGATCTTGCGCTGCCCACTCACCGTTACGAACGTAGGGTTGTGGGTGTTCTTGCAGAGCTGGATCGCCGCCGTGCCCACACCGGACGCGCCGGCATGCAGGAGTACCCGCTCGCCGGTCTTGAGACCACCCTCCATGTAGAGATTGAGATACGCCGTCGCAAACACTTCCGGAATCGATGCGGCTTCGATGAAAGAAAGCCCTTTCGGGATATTCAACACCTGCCCTGCAGCGACCACCACCTCTTCGGCATAACCGCCACCAGCAAGCAGCGCACACACCCGGTCGCCGGGACGGACACGCTGCACATGCTCATCCACTTCGATCACTTCACCGGCACACTCGAGGCCGAGGATCGGACTCGCACCGGGTGGTGGTGGATAGCCACCTTGCCTCTGAACCAGATCAGCGCGGTTCACTGCAGTGGCGTGAACAGCAATACGCACCTGGCCAGGGCCGAGAGCGGGACGCTCCGTATCCGCCCATACGAGTGAGTTGCCCTGAACCTGGACGGCTTTCATGACGAGTGAATCTCCTGCAACGGTTACCAGGACAAGCGCACTTTGTCGCCACGTCCATGGAGATACTGTTTGAGCTGGCTCACCTTGTAATCGCCGTAATGCACCATCGAAGCCACGAGTGCCGCATCCGCTGCACCGGTGGTGAGCACATCATGCAGGTGTTCCGGTTTGCCGGCACCACCGCTGGCAATAACAGGAATACGCACGGATTTCGAGATCCGTGCGGTTAGGGTGAGCTCGTAACCGTCCCGCGTGCCATCGGCATCGATGGAGTTCACCACGAGTTCTCCGGCGCCGAGGCGTTCACCTTCTTTCGCCCACCACAGCGCATCAATGCCCATTGGCTTGCGCCCACCATTAATGACGATTTCATAACCCGACGGGATGCGTTCGCTGACCGGAACACGCAGGACATCCATGGACAACACCACATTCTGGTTGCCAATGGCTTCCGCACATTCACTGATCAGCGCCGGGCGCTGCACCGCCGCGGAATTGACATTGATTTTCTCAGCACCAGCCAGGCGCAGATCCGTGGCATCCGCCACGGTGCGTACGCCACCACCCACTGACAAAGGGATGAACACCTGCTCGGCAACCCGTTCCACCACATCAAGCATGATGCCGCGGCGATCACTAGATGCAGTGATGTCATAGAACACCAGCTCATCGAGCCCGTCTTCATAGTACTCACGGGCTTTGTGCACCGGATCACCGATGTCTTTGGTATCGACAAACTTCACGCTCTTGGCAAGTTTGCCATCACGTACGTCGAGGCATGCGATAACCCGCTTGCTCAGCACGTTCCCTCCCAACCCGCGAAAGCACGCAGCAGTCTGAGCCCAACCCGACCACTCTTCTCTGGATGGAACTGGGTGGCGAAATAATTGTCGCGACCGAGTGCACAGGCGAACTCCTGCTCGTAGTCGGACACCGCGTAAACAATGTTCCGGTCCGCCGGTGCCGGGAAATAAGCGTGTACATAATAATACTCATCACCGGCTTCGAGCCCTGCCAGCAAGGGATGCGGCTTGATGCCGCGCACTTCGTTCCAGCCCATGTGTGGCACCTTGAGGGCCCGATCGGTGAGTTGGAAACGACGCACCTCACCTTCGAACAGGCCAAGTGTCCTGGTATCATTTTCTTCGGAGTATTGCAGCGAGATCTGTAGACCGAGACAGATGCCGAGTGTCGGGGTGCCTCGGGCGATGATCTCCTTGAGGGCCGCGCCGAGTCCGCGTCGGCTGAGACTTTGCATCGCCGCCCCGGCCGCACCGACACCGGGGAAGATCACCCGGTCGGCGCGACGGAGCAAATCCGGATCACCAACGATCTCTGCTTCAAGACCAACCTCGTGACACGCCCGCTGCACGCTACGCAGGTTGCCTGCGTCGTAATCCACAATGGCGGCAGCGATACTCACGACAGCGGTACTCATGACAGGTTTGGGGGCGGGGGATACTATCGCACCGCCCCGCAGCCACCAAGGAATTGTTCTGGCCACAACACGCGACGGAATCCTGCTCATCAATCTTGGCTCTCCGGCCTCGCCGGAGGTTGCCGACATCCGCAGATACCTCGATGAATTCCTGATGGATCCCTATGTTCTCGACGTTCCATGGGCTGTTCGTCGTTTGATCGTCTCGCTTTTCATCCTGCCCACCCGTCCCCGACGAAGCGCACACGCCTATGCGCAGATCTGGCGGAGCGAAGATCAAACCGGATACGGCTCGCCTTTGCTCCAGTACGGTGCACGTTTGCGGGATGCACTTGCCGAGATGATGTCCGTGCCGGTTGAACTCGGCATGCGCTATGGCGAACCGTCCATCGAGGCCGCTATGGAAACACTCAGCCGGCAGGAAGTGGAACGCATTCTGGTGGTGCCCCTCTACCCTCAACACGCAGATTCCACCACCACCACAGCGCTCGAGATTGCGCGTGAAGCTGCCAACTCGATTCCGCTGATCGAGCTGCCACCTTTTTTCGATCACCCTGACTACCTGGCCGCATTGGCCACGGTCACACGCGAGCATCTCCCCGACGGTTTTGATCTGCTGTTGATGAGTTACCACGGTCTGCCGGAAAGACACATGGTCCGAGCGGACCCAACAGGCGGCCACTGTCTCAAGAACGAGAACTGCTGCGAGACGGCATCTGCAGCACATGCGACGTGTTATCGCCACCAGACCCGCGTGACGTCACGACTGCTGGCGGAGAAGCTTGGCCTCAACACCTCACGCTGGGGACTGAGTTACCAATCCCGTCTTGGTCGCCTCCCATGGCTTGCGCCGTACACGGATACCACCCTGCGTGAATTGCCGGCGAAAGGTGTGAAAAATCTGGCAGTGGTCTGTCCTGCATTTGTGGCTGACAACCTGGAGACGCTCGAAGAGATTGCGATCACCGGTCGCAAGACATTTCTCGATGCCGGCGGCGAGTCCCTCACCTTGATTCCTTGCCTCAACGACCATCCGGCTTGGGTGCAGTACCTCGGCAAGATCTGTGGCCAGGCGTTGGCAGCATCTTCCACACCCTGACTGTCTTAGCGCTGGCTGTATTACCGGCGAATAATCCGTTTGCTTCATCCTGCTCTACACGATTGAATGTCGAAACATCTCGCAACAAATCGCATCAACTAGTGTCATTGTGGCGGTTTTGCGAGGTGTGTCCACGCCAAAACAGGAGACATCCATGCTGCAACAGTTAAGCGCTATCTCGAAAAGAGCTGCGTTCAAAGGCGCAATGGCAACGGCTCTGGCGGGCCTTTTTGCCACCCCCGTGCCCGTTACTCGCAGCCGAGAGAGCCGCAATTGAAGAAATTGTCGTCACCGCCACCAAGAGGGAAGAGTCGATTCAGGATATTTCTATCGCCGTCAGCGCTCTCCAAGGCGAAGACCTCCAAAACCGCGGCATCAACGACATCAACCAGCTGCAGCAGGTCTCACCGAGCCTGCAGATCAACACGTCCAACAGCACCACCAACGGCGGCACGATGCGCATTCGTGGTGTAGGCACAACCGGCAACAACGTCGGTCTTGAAGCTGCCGTCGGTTTCTTCACAGACGGGATTTACCGCAGCCGCTCCGGGCAGGGACTGAACGAACTGATCGACGTACAACGCATCGAAGTCCTGCGCGGTCCACGAGGGACACTGTTCGGCAAGAACACGTCTGCGGGCGCCGTACACGTGATCTCCAACAGGCCTGAGTACTAGTTTGGCGGCACCGCTGCAGTCGGCTATAGCAACTGCAAAGGCATCCGTGCAGATGGCTCGGTGACCGGTCCGATCATCGATGAAAAGCTAGCGTTCCGCCTGGCCGGCGTTTTCAACAAACGTGACGGCTGGATGGAAGACGTTCGCAGCAACGACGATTTTGACAGCCGTGATCGGGTCGCACTCAAAGGCCAACTCCTGTTCGAGCCAACCGACACCTTCAGCGCCCGCTTGATCGTCGACTGGCTGGACCGCGACGAATCCTGCTGCCCCGCGACCTTCAAGATCGCTAGCCCTACCGGCGCTGCATTGCCCGCGCTGGGTGGCGATACGACGGAATACAGAGACCACCGTGTTGGCACCAACCACGAAGCTTTCGAGAAGATCGAGGACGTGGTCGTGGCGCTGGAAATGAACTGGGATCTCGGTTTTGCCGAATTGGTCTCGATCACCGGCATCCGCGAGTTCGATGTAAAACGTGGCCAGGATGTGGACTTCACCAACGTTGATATCTATCACGAGGGCAATACCGTTGAAAGTTTCGACAACTGGAGCCAGGAGCTTCGCCTCGTTGGTGGCACCGAGCGATTTGACTGGAT
>Ga0194119_10009596_pt1 | contig 12952 bp, 10 predicted proteins | sample TA2MahC100mmetaG_FD_148620 | JGI IMG/M metagenome (GOLD analysis project Ga0194119, IMG submission 148620) | Freshwater microbial communities from Lake Tanganyika, Tanzania - TA2015018 Mahale Deep Cast 100m | ecosystem: Environmental > Aquatic > Freshwater > Lake | place: Tanzania: Lake... | reverse complement strand
TCAGTAAGGACGGGAAATATTATCTCCTTAACGGTCAGAAGCAGTTCATCTCCAATGCCGGATTTGCGGATGTCTTCGTCACCTATGCCAAGGTGGATGGAACTAAATTCACCTCCTTTATTGTTGATAGAAATTTTGAAGGCGTTTCCCTTGATGCAGAAGAGACTAAGATGGGGGTAAAGGGTTCTTCCACCCGAAGCGTCATCTTTTCCGATGCCAAAGTGCCGGTGGAGAATGTTCTGGGAGAAGTGGGAAAGGGCCATGTCGTCGCCTTCAATACGCTCAATATCGGCCGATTTAAGCTGGGAGGGGGATGCTTGGGAGGGTCCAAAATTGCCCTACAGGGTGCGGTCACCTATGCGAAACAGAGAGTTCAGTTCGGGAAGTCGATTGCTGAATTCGGCATCATCAAACATAAAATTGCCGAAATGGCCATACGGACCTTTGCCTTAGAGAGCATGGTTTACCGGACGGCAGCATTGGTGGACCGGATGTTACAGAAAATCGATTATAAGGCTGAAGATGTAGGGATGCAAATGGCCAATGGAATCGAGGAATATGCCATCGAGGACTCCATCAACAAAGTCTTTTCTTCAGAGGTCTTGGACTACATCGTGGATGAGGGGGTCCAAATCCACGGGGGGTATGGATATATTCATGATTATCCGATCGAGCGGGGCTACCGGGATTCCCGAATCAATCGCATCTGGGAAGGGACGAATGAGATCAATCGCCTTCTCATCGTCGATATGCTGACGAAACGTGCGATGAAGAACCGTCTGCCTGTACTGGTGGCGGCCCAGAAGGTGGCCGGCGAACTTCTCACTCTGAGACCGAAAGTGGAATCAGATGATAGCGTGCTCACACTACAGAAGGAGATGGTGGAGATGTCAAAAAAGATTGCCCTTCTGGTAGCAGGAGCCGCTGTTCAGAAGTATATGGTCAAATTAGCGGATGAGCAGGAGATCCTTGCTCTGATCAGCGATATCATCATCGAGGTCTTTGCCATGGAGAGCGCGTTGCTCAGGGCGCTCAAATCGATGGAGAAAGCCGGAGATGAAAAAGCCCAGATCCAGAAGGCAATGGTGAAAGTCTATGTCAATGACGGTTTTAACAAAGTGGAAGGATATGCCAAACAGGCCCTTTCAGCCATTGCAGACGGAGATACGCTCCGAACGCTGTTGTCCGGCCTCAAGAAGCTGAGCCGGTTCACTCCTGTCAATACCGTAGCGTTGAGACGAGAAGTGGCAGATTACACAATAAAGATGGGAAAGTATCCATTTTAAAAAAAACCAATAATTAAAACCCCTCCATCTTCTTTTTACTTTAAAGGGAAGATGGAGGGGGCGGGTTGATACTCAAAACCAGTTTACAACCTTACAACTTCAAGCCGATCATTCTCCTTAAAAGAATATCCTCCACATTCCGGCGGGCATCTAATACGGATAGGACATAGACCTTTTTCTCTGATATCCTATAGATAATTCTCCATGGTGAGACGATTAGTTCTCGATACTGAGTAATTCCCTGATTTTGAAGTTCGGGGACGATACGTCCCCTATCCGGGAAAGTATACAGGTTGGATGCTTTTCGCTTTATTTTCTTAAATACATCATAAGCGTTTGAGGGATTGTCTTCGGCAATGTATTCGATGATGTCTATCAGGTCTTTTTCTGAGGTTTCCGACCATCTGACGTCGTAAACTTTCTTCATTTCATTTTTTCTTTCAGGATGTTTTCGATATTCGCGAATACTTCCTCCTGGGGCTTTGATTTCCCTTTCTTTACGTCTCTCTCGCCCTGCGAAACCAGTTTTAAGATACCAATGGCATTTCGCATGCTCTGATAGCTTTCAGGATCTTGAAGTATCGCTTTAGGCTCCCCATTCTGAGTGATGACAACTGGGCGATGGGTTTGGTTGATTTGCTCCAATAAATCAGCCGCCCTTGATTTAAGGTAAGTAATCGGTTTAATGTCTTTTGAGATATCCATTTCTCATCCTCCAGTCCTTATATGGTACCATATTCAGACCTGCTGTCAAGCCCTGGCGTGGTGAAGAGATTTCGTAGTCCTTACAAATTGCCCCTACAGGCCCAGGTAGGTTTTGCGGAGGACTTCATCTTGAAGCAATTGGTCGCCGGGGCCTTCGGCGATGATTTTTCCTGAGGAAAGGACGTAGTTGCGGGAGGATAATTTGAAGACTGTACTCACTTCCTGCTCAATGAGCAGGACGGTGATACCTAAGTGACTGATCTCTCTAATCTTTTGAAACACTTCTGCTCTCAGAAGAGGGGCGAGCCCTGTGGAGGGTTCATCAATACAGAGCAGTTTGGGTTTGGACATCAAGGCCCTTCCGATGGCAAGCATCTGCTGCTCTCCGCCGGAGAGGGTTCCGGAGATCTGATTTGACCGGTCCTTCAATATGGGAAAGAGTTGATAGACCTTACCCAGATTCATTCGGATTTCGTCCTTTTCTTTTAATAGATAAGAACCGGCCATGAGATTGTCGAGCACGGTCATCTCACGGAAGGGCCTTCGTCTTTCCGGACAGAGGATCAGTCCACGTTTCACAATTTCATGGGCAGGAATTTTGTCAATTCGCTCTCCATCAAACGTGACTGTTCCTTCGAGAACGATTTCGCCGTGGGCTGATCTCCGTGTGATTTCCTTTTCCCAGGCCACCAATCCAGTGATGGCCCTTAGCAGGGTTGATTTACCGGCTCCATTGGGTCCCACCAGGCAGACCAGTTCACCCGTATCCACGCTCATGCTCAAATGATTAATAAGCATGGCCTTGTCATACCAGACTGATAAATTGGCAACTTCGAGTAGCAAACCTACGTCCCTCCTTTTCCAAGGTAGGCTTCAATCACAAACGGGTTTTTGACAATTTCATCGGGTGTTCCATCTGCGATGAGGTTCCCGAAATTAAGGACAATGATCCGATCCACAATCTTCATCAACCATTGAAGTTTATGTTCGACGATGATCATGGCCGGGCCTTCGCTATGCAATCTGCCGAACCGACCGCCCTTGTGCAGACGCCTGATCGATTTAGCCATGAGGTCGGTCTCCGCAGGACTCAGCCCACCGAAAGGCTCGTCGAGAAGGAGTAAATCCGGCTCCGTAGCAACGGCCCGCGCTACTTCCAGCCTTTTCAGATCGCCCTGCGAAAGCGTGGAGGCTTTTTCCAGCGCCATATCTGAAATGCCGGCGAATTCAAGGGCGTCCATAGCCTTCGCCTCCATACGTTTCACCCATTCTCCCCTCTTCATGGCGCGCGGGGATATGCAGGAGACCATAACATTGGCGATGATCGGAAGGCGGCGGAAGGGTCTCATGTTCTGGAAGGTGCAGGCAATCCCCATATTGACGATGTCCCAGGTCTTGCGGCCCACGATCTCTTTTCCCATGAAACGGACACTTCCATCATCAGGCTTGAGAATGCCAGTGATTAGCCTCAGCAGTGTCGTCTTGCCAGCGCCGTTTGGCCCGATGAGACCTAGGACCTGGTCCCTATCCATGGAAAAGGTAACGTCGTTAACCGCGCGCAGGCCACCGAAGTTTTTAGTTAGCCCTTTAATCTGAAGAAAAGATTGTGTCATCCCTGCCCCGTAGTTGCATAAAAATTTTGTCGAATACACTGTTTTGGGGATTGATACCACATATCACTGAAAAACCACGCTTCACTAATGTACAACGGGGTCAGCCCTCTTCCGTCTCTTCTCTCAATTCCCTGCGCGAGACTTTTCCTACATCGGTCTTTGGGAGCTCGCCCCTGAATTCAATAATCTTAGGGACTTTATAATGGGCGAGATTCTCTTTACAGAAATTGATGATCTCTTCTTCTGAAATTTTGCCCCTGGCTTCGCTTTCCAGAACCACGTAAGCCTTGATAAGCTGTCCGACCTTTGGATCGGAAACTCCGACAACGCCAGCCGCCTTGATTTTAGGATGTTTGTAAAGGACTTCTTCGACATGCCTGGCAAAGACGGAATACCCTTTATATTTGATGAGGTCTCGTTTTCGGTCAAAGAAGTGGAAGTAACCTTCCTCATCCATGCTGACCAGATCTCCGGTCCTGAGCCATTTTTCTCCATCTATGTCGATCAGTGTTTCGCGGGTTCCTTCCTCCCTTTTCCAATAACCCTCCATGATGTTCGGCCCATTGAGAATCAATTCTCCGACTTCTCCAACCGGAACAAAATTGATACCTTCGTGTTCAACAATGGCGGCTTTCATGCCGGGCAGGGGCACTCCGAAAGAACCCTTTTTAGGCCTGTGGATCGGGCTCCCGTGGCTGATGGCAGTGGTCTCGGTCATCCCATACCCTTCGAATATCTTTGTACCGGTTCTTCTCTCCCACGCTTCGATGGTTGATTCATGAAGGGTATCCGCACCGCAGGCGATCAGTTTGAGACGCTTCCAGTTCACCCTGTCTGTTTTTTCATATTCTTTGAGATATTCATAAAGAGTGGGCACGCCATAGAATGCCGATGCTTGATACCTTTCCATGGCTGACAGGATATCCTCTATGTCGGGAGTGGTGAAGAGGACCATGGTAAAGCCCTGGCAGAGGCTTCCGAGCATCACAACAACCTGACCGTAGATGTGGAAGAAAGGCAAAAAAGCTATGACCAGTTCGTTGCCTTCCTGGAAAAATGGCCAAAAAACTTTGACCTGAGCCTGTAACGCCACCATGTTGGCGTGGGTGAGGATGGCGGCTTTGGGAAGCCCTGTGGTGCCTCCAGTGTAGGGGAGGGCAGCGATGTCCTTTACCGGGTCGATCGTAACCTTTGGAGGTTTGGGCTGATACTTCTTGATCAAATCCTGAAATTGAATGAGGCCTGCTTCCTTGATAAATTTAGGAGTTGGAACGTGCAAATCACCATAGACTTTTCCGAAAGCACTTTTTCCGAGGATCTTTTTAAGCGTGGGAAGGTATTCTGCAATATTGGTTAAAATTACATTCTTAAGTTTAACACCGGCTTTCTCCACATTATCATAAAGGATGTCCTGACAGACGACGGTCGTGGCATCGCTGTCCTGGATCTGGTGTTTTATCTCATGGCTGGTGTAAACTGGGCTGATGGGGGTGACCTTTGCGCCAACTTTCAAGGATGCAAAATAGGTGATCACATACTGAGGACAGTTTAAGAGGTAGAGGGCGACCGTATCTCCTTTGGCCACTCCCAGGTCTGCAAGGGCCGTGGCAAAACGATCCACCTCATCTTTAAGTTGTGCATAACTGATCTTTTTGCCATAGAAGATTAATGCCGTTTTTTGGGCGAATTTTTCTACCACCTGATCGAAGAGGTCAGGGACGGAAAGGGCAGGTATATCCACCATATCAACGACCCCCTCAGGATAATGTTTCAACCAGGGTTTTGCGGCATAGGCTTCTCTGGGATTCATAGTTTACCTCATTGGTTATTAATAGTCCCCGAATAGTCTTTACATAGTGGCTACGACATAAAGTCTTATAACCCCACCTTTCCTCCCCTTATTTTAAGGGGAGGTGTAAACCCCCTCTTAGGTTAAGAGGGGGTAAAGGGGGAGTTACGTTTACTGATTGAAAGCCTTAAATTCATAATAAGCGATGTCCATTCTATTATGAAGCTGTTACTAATCCAAAGCCGCTGTGCAGATCCGGCACGTTTGACGCATAGCGACATTTCTGATTTTACACCGAGGACATTCCTTTTCTGTCTTCTCCCTCAGCCAGCGAAAGAGTCCGTCCGGCATGTAGAGCAGAATCAATAGGACAACACACGCAAACATCAATATCCTGTAGTCCTGCCAGAAGCGCAGAATCTCCATCAACGGGAAAAGCACGAAAACCGCACCCACCGGGCCATAAATGGTTGCAACGCCACCGAAGATAGCCCAGATGACCACCTGGAAGGACATGGAAACTTCGAGGGTTGAAGGTCCGGCAATTCTCATAAAATGGGCATAGAGTCCTCCGGATATCCCTGCAAAAAAACCGCTGAGCGAGAAAGCCAAAAGCTTATATCGTGTTGTATTAATGCCAGACGCCCGAACAGCCAGTTCGTCCTCACGGATAGCATGGAAGATAATCCCTGTTTTGGAGTCGGTGATCTTCCACATGATGGTGCAGAGGCCAAGCATCACGGTGACCGCTATGTAGTAGCTTGCGACACGGGATCGGGCCAGCCGAGTAAGCCCTGAAATCCCCAGTTCCCCACCTGTGAAACTCGGGAAAGCAAAGACAATCCCCATCAGGATGATGGGGAAGGCAAGGGTGGTCAGAGCTAAATATGTTCCTCTGAGTCTGAGGCAAGGGATTCCTATGATCAGGCCTGCAAGCACTGCGCCAAGTGCACCAAGCGGGATGGTGCCCCATGGAGGAATTCCTATATATTTATCGAGAAGAGCCGCACCATAGGCTCCAACGCCAAAGAAGAGGGCATGTCCGAAATTCATCTGGCCGGTGAATCCGGAGAGCAGATCCCAACTTGCTGCCAGTATGGCAAAGATGCTGGTGAGCGTGAGGATGCGGAGGAGATAGGGATCTTCGGTAAACAGGGGCAGAATGAGAAGGCAGAGAAAAAAGAGCGCGACAACAATACGCGACGGGAGAACAAGCGCCTCATTTTTAATGATGGTAAATAGTTTTCTCAGGTAGAAGAGGATGAGGGTCATAACTATCCCGTTAGGCGCTTAAGGAATCAATATCGACAAAAATTTGCCGATATGCTTTACGGCATTACCAGATTCATTGTAGCGCCCTCGTTTATCGGGGGCGCCTCTTTACGTCAGCATTAAATGCCGACGCTACAAGAGATAGAATATTCATCACACGACTGCCCCGAAAACACGAACAATGCGTAGAAAATTACCTTTCTTCCTCAAAAAAGACACCGAAGAGGCCTTCCGGTCGGATCAGCAATACCAGGATCATGATGGAGAGAGCCACTGACCCCTTGAGAAAGGCGCCCATAGGAGCCAGAAAGACAACCAGCGCTTCAGCAAAACCCAGGATGTAGGCTCCCAGAAAGCTTCCTTTGATGCTGCCCAGTCCACCCAGTACCACGACCGCCATCATCATGATCAGCGGGTGCATCCACATGTGCGGTTCAACCACTGCGAGAGGAACGACAACCGCCCCAGTTAAAGCAGCCAACCCAACCGAGAGTCCCATGGTTATCATGGCGACACGGGCTTCGTTGATTCCCATGAGGTTAGCCACTTCCCTGTCTTGAGCAGTGGACCTTACAGCAAGCCCCAATTTAGTCTTCATCAAAAGGGCCCAGAGTCCGGCAAGGATAAGTAAGACCACGCAAAAGGTTAAAAGCTGTTGATAAAAAACCTTTACACCCAGAATGATAAAATACCCCTTGATCAGTGCGGGAACACTCAAGTAAGAGCCTGTAAAGATGAGGCTCATGACTTCCTGAAAGGCCATGGCTAAAGCAATGGTCGCTATGAGCACGGCGCCATGATGCTCTCGGATAGGATTGATGAAGAGCTTGTAGGAGATGATGCCCAAAAGTGTAACCAAAACAACGGCTATCACCATGCCCCAGAGGGGGTGAAAGCCCATTTTATGGGTGGCAAAATAGATGCAGTAGGCGGCGATCATGTAGAAGGCAGTGTGTGCGATATTCACGATGCGCGCTACGCCAAAGATGAGCGAAAACCCGATGGCAAGAAGGGCGAATACGCTTCCACTGATCAGACCGCTCATGATGATGTCAATGAGAAGTGCCATATGCCGTCAATCTCCAATCACCAAATCCCAAGCTCCAAATAATAACCAATCACTAAATTCCAATGTTCCCTTAAACCTACCCTCTCCCCTTGGGGGAGAGGGTTAGGGTGAGGGGGAAATTTGGTCATTATTTGGTTATTGGCCTGCCTGCGCGAAGCCGCTTCGGCGAAAGCAGGTGCTTGGAATTTGGTAATTCATCATTTCCCTATTTCTTATACTTCTCAACCATCCAGGGTGGTAGCTTAATAGGAACCATGCCCTTGTATGTGACTTCAGGTGCCTCCGGGGTCGCCTTCCATTTGTTGGGCCAGACACCCAATAACTTGCCATCCTGCCATTGGACCCCCAGGGCTGTCAGGAACCCAGGCCCAAATGTTAATTCATGGAGATGTTTCCCCTCGGCATTTTTCATATATTTTATAACCCCAGAAGGAACCTTATAGACCCGCTCCTCCAGGATAGACACTAACTTGTCAGGATCAAGGGTCCCTGCCTGCTCTATGGTCGGTGCAAGCGTGTGGACAATAGCATCATAAGTTCCCGCAGTGTAAGCCGGTGTTTCGTTGAATCTTTTAATATAGGTATCAAGAAATGGCTTTGTTAATTCGTTTTGTTCGATATTACGGGCATAGGTATTGTTAGTAATCACATAGTTGCCCATGCCCTGTGTGGCCTGCCAGAAACCATCCTTCTGTGCCTCCACATTGATGCCAACTTGGATTGCAGGAATCTTCAGTTCGCCTGCCTGTCGAGCAAAGGGGATCCCCACCGAGGAAGAAAACATCGTAAAAATCACATGGGCCTCTGAACGCTGGATGGCGGACAGCTCGGCTGAGACATCCGTGGCGACTGCTGAGGGTCTCCAGACACCTGCTACCTCCATACCCATCTTAGGGAGGGTGGCCTCGGTTGCTGGGACCATGGGGTCAGCCCACGCGGCCTTTTCAAAGGCAATGGCGACTTTTATTTTGGGTATGTTCAAAGACTGCTTCATTACTGGTATGACAGCGCCCAAATGGAAGAAGGCTGCTCTAACAAGGAATGTAGAATTGTAAGGGGTGCCCCGGAACCAGTATTTATAGGTGTTATAATCCTTAGCTACCCGCAAACAGAGTTCGTCATGAGCAGCACCACAGCCAATGAAGATCTTTTTGTTCTCCATGGCAATGTCCTGCATGGCCAGGACGGCCTCGGTTCGGAAACCGCCAACGATGAAATGGACTTTGTCCTTGGTGATCAGCCGCTCCATAGCTGTTGTGGCCTCCGCGGGGTTTATGAATTCGTTGGAGTCGGCCTGAACCAGTTCGATCTTCATCTTCTTTGCACCAACCTGGATTCCTCCCTTAGCGTTGATCTCCTCGGCAGCCATGGTTGCTCCATTCCAGTGGCTTATGCCCTGGACAAATTTCATTGGCCCGATCACACCAATCTTGATCGTGTCCTGTCCGGAGGCAACCGTAAAAGAGGATACTGCGAATAAGAAAGCCATCACCAGAATTAAAATTCCTTTCTCCAACCTTTCCATTTTTAAGTCCTCCTTTCTTTAATTAGAAAATAGAAACGAATACCACGAATGACAGCGAATGACACGAATAGGTTCGCAGAAATTTGTCATTATCTCCCGTAGAAGGTACGTCCCGCTTCAGCCATTTCCTTGAGCAGGGGGGCGGGCTTGAACCGGACTCCATATTGCTGCTCTAATTTTGAGAGATGCTCATAGACATTGCGTACCCCCCAGGCATCTGCATAACGGAGAATGCCGCCCCGGTAGGGTGGAAAACCAGTCCCATAAACCATGGCCAGATCCATATCCTGAGGCCTGTCACAGATTCCCTCTTCCATCATGTACGTAGCTTCATTGATAGCCCGGGCAAGCATCCGATCCACGATCTCTTTGTGAGTGGTTTTCCTCGGTTTTATCCCGTTATCCTTCAGATATTTTTCAATCGCTTTTTGAACTTTTGGATTGGGGATGGGTTTCTCGCCACTGTAATCATACCAACCCGCCCCGGTTTTACGTCCATAGCAACCGGTCTGATAAATAATTTCATATATGGGCGCAACTCCCCACCGTTCTCCAAGGGATCTCTGAAAATTCTTAACAACGTGATAGTTGATATCGAGACCAGTCAGGTCGCCGAGAGTTGCCGGTCCCATCGGTAATCCAAAATCGACGATGGCTTCTTCGATCGATGCGACATCCACTCCTTCAGCAATCAAGAAGGCAGATTCACCTAAAAGTCCCCCAAGCTGTCGTGACACGTAGAATCCTGGCCCGTCATTTACGACGATGGGGACTTTCCGGATAGCCCTTCCAAAAGCGACGCTCGTTGCTAATGTTTGATCCGAAGTCTTTTTCCCGCAGATGATTTCCAGCAACGGCATTCGCTCCGCAGGATTGAAGAAGTGGAGTCCGATCATTCGGCTTGGATCTTTCAATACAGTGGCCATCTCCGTGATAGGAAGCGCCGATGTATTCGTGCCAAAGATAACCTCCTGACGGCAGATCCCCTCCAGTTGCTTCCATATCCCCTGTTTAATCTTCATATCTTCCAGCACGGCTTCAATGATTAAGTCAACACGGCCAAGGTCCTCAAGAGAGGTGGTGGTGATCAACCGTTCCTTGAGCATACGGTCCAGTTGCTCCTGTGTCATTTTTCCCTTTTTAATGGGGAAGTCGTACGTCTTACGGACGGCTGCAACACCCTTCTGGATGGCTTCGTCATTGATGTCCCACAAAATAGCATTAAAGCTGTTACTGAGCAAAAGATTTACAATGCCGGAGCCCATAGTCCCTCCACCCAGCATGGCTACGGTCTTGATCTTTTGTGGCTCGATGCCTTTGATTCTTGGAAGCCTTCCTGCAGCTCTTGTGTTAAGGAAAATCCCGATCAGATTTTTAGCCACATCCGACACGGCGCAATCGCTGAAGAGTTCTGCTTCGACCTTCAAATCAGCGTCAAAATCGTCAGACAGCCCTCGCTCCATGGCCTCGATTGCTTTGAAGGGTGCTATATAACCTTTACCTTTCTTTTCGGCTTCGGTTTTGGCAAAAGAGATGATTCCTTTTTTCATGAGGAAGTTTGGAAGCTTATCCTTGCGCAGCCGTGTCATGCGCTCCTTGTGATTTAAATTGCCGGAGATGAAACGCTGTGCAACCTCGAGGGCTTTTTCCAACAGAGATTCCGGAGGCACGACCTCATCAATGCATCCCTTCTTCATCCCTTCCTCTGCGGAAATGGGTTGACCGGTTCCAATCATTGTCAGTGCATCAGGAAGCCCCACCAAACGGGGAAGTCTCTGTGTTCCTCCTGCTCCAGGAATTAGGCCAATTTGAACTTCGGGTTGTCCCACCTGAATTCCCTGTGCTGCAATTCGGTAGTGGCAGGCCATGGCGATTTCGAGTCCGCCTCCAAGGCAGTTTCCATTGAGGGCGGCAATCACGGGCTTAGGTCCCTGCTCGATAGAATTGAGGAGTTTGTTGTTCTCCATCACCAGGGGGAGAATGAAATTCCTGTCTTTGACCTGCTGGATCTCAGTAATATCGGCTCCAGCGATGAAGTTCTTTTCGGTCCCGGTGAGGATTACGGCTTTGACCCCATCGTCGCCGGAGGCGCTCATCATCGCATCTTTAATCTCCTCCACAAATGGTTTGGAGAGCTGGTTCACGGGCGGGTTGTTTAACTTCAGGATGGCCACCCCTTGATTCAGCTCAACCTTGATTGTCCGGTAATCTGTTTTCATAAGTTCCCCCAACTTTTTTAAATCCGAAGCACGAAATCCGAAACTCGAAACAATCTCAAATGACCAAATTCCAAACGAATAGAGTTTGAGAAATTTGAACATTCGGATTTGTTTCGAATTTCGATATTCGAATTTCGAATTTAATCGATTCTCCCTCCAAGACGGGATTTGATTCTGGTTACACCAGTTTATATTTCTCTTTCAATCACCGTGGCGACACCTTGGCCGCCGCCGACGCAGGCATTGGCAAGGCCATAACGCCCATTCCTGACTTTCAATATCCGGGCGAGCGTGCCCACTAAACGGGTGCCAGTGGCTCCCAGGGCATGGCCGATAGCTGTTCCTCCTCCCATTACGTTGACCCGATCCGGATCGATCCCCAACTCCTGGATGCAGTTGAGGGCAACGATGGCGAAAGCTTCATTAATCTCCCAATAGTCAATGTCCTTAACCTGTAAGCCTGCATTCTCAAGTGCTTTGCGACTGGCGGGAACAGGACCCGCTCCCATGATCGTCGGGTCGACTCCGGCTAATCCGATGGAGCGGATGGTTGCCATGGGTTTGATCCCTTTTTTCTTAGCGGTTTCTTTGGACATCAGAATCATGGAAGCTGCAGCAGCGTTCAAAGGAGAGGAATTGCCGGCGGTGATCACTCCATCGGGTTTAAAGGCTGGTTTAAGTTCCCTCATCCCCTCCAGTGTGGCATCATCACGGACGTTCTGATCCTTATCTACGACGAGAGCCTTTCCGTCTGCCTGCTCGGCTTCTATTGGAAGGATTTCATCTTTGAAAAACCCTTCTTTCTGAGCCTTGGAGGCTAACTGGTGGGCGCGTGTCCCCCAGCGATCCATGTCTTCCTTTGTAAATTTCGTCTGGCTAAAGAGCTTTTCAGCGGTCAATCCCATGTTCGTGGATGTCACCATGTCCCAGTGCTTGTAGGCCGGATCGGTAAAAAGTGACATGTTGAGAGAAACAATTCCTCTGTCTTTCAACGGGGCTCCCATTGGGACACGAGTCATATGTTCGAAACCACCGGCGATCACGATATCTGCAATACCGGTTGCAATTTCCATAAACCCGATATGGATCGAAGCCATGCCAGATCCACACTGCTGGTCCACAAATTTCGATGGGATCTTCTCTGGAAAGTTAGCAAGAAAGATTGGGAATCGGGCTCCATAAGACCATTGTTCGCTTACACCATAAGCAGACCCAAGGATAAAATCATCGATCTCCTCAGCCTTAACCCCTGTCCGTTTAATCAGTTCAGGAAGGAGCTTTGCCATCAGTTCATCGGCCCTTAATTTGTGGAACCAATCCCGTGGCGGGTCATTGGGCCTGGATCGGGAAAGAGCTGTTCTTAAATATCCTGCAATCACCACTTCCCTCATTGTTTTCCTCCATCAAAATAAAAACTAATTGACGTTTATTGTTGTCGAAGCTTGTATCGAAGCTCGTTTGTAGAAACTGGAAG
>Ga0194119_10009594_pt1 | contig 12957 bp, 27 predicted proteins | sample TA2MahC100mmetaG_FD_148620 | JGI IMG/M metagenome (GOLD analysis project Ga0194119, IMG submission 148620) | Freshwater microbial communities from Lake Tanganyika, Tanzania - TA2015018 Mahale Deep Cast 100m | ecosystem: Environmental > Aquatic > Freshwater > Lake | place: Tanzania: Lake... | reverse complement strand
TCTCGGGGCGAACGCCAAGGGCAAGGGTGTGAAAAAGTGTGATAAAGTGTGGATTTGTGTGACCATTTGAGCATAGCCTCTCATTCCACCACTCTAGGAAAAAAATCTACAGGGATCTCTGCTGATCACTCTGCTCAAACGGCTAAAAACCCCTGATCAATCGTGGCCCCGCTGCTGCTTATTGCTGTTTCCGCTATGTATATTACTACGAGTGTGAGACTTTTTGGCAGTGACGACTATACATATGCTGTATGAGAGTCTGGTTCACTATCTTTCTACTGTATCTCCTGTTCATCCTGCTCTACACTGTGGGAGAATTCCTGGGTTGTTATTTCATGATCTCGGGATCTGCTGGATGGTGCGAGCCCATATTGCTGCTATTTTGAGCATAGGCCCCGCTGCAGCCTAGTTGACAATCACAGCACAGACATGTATAATAGTCCTTATAGTGATCGAAACCATAAAGAACCGGAGAAAGTCTATGACCTTACCAGACGAGCGATATCGTGCCTTACGTTGGGCTGAACAGTTCCTACAAGACCTACAAGATCCCTCAAAGACTCCCAGGGTCCCCAAAGCCCTGCGCCACGAGGCTAGATCTGTGCTGAGACATTATCCAGGTCAATACTACATAGAAGAACTGGCTCGCCGTGCTCCAGACATCATCGCACCTAGGATGGAAGAACTACACAGATTCGTCAGGCAGGGAGAACAGACCCAGGAAGCACTACAGCCACTGCCCGATCAGGAGAGAGATCACAGCCTATAACCGGTTTTCGGGCCTATAGCTCAGTTGGTTAGAGCAGCGGACTCATAATCCGTTGGTCCCTGGTTCGAGTCCAGGTGGGCCCACCAAACGAATCTAGCAGCAACAGCAGCACCGCCGCCCTTAGCTCAGGGGATAGAGCAACAGCCTTCTAAGCTGTGGGTCAGACGTTCGATTCGTCTAGGGCGGGCCAGTATACAGCAGCGCGACCGTGGTGAAATAGGTAGACACAAGGGACTTAAAATCCCTCGACTTCGGTCATGCCGGTTCGATTCCGGCCGGTCGCACCAAAGACCCTTATAGAATAAGGGTCGTCCACTCAGTAACCAAAGTAAGCGCTGACTTAGGGCAGCGGGCATCAGCAGGTGTCGCCGCCGTGAGTTGGTAAGCACTTACTAGTCATGGGCAGTGCCGGGCCTGTGGCATTTTGGCAACACTGGAGATTTCGGTTGGCAAATCCATGCTTTGGGTGCATAATAACACTATGATGAACGAAACGGAGCGGACCGTGGCTAGAGCAAAGAGATCAGATCGCAATCACATCATCTACGAACTGGTGGTGCCCGCGGGCAACTACATCGGAGTCACTGCCAAGACGGAGACCACAGTCGCGAAGAGCGTCCGCGCTCGTGCTGCCAAACACTACTACCGTGCCAAGACGGAGGCCAAGGAGTGGCTGCTCTGCGAAGCTCTGAGGGCGTTGGCGGACAAGTCGGAGATAGAGATACGGATCCACGAGATCGTCCGCGGCAAGGCAGACGCACACCGCAGGGAAGTTGAGATCCGCAGGCTGGTACAGCCCACACTGAACACTGACACACGAGGAGATTGATATGTGGTATGTCTACGATAAACAGTCTACTGTCATACAGAAGACGGTAAAGACCCCCTCAGCGGCCAAGTCCTGGATCACCCGAAAGCACAACCAGCATCTGCGGGGCAGCATCACCCATCACTTCCATGGCATCTGCAACGATGGTCCTCTGTTCCAATTTGGCTACGCTGATGCTGAGTACTTCCATCAGCACATCGAAAAGACAGAGACCAAGCGGAACCTGATGACTGGCCGCGAGTTTGAGCAACCCGTGAACACCCCCAGGGCCTGCGATCCCAGCACCGAGCTATATTGGACCATGTAGGGGTTGACAAAGGTAGCGTTTGGCTGTAATATAGAGACTTAGTTAACACAAGGAGCGACAGATGCGAGCACTAGAACACTACGTCCAACAGAGGAACGAAATCCGCGCCATGTTCAAGAGCCGGCCCTTGACGCTGTTAGACGCTAAGGATCGGCAGACCCTGGCAGATGACATCAGCTCGGCGCTGAGCCCAGAGAACTTGACCTGCGATGGCGAACTGCCTAGGTCAGTGATCCAAAAGAAGTGGCAGATGCTGACCCGGGTTCGCCAGCAATTGCAGAGCCTAGACCCTGCTGTGGCTTTCTACGAATAGGGGGATATATGGTCAGAGATCACTTAGAACAGCCGCTCAAAGTGGGCGACCCTGTGGTATGGTGCAACTACAATCAACTCTACATGGGCTTGGTCTTGAAGGTCATGCCCAAGCGGGTGAGGTTGCGCAACATCTTAACAGGCTATGAGCATCAGCCTTATCCCAGCAAGATCGTCAAGGTCGAGGCTCTGCCCCCGGCCACCTTATTCGCCGCTATCAAAGGAAAAGGGGACTAACATGGACGCAGTGACGCTCAGTGGTCGGGACTTCTCAACCATCCATAACACACTCTGCGATCTCAGGGGGGTGGTGCAGAAGATGACACACTCTATGGTCAAGGTCGAGGAAGTGCAGCGTATCGTAGAGCAGTTCGAATCAGGGCTGCGGGATGCCTACGCTCAGGATAACTCTGCGTTCGACTCAAAGATGGACTACTATAGGCAGTTCCAGCATAACAACGGTCTGCGAGCGATCTGGAGCATCTACGAGCTGCCCCTGCACGGGTTCCTGCAGGATCATCCCTACCGAGGTGCCCTGACCCTGTCATATCAGGGCTACGCAGTGCCGATCCTGGGACAGACCTGGGCGGACCTTTATCGTGCCGCCGACGATGTGATACGGCGCTCAGGCGACGGGCATCACATATTCATCGAGGGCTTTATGTTCGCCGGTGATGAGCTGAGGTTGACCACGGGCAGCTGATCATGAGCGTAAACAATCTACTCAACACCGTGGTTAGGCCCACGGTAAGATTCGACCCTAACATACACGAGCATCGCTACTACGTGCATCTGTTCATACGCAATCGCACGTGGCGAGGCTGTCCCTATGTTTTCGCCCTGCCGCAGAGCGAAGACAACGTCTATAACATGGTGTTGAGGCTGATGGCTGAATGGTATGCAGAGCAGGAATTCGGGAATGTGGCAAAGATGCCACAGCAGCAGAAAGTGGTCAAGATGCCGGTTGACAAAAGGACTGCTTGACTGCATAATAGAGACTAAGTTAACAACAAGGAGCGACGCAAATGGGAACACGTTCACGAGTAGCCGTCATGCACGGCGATGTCTGCAAATCAGTCTACTGCCACTATGACGGCTATCTGGACTACACGGGCCGGATCCTGCAGGAGCACTACGACTCAGCCCGGGCCAATCTGTTGGTGAGCATGGGCGACAACAGTGGCGTCAAGGAGACCGTAGAGGCTATGAACTTCTACAAGGACCGTGGCGAAGAGGACGTGGGCTATCAGGTAGCACACACGTTCGAGGAGTTCCTGGAGCAGGTGGATCTCTGTTGCGGCGAATACTACTATGTGATGCGGGACGGTGTTTGGTATGCAGGGTGCCTCTACGACACGCAGGGCCTGGCTAAGAATGGACTAGTGCCTCTGTCAGAGGCGCTGGGTGCCTTGGCAGCGGCCGCAGACGAATAACCCTCGCTGTTGTAGGGTTTCTGGGCTTGACAAACGAGCCCAGAGGCAGTACAATAGACGCATAGTTAACAAAAAGGAGCGAACCGTGCGAGACCATCCAAATATGTCGTACTGCATGTGCAACAATACAGAAGCCGCCTTCAACCAGATCATGGACGCCATGGACGACGAGGGCGATGTCCAATTCGTCAAAGACCTTAGCATGGACGAACTCCGCAGTTTCAACGAGATCGCGTTCATGGCTCGCCGATTCGCGCAACGGGCAGAACGTGCCGTCGAGCAGGTCATCAACGATCGGGTTGATGCTGTTTTGGAAGACGAGTAGGGGTTGACAAAAGGACTGTTTGGCAGCATAATAAACACTTAGACACTTACACAGGAGCGAGCATGTATATCACATTCACAGAGGGCTGGTACAATATCAAGGGTCAGCCCACCAACGTTGGCGGTATGACGTTTAAAATGGTCGAGGACTTCAAGGTCGCCAAGAGCGGCGAAGGCTATGTCACTGTCCAAGGTGGCAGCCAGCCCGGCTTCCCCGATCGTTCAATCCGCATCAAGTGCCGCCAGGGTGCCTGGGCTGTCGCAGGTTCTGCTAAACCTATTCCACAAGGAGTCAGCATGCTGACAGCGCTGAAGAGCAAGAAAGGTGAGACCGTGACAGACTTCACCCAGGTCAAGATCGAAGATTCGGCTGTAGCACACGAGACTGACGAAGAGATCATCGAGCGCACCCGTATGCGTTTCCAGATCCTCAAGGACATGACGCAGGCAGTCAAAGGTGGTGATGTACGTGCCATGATCGTAACGGGCCCTCCGGGTGTGGGCAAATCGTTTGGTGTCGAAGAAGTACTTGCCAAAGACGATCTGTTCGACATGATGGGCCAGCGTAAGCCCAAGTACGAGATCGTCAAAGGTGCTATGAGTGCCATTGGACTCTACTCCAAACTCTACAAGTTTTCAGACCCAAAGAGCATACTAGTGTTCGACGACTGCGACAGCATCTTGTTGGACGATGTCGCGCTGAACATCCTCAAGGCTGCTTTGGACAGTTCCAAGAAGCGGACTATCTCTTGGAACACTGACAGCCGCCTGCTCCGTTCGGAGGGGGTGCCTGACAAGTTCGACTTCAAGGGCGGTGCTATCTTCATCACCAACTTGAAGTTCGAGAACGTGCGTTCTAAGAAACTGCAGGAGCACCTGGCTGCTTTGGAATCACGTTGCCACTACATCGATCTCAGAATGGACACTGATCGCGAGAAGATGTTGCGCATCAGGCAGATCGTCAAGGACGGCATGTTGGACTCATACGAACTAGAGGACGTGGCCAAAGATGAGGTGGTCTCGTTCATCGACGATCATCGTGCCAAACTACGTGAGTTGAGCCTGCGTACTGTGCTGAAAGTAGCAGACCTGCGCAAGAGCTTTCCGGGTAACTGGCAGAACATGTCCAAGGTCACTGTTATGAAGGGAGCCTACTGATGAACGGCGTATTGATGATCGCGGGGGTGGTTGTATTGGTCCTGGTTTTGGTGGCCATAGGCCCCCTGGCACTGATCTGGTCCTGGAACACCCTGTTTGGGAGCTTGCACCTGATCCCCTACACGTTTTGGACCTGGTTGGCCTCTGCGATCTTGATGGTTGTGCTGGCTCCCAACGTCAGGGTCACACACAAGTGATCATTTGGCGAAATTGATCGTTGACTTCCGTTAGATCATATTGTAATATAATAGGACGCTGAATAAAAAAGTAATCAGCTTATTTTAACTCTAAAGGAAACATAGACATGAAGTTCATTTCTAAAGAAACAAAGACTTTCAAAGTGTTCAACGCCCTGTATCACGGCGAGCGTCTTACCCAAAGCCAGGCTTCTAAGCGTTTCGGCGTCAAGAACCTTAGCGCAGAAGTCAGCCGCATCCGTTCTAATGGTTATGCCGTTTATACTCGCAACCGCACCGCTGGCAACGGCGTCGCGGTCACTGAGTATGAGATGGGCCGGCCCAGCCGTGAGATCGTGGCCCTGGGCTACAAGGCCAAGGCCATGGGCATCACCCTGTAAGGTTTCAAACACCCAAGCCGATTCGCTCCCGGGGCGGGGTTTGAGGGCTGTGGCAGAAATGTCACAGCCCTTTTTCACATCTGGCACTCCAGGGGTTGACAATTGGCTGCTTTGGGCATACAATAGACGTAATGGATAACAAGGAGCGAACCGTGGAAATCACAGCAGATCAAGTCTGGGCCATCGCTGTCCGTGTAGATCGTCAGAACGGCGGCTATCTCAAAGACAGCACTTGGAAGGAAGTTGACGGTCACATGGTCAAGGATCGTGATGCCAACAAGGCCATGGTCAAAGATCTGCTGCGTGCCAACACCCAGCCCACGGAAGAAGAAGTCGAGGCTGGCCATGCTGTCCGTGCCCATTTCAACTCCTACACCTTCCTCGCTCTGCAGGGTAAACTCAACGACTTCCAGCATCAGGCCTTGAAGATCGCACAGATGGACTCATTCACCGGCCGGAATATGCTGGAGTTCGCCATCATCTCATGCCTACCCGATGTTGCCCGCAGAGATCGTGCCCGCAAAGAGTTCATGCAGGCCCTGTATGCTTCCGAGCAGATCCAGGGTGCCGAAGGGGACCGGATCTCCGGCTACCTGACCGTAGAGCAGTGCCGTTGGAATCCCAACTATGCCAAATTCCGGGTACAGGGCCGCATGGGCGAAAGTTTCGTGGACTTCTGGTTCAGTCGCGAACTGTTAGTAGGCGCTAACTTACCCATCAAGGCCAAGATCAAGCGCCAGCGTGATGACAAGTCAACCCAATTGAACTATGTCAAAGTTGGTTGACAAAAGGTGCAGGTGGTGTTATACTATTGAAACTGGGAAAGCAATTCTGTTTAATTTTTTATAGCGAGGTCTTAAATGAGCAAAGCCACTGATATCAGCATCCGCCAAGTTGGCCCTAAGGGTGCCAAGAAAGCGATCCGCAAGGCGATCAAAGTTCGCCGTCCTACCTTCCTTTGGGGCCCTCCGGGAATTGGTAAATCCGACATCGTCAAGCAGATCAGCGACGAACTAGGTCGCGAAGTCATCGACGTCCGACTGGCCCTTTGGGAGCCCACGGACATCAAAGGTATCCCCTACTACAATGCAGACCAGGGCAAGATGGTTTGGGCTCCTCCCTCTGAACTGCCTACAGATCCAGAGTCTACTGCTGTGATCTTCTTGGACGAGTTGAACTCTGCTCCTCCAGCCGTACAGGCTGCGGCCTACCAGTTGATTCTTAACCGTCGAGTTGGCACCTACACTTTGCCCAAAGGCGTAGACATCGTGGCCGCTGGCAACCGTGAAGGCGACCGTGGCGTCACTTACCGTATGCCTGCTCCCCTGGCTAACCGCTTCGTCCACTTGGAGATGAAGGTAGACTTCGACGACTTCCAGGACTGGGCTACCCTTAACAAGGTCCATCCTGACGTGGTTGGTTATGTTGGCTTCGCCAAGCAGGACCTCTACGACTTCGATCCAAAGAGTGCCTCAAAGTCCTTTGCGACTCCTCGCTCTTGGGTGTTCGTGTCAGATCTCTTAGACGATGATGACACTGACACTGATACGCTGGCTACCTTGATCGCGGGTGCCATTGGTGACGGTCTTGCCAACAAGTTCATGGCTCACCGTAAGATCGCAGGTAAACTGCCCAAGGCAGAGGACATCCTCGACGGCAAAGTCAAGGACCTGCAGATCAAGGAAGTGAGTGCCATGTATTCGCTGACTGTTTCACTCTGCTATGAACTCAAGGATCGTGCAGAGAAGAAGGTCAAGGGCTGGGATGATATGGCAGACTGCTTCTTTTCCTACATGATGACTAACTTCCCGACGGAGTTGGTTGTGATGGGGGCCAAGACTGCGCTCACCAACTACAACCTGCCCTTGGATGCGTCTAAGATGAAATCCTTCGACGAGTTCCACAAGCGATTCGGCAAGTATGTTTTGAGTGCCATGGAGAACTAAGACCTCGCCCATGGCCGGGCGGGGGCTCACCCAGGGTTCCCGCCCACCTATTCTTTTCAGTTGACAAATGGGTAGAGCGGTGCTATAATAGATACATACAGTAAGGAGAGCGACATGGACCCAATCGTAGAGAAACTTACCACAGCCCGAGTAGGACTCCTGCTCAAAGCGCCATTCTTCGGCAACATGGCCACCCGTATGCGACTGATCCAGAGTGACGACTGGTGCCCAACCGCGGCAACCAACGGTCGTGATTTCTTTTACTCTACCAAGTTCGTAGAGAAACTGTCAGTCAAGAAACTAGAGTTCCTGTTCGCGCATGAGATCTGCCATGCCATATTCGACCACTTTGGCCGCGTTGGTAGCCGCGATCGTATGCTGTCTAACATCGCACAAGACTACGCTGTCAACCAGATCCTCGTTGACGAGCGTATCGGTGAGAAGATCACCGAAGTTAAGATCTGCTACGATTCAAAGTACCGTGGCATGGCCTGGGAAGAGATCTACGACATCCTGTGGGAGCAGGCAGAGAAGATCCCCATGGAGGATCTGCTCAAGCAGTTAGGTGATCTCTTAGACGAGCATCTGAAGGAATCAGCGCCCGGTGAAGAAGGTGATGGCAAGAAGCCCGTTATCACCAAAGAGGACGCAGAGAAGATCAAACAAGAGATCAAAGAAGCCATGATCCAGAGTGCCGCGGCTGCAGGTGCAGGCAAAGTGCCCGCAGGCATCCAACGCATGATCAAGAACTTGACCGAGCCCAAGATGGATTGGCGCACCCTAGTCCGCCAAGAGATCCAGAGCATCGTCCGCAACGACTACTCCTTTACCCGTCCTAACCGTAAGAGTATGCACTCAGGTGCTATACTGCCGGGCATGAAAGAAGCCACTACCATCGATGTGGCTGTCGGTATGGACATGAGCGGTAGTATCGGAGACGACGATGCCAAGGTGTTCCTGACAGAGATCAAAGGTATCATGGATCAATACGAGGACTTTGCGGTCAGCCTATGGTGCTTTGATACAGAGGTATATAACTTCCAAAAGATCACGCATGACAACTCAGATGACCTAGTCAACTACGAACCCCAAGGTGGTGGTGGCACGGACTTCCAAGTCAACTTTACTTTCATGGAAGAGAACGGTATCCAGCCCAAGAAGTTCATCATGTTCACAGACGGATTCCCCTGCGGCTCATGGGGCAACGAAGACTATTGCGACACTATCTTCATTGTCAAAGGCAACAAAGAAGCACAGGCGCCATTTGGGCAGACCGTGATCTATGAGCGTGAGGTAGAAGGGGCTTGAGTGCCAGGGGTTGTGGCGTAAATGCCACAGGCCCCGCTGCATATGTGTGCGTACAAGGCTTGACAAATAGGTTGTCCGATCGTATAATATAGATACTGAAACACTGATAGGAGCGCAACAATGGTCGATCTAAGAAACATCCTCGTAGACATCCGCAATGGCGATTTGAACAACGATGATCTTAACCTGATCATCGAAGCGGTCAAGTTCAAGCGGGCACAGAACGGTAGGCAGGCTGCTCGCACACTGAAGATCGGTGAACGGGTGCAGTTCAACGGTCGGAACGGAGTCGTGGTAGGCAAACTGGAGCAGATCAAGATCAAGAAGGCCATCGTGGTCGCAGGTCAGACCCGTTGGAATGTTCCACTGGCGATGTTGGAGAGTGTATAATGCAACTACTGATTGGTTTTGTGTTGGGAATCGTGGTATCCACGATTGGGTTCTCTGGAGTGGCCTATTACGCCGACCAGGGAGTGTCTAAGATCAAAGAAATCACACAAGAGGCGACTAACAAATGAGCAAGATGGCTGAGTTGGATATGATCAGTTATGACATCGAACAACTTTGGATCGAGGGTAAAAATCCCGTCCAGATCGCAGGTGAACTAGACTGCCACGTGGACATGGTCCACGCTTGGATGCAATTGAACAACCTCGACGATGGTTGGAAGACCGTGGAGACCTACGTTGTCTAACCGCAACCCAGCGCCCGCGGACGACGAATACGAACTGCCCCCGCATTCAGATTAAGAACTATTCGCAGTGCGCTCCCTTTAGACCCTGTTCGCATCAGGGTCTTTTTTTTTGGCGAAAAGATGTTGACAAAGACTCAGTTTGGGCTTATACTGTAGGGACAGTGAGCAAAAAGGAGCGTGTCATGCAAGTACAGTACAAAGAGACAAATGAAGCCCCCGTAAAATGGTGGGCCGCGCAGGATGCCCGTATGCGCAACATCAAAAACAAGAGCCACTGGAGCGGAGAAGTCCAACTCCGGGTAGAGCGCATGAAAGTGGCGCTCGGTGAACTGTACTCGGGCAAGATCTACGAAGCCTACAATGTCAAGAGAGTGTCAATCAAGATTGACAAGCCTGTTGTCAAAGATGCTCGCTGGTTGCGGGCTCTGGAAGCGGACTGGGCCCAAGAGGGCATCACAAAGACCCAGACCCCTCAAGGGTTATTGTATCGAGTTGCGTAGTTTGGTTGACAATTCAGCAGTTTGGCTGTAGAATTATGATACTGAGACAACGAACTAAGGAGCGAACTATGTCAAAGACCGTCGAACTTTTCCTCGTACAGGCAGCCCACGTCAAGGCCATGCACGAAGCCCAGCATGCCTCACACAAGTTCGCCCACGAGTATATGGGTGGCCGTGATGGCGGACCCTGCGGCTTCGCCTGGGTGAACTGCTACAAGGTCCGGTCGAACTCGCGCCTGGGCAAGGCCCTGCAGAGCGTGGGGTTCCGCAAGGACTACGGTGGCGGACTGCAACAATGGAACAAATGGTGGCCCGGACAATCCGTGGATGCCGCTGAGCACGGTGCGGTGGCCTACGCCCGGGTCATGCAGGAAGAGCTGAAGCTGGACTTCTACAGCGGCTCTAGGCTGGACTAAAGTCCCAGGTTGATCGCTGGGCCAGGGTGGGCGAGCAACCCCCGCCCTGTTAGAAACTTTTAAGGAGGGTGCCGTGGGCTACAAGGTAATTGGCAAACTGGACGAGCGTTGGGAGCCCAGGAAGGGGCTAGAAGGTCCGTTCCAATACCTAAACGGGCAGGTCCTGTACTATGATCCCCGGGCGGGACAGTACTGGGACCCTACCACAGACTTCTATGTCTCCAACGAGGATGTGGCTCTTTTACAACAACAATTGGTTGACTTTTTGGCTAGGTGACTGTATACTGTAGGTATAGTGAACAACAAGGAGCGAAGATGTATTTGAAGATAATGACAGAAGCAGAGCAAGAGCAGATCGTCCGGGCCCTGCGCGGTTGGCAATTTGATCGCAAGCGGCACGGGAGCCTCTACGATCGTGGCTCAGCAGATTCTTACTATGGTCGTGGCTCATATCCGCACTATGGTGGTGTAGGTGGGGATTCGGGTCCGCGTGTGACTACCTTGACCCCAGAAGAAGTCCGAGAGTATGCCGCAGGCTACCAGGACAACGAAGAATCTGGATCTAAGAAGGATTGGCGTTAATGGAGGCTGTGCGTGAAGTCACTGTTTGGACGGGAGTCGATTATCGCCAACCCAACCACGACTATCTGCTCGACGGCGATAGAGTGGTTGCCTACAGGCCTTGGGGCACAGGTGAAGTCATCAAATGCTCAGGCAAACTCAAGATCGACCGTCGCGGCCGCAAGTTCGTCAAGTTGGATCCGAACCCCTTCGGCGAGTTCGGTAAGAAAAAGTCAGTGGTTATAGAAGTGCCGGGATCGAAAGGTGCCACTTATTTCGTTAACACCGAAGACCGAACCTGTACCTGTCCGGGATTCACATTTAGAGGTTCCTGTAAACACACCAAGGAGTTAGAACTTGAAGACTATTGATAAAGAGACGATGGATTACACCAACTGGATATGGGCGGACTCATTCAAGCAGATCGGATCAGGGCTGCTGATCTATGTGGTACTGCTGGGAGCATATTGGACTTTGGTAGGCTGATGGATAAGTTCCTTTGGTTCTGCCTGCCAAACGAGGACAAGGCTGCGTTGAAACCATACATCAGTCCTCCTGGGGAGGCCAGCATCTTCAGAGACATACCGATCGATCGGTTGGCAGAGATCAAGGCTATCCTCCAGAAGGTAGGAAGGTTCCGGGTGATCTACCGTGGTCCCAGGGGCCGCTATCATTCGCAGGCTATGACCTGGAAGAAAGACGCCAACAGATTCGCAGTGTATCCAGCGTTGTAAAAAAGCCACAGAAGTTTTGGTTGACAATTGAAAGGTTTGGATCTATAATACAAAGTATAGTGAACGACAAGGAGCGAATCATGCCTAAATCAGCACAACAGAAGTTCAACGAATACATCGAAGAGTCGCAGAGCACCATGGCTGCGATCAACGAAGTCACCCAAAGCACCAACCAGCGATACCAGGGCTACGGATATGCCGCTGGCTGTTTGGGCGTGATACTGGCAGACGCGATCGGCGAGTTGCCCCGGGCTCGGCGGGCAGAGTTCCGCGCTCGGTTGGCCAAGATCTCCGACAAGGCCCGGCATGAGCACCTGCTCAACACCATCAAGGACGCAGCATGATGATCACTAACCTAGAATACCTACGCACCGCGCTCGAAGTCCTAGAGAGCGCAGAATCAACAGAAATCAACACCATCAAGATACTCCGCATCATGGCAAGTATCTGCACCCAGAACGCCGATAGATTGGAGGCTCGTTTGGTTGACAGGATGGAAGATCGGTTGTATAATATAGATACTGAAACAGCAAGGAGCCAACGATGATTGACCAAGACCCTTTTGGACTGGACGAGATGTTCGACGAGATGTTCGATGACCCGGACGACACGGTCATCGATGAAGAATTGGACGAGGATGAAGCAGTGGACATTCTTTACGACGTTATCTATGGAGACACAAATGCCTAATTGGTGCTCGAACACCCTGATCCTCCGTGGATCCCAGCAGAGTGAAGTCCAGCGTCTGGCCAATGCCTTCATAGAGGCCCGATTCTGCTCTGAAGTGATCCCCGTGCCCGAAGAACTGCAAGATCCAGACACTGGTTCTTATGGAGGTGAAGATGCAGAAGCCAAAGACCGCCTGCGTGAACAACTGACCAAGAAGTATGGCTACTCCGGCTGGTATGAGTTCTGCACTGGTCGCTGGGGCACCAAATGGGATGTGGGCGGTGCGGACTGCGGCATCGAACTAGACGATGATGGATTGGGTTTCACCGCATCATTCGATTCAGCCTGGTCGCCACCCACGGGAGTCTACGAGCAACTGGTAGAGGATGGCTTTGAAGTCCGGGCCTACTACTACGAATC
>Ga0194119_10009588_pt1 | contig 12965 bp, 8 predicted proteins | sample TA2MahC100mmetaG_FD_148620 | JGI IMG/M metagenome (GOLD analysis project Ga0194119, IMG submission 148620) | Freshwater microbial communities from Lake Tanganyika, Tanzania - TA2015018 Mahale Deep Cast 100m | ecosystem: Environmental > Aquatic > Freshwater > Lake | place: Tanzania: Lake... | reverse complement strand
CTGCTCGATAAGCCCTCATTAAAGGGCTCTTCAAGCCGCAAACCGCCCCCTCTCCGATGGATGCTCTCCACCGGACATTGGCCCTTTTCAGGGCAACGCCAACCTTCGGAACCTGCTCCTCGGGCGCGCCTTGCTGACGGGATGTGCCCCGTTGGCTGCCTGTGGATAACTTGCTCCCCGGCAACCAGCGCAACGAGATCGGAGCGTAAATCTGCCCCCCGTTCTCGTCAAGGCTTTCCGTCTAGTCCTAGAGTTAAATTTTGATCTCACCCCTATATGTTGTGGGTAGATCTTAAGAAAGCGTGAATTCTGGGGATGACTTTGCAAGTGCCTCAGCTGTAAAGGTAATTTCCCTTCGGACGCCTAAATTTTTTGGATTCTGAGTCTGAAATTAAAACCTAAGGGGGAGGTCGAGTCGTCGCAGGCTGGTCTTCAAGTCCTCCGAGCGAGGTTGCGAGTCGGCCTCAAGATCCCGACTCGAATCGAGTCTGTGACAGAATTATGAAACTTGCGTTTCAGCAGACGGATTTGCCGCACGTTCTTGCCGCTTTGATCTTATCGGCGAGCGCTTCTTGGCCCACGGCACCCACAATCACCCCATCCGCCACCACAAAAGCGGGGGTGCCGCCAATCCGTAGCTGGTCGGCGACGCGCATCGTGTTGCCAAGGAGCTTTTTGATCTCGGCCGACTCGATCTCTTTTTTGATTTTTGCCGGATCAGCGCCGAGGCTTTGCGCCACTTCTATGGCGCGGTCTTTTCCGATCCGGCCTCGCGATTCCAGAAGTTTTTGATGAAATTCCATATATTTAGCACCGGTTAACTGACTGCGCACGGCAAGCGCAACTTTCGAGGCTTCAACCGAATCCGGCCCTAGAACGGGGAAATCCCGCAAAACCACCCGCAATTTCGGGTCGGTTCTCATCAAGCCCATAATGTCGGCCATGGCTCTTTTGCAGTAGCCGCAGTTATAATCGAAAAACTCTACCAAAGTAACATCGCCCGTCGGATTGCCAAGCACGACGCCGTTCTCCGCCTTGATGAGATCGGGGCTAAGTGACGCGACCGCCGCTTTTTGGGCCTGCGCCTCAGCATCGCGCTGTTTCTTATCGAGTTCGCTGAGCGCTTCTTGAATGAGTTCTGGATGGCTCATGAGATAGGATTTCACGATCTCGCCGATCTCGGCCTTTTTGGCATCGGAGAAAGGTTTTTCGTCTGCCCCGGCCACGCCAGAGGCCAGCGTGAGCGCCATCAGGAAGAAGAGGGGGCGTGCAAATCTCATGGTCATGGCCTCTTGAAGGGGGAGCGTTACAGTCAGTTCGACTTTGGCTTACGATAGTTAAGAATGTCATCCGCCTTTAATGCCGCAGGCGAACCGGCGGGCAATCGTGCCTTTGCTTTGCCCGCGTGATTGACCGCACTTTGCATGTCGCCCATCAGCAGCGCTTCTTGAGCCGCGCTGAATTCGGCCATGCCGATATTGTCTTTTTTATTGTAAGCGATGGCGAGCTGTCGCCAATTCTCGATGTCATTCGGTTCGCGCTGGCTGGCATTCGTCAGTTCACGAATGCCTTCGTCGAGCAACGTCTGATCGCCGGTTGCAACAAGAGCGCGACCCAAAAGACCTCGGATCAACCCCGAGTCCGGCATACCCCCGCTCGCACGGCGCAATGCGGAGACCGCCTCGCGCGCTTGGCCAAATTCGAGCAAAACCTGCCCTCTCAATTCCCAGAAATAGGGATTGCTCGGTTGGTTTTTCAAAAGATCATCAATTTGTGCAAGGGCTTCCGAGACTTTCTTATATCGATAATTCATGATCGCGCGGGCATAGCGCGCGGGAAGGCTCATATCCGAGATCGGATAGCGGCGAACGACCTCTTCGCCTTTGGCAGCAAATCCATAAAGCTTCGCGCGCATCATTTCGTGACGAGCGACTAGAGAGACCGGATCTTTCGCAGCAAAGACAGGACTTGATGTGGCAAGCTGCTCGAGGCTCGCGATACGATCTTGCGGTGCCGGATGGCTCATCAAATAGGGGTCGACCCCGTCAAGCTTGAACATTTGATCATCCGAAAGACGCTTGAACGTATCAACGAGCCCTTTTGGTGACTGTTTGGTTGCGGCGAGATATTTAATCGCTGCGCGATCAGCGGCTTGTTCCTCTCCACGTTGATAGGAAAGCATAGAACGAACAGCGAGTTCTTGCGCGCCGAGCATGATACCCATGCCGCCATTGCCGGCATTCATGTTGCGGTTTCCTGCGCCTGCGACCATGGCGCCGGCGCCGAGCACTACGCCAGCGGTCGCCATCATCTGCGCCATTCCGGCGCGCTCACGTTGAAGGGTAAGATGGCCGCCGGCGATATGACCGGCTTCATGAGCGATGATGCCGATGATTTCATTCGGCGTTTTGGCTTCCATCAAGGCACCAATATTTACGAACATTCGCCGACCAGTGGTGACGAAGGCATTAAAGGACCGGTCATCGATCAAAGCGATTGTGATCGAGCCTTTGGCGATTCCAGCGGCATTGAAAATTGGCGCGGCATAGTCTTTGAGAAGCGCTTCGATTTCGGCATCGCGAATGACGCCAGACCGAGCTTGGGCTTGAGCGGGCAGCGCACTCATGAGGCTCCCGAGATAGGCAACTGCCAACACGACCCCACTATAGGGTTTTATGAATTTTTGGATGTGAGCGGTTGAAAAGGAAATGCGCACAAGAACCCACGCGGTTTGAAAAAGAGACCGATATCGTCTTTGGGCCGAAATTGTACTTGAAGCAAGGCCGAAGCATGGCGACCTTTGCAGAGAATGCAAAAGCTTGCCCAAACACGCCTTTCCCCTTACATCTCGCCGCCGCAAACCGGAAACAGCCTTATGTCGGACTTCAAGCCTAAATCAGATTTTCTGCGTGTCCTTACCGAGCGCGGCTATATCCATCAATGTTCCGATTTTGCCGGACTTGATGAGAAAGCGCGTAAAGAGCGGATTAGCGCCTATGTCGGTTATGATTGCACGGCGCCCTCGCTTCATATTGGAAATCTGATTTCTGCGATGATGTTGCATTGGTTGCAACAGACCGGTCATCGTCCCATCACGCTTATGGGTGGTGGTACGACGCGTGTTGGAGATCCTTCTGGCAAAGATGAGACGCGTAAACTTCTCACTGTTGATCAGATCGAAGTGAATAAGAACAACATAAAAGGCGTGTTCTCGCGCTTTCTCAATTATGGCGTGTCATCAAATGGCGCGATCATGGTTGATAATGCCGAGTGGCTCACAAAACTCAATTATATCGATATGCTTCGCGACATTGGTCGCCATTTCTCGATCAATCGCATGTTGACGATGGATTCGGTGAAGAAGCGTCTTGAGCGTGAGCAAGAACTCTCCTTCATCGAATTCAATTACATGATTTTACAAAGCTATGACTTTGTTGAATTGTCACGCATGCATGATTGTTGTTTGCAAATGGGGGGCTCTGATCAATGGGGTAACATTGTCAATGGTGTTGAGCTCGGTCGCCGCATGGGATCGCAACAATTATATGCATTGACAACGCCTTTGCTGACCACAGCGTTGGGTGCAAAAATGGGCAAGACCGCATCAGGCGCGGTGTGGCTCAATGCTGATCTTTTTAGTCCCTATGATTACTGGCAATATTGGCGCAACACGGAAGATGCCGATGTCAGCCGTTTCTTAAAACTCTTTACAGTTTTACCGCTTGATGAAGTCGCCCGTCTCGCTGCGCTTTCGGGGTCGGAAATCAATGAAGCCAAAAAAGTTTTGGCCACGGAAGCAACGGCTTTGTTGCATGGTCGTGAAGCGGCTGATAAAGCCGCTGAAACAGCGCGCAAGACTTTCGAGCAAGGTGTTGCCGCCGATACATTGCCGACGGTTGTAATCAGCCGCATCGAACTTGATGCCGGTATTGGTGTTCTTACAGCGTTTGTGATGGCGGGACTTGTACCTTCAACCGGTGAAGCTCGTCGGCAAATTCAAGGTGGTGGATTGCGCGTGAACGATAATCTTGTGAGCGATCCGCGTGCGGTGTTGCGTGAAGCTGATTTGCGCGACGGCGCGATCAAGCTCTCAATGGGGAAGAAGCGTCATTTCTTGCTCAAACCTGAGTGATCATTGTTGTTTCGGAACATCTGAAGGCGGTTTGACGCCTTCACTTGGCGTGCGATCTTCAAACAGCTTGCGTAAGAAACCGGGGGCAACCACAGAAAGTGGATTATAGCTGATAGAGGGCGATGAAAGTTGTCCAACAGCGCGATAATTGATCGAGAAAATTCCCTCATTCTCGCCGCCGAGTAATTGTCCAATGATTGGCAATTTATTGAAAAGATTATTCACAATATAGGCAGGCACGATCGCGCCACGAAGATCAATTCCGTTTTTTGAATAATCGATCGTGCCTTCAATCGATGCGCCAATGACCGGACCCGATATCACGCCATCTTTCACGGTGATCTTACCTGATCCTAGTGAAAAACTTGCTGCTAGCCGATTGAATTGCACATTACGTGGATCGGTAATGATGGGTTTACCACCCGGCGCACCTGGCTGTGCATTTAATTGAGCGAGAACCTCTTCATCCAAAATGGCGAAACGTCTGATTGTAAGGTATCCTTCAAGTGGATCTCCCGTGGCAGCGATTTGAAGAGAAAGCGCGCCCGTATTCATTCGCTTATAGATATCCGTAAACCTCAAGAGTGCACCGGCGTCAGAACTTTGGATCACGAAAACAGGTTGGCCATTCTCACCACGTGCTTGTTGCGCGATCACAATTTGTTGTGCGAGCTTCCCGTCAATGCGTAAATCTTTCAACGCGCCGCCTTTTGTCTGAATACGGATGTCGGCATTGCGCATCACTTCACTGTTAAAGCCGGTGAGTGTCTCGACCTTGAGATCGAGTTCGATATCTTGTCCTGATGTCGCTGAATTTTTTCCAGGCGCGATAACTGCTTTGATTAATGCGCGTCCATCGAGAGTGTCGCCTTGGATTTTTATCCGATAGCCTTGTGATAAGCGTTCAAGACTTGCGGCTATTTTATCGCCAGGATTAATCCGTAATTGCGAAAGCGTAACACCTTTTAACTCACCATCAGGCGATATCTCGGCACTGCCCTTAAAAGAAGCTGAGGCGTCATCAAAGACCAAATCACCAAGTTTGATACTTTGATCAGGCATGAGAGTGAATGTGAAAGTTGCCTTGCCTGCTTTCCCAGCAGGTCGCGTCCATCCGGGAATGAGTCCGCTGACAGATGATTTTTGAAGATCGAGGTCGCCTGTGCCGCGAATTTTCTGACTTCCAATGCCGGTGAGCTTTAGGTTCAACGTCACAGGACCATTCAAAAGATTTTGCGTGCGCATTTGTTTTTTCTCGCGCACGGACTCATCAATGATCATAGAAACGGTTGCTTCTTGTGCCGTTGCATCTTTCGCCTGGCGCAGTTCGAATTGTGAAGTGGCGCCGCCCAAAAGTCCTTCGCCATTAATCAAAAGACCTTGGCCATCGACCTTCACGCGAACGGTACCATTATCGAGGGGTTCACGACCAAAGGCATGGTCCATATGAAGATTTTGAAATACGCCATCGGCGCTGACATTGATCTCTTGCGGCTTCAGATCAGGTTTTTGGATAAAGTTGAGTTTAATATCCATCTGCATGGTCCCGGTTGTTTGTTTGGGATCCAGAGAAGGAGCTGTAATGGATTTTAACATGTCGGCTTGCATGGCGGTTGCAAATTCGGCGGCTCCGCCTTCAATTCGAAGTGCAACATTAGCAGGTGCGGGCACGATATCAGTATTGGGGACTTTGTAAGTGCCTGATGGGATTGCGAGCGTACGTCCTTCAGGCAATTCGATTTGACCCGCGTCCATTTCAACGCTTACTTTCTTGCCCGACGCGAATACACGTCCGCGAGTATTGATGAAACGCGGTAGTCCTTTGTCGACACGAATTGTTCCGTTTTGAAAAGCAATCTCAAGGGCTACAGATTTATCCGGTATGGCTTTGCCGGCTGCCGCCGCTGCGAAACTTTCAGGATCAAGATCGAGAGCATATCTTGCTTCGCTCATCATGCCGCCCTCGATCGCTTGACCGAGATAGGCGCGGACTTCGGGAACAAGAAAGCTGGGCCAAAAGGCAAGAAGATTGAGCGCTGAAGAATTTTCTGCTTTCAAGAACAGGCGCAAACCATCACGTCCATCGGCCGCGCCGAGCAAAGCATTCCCGGTGAGCGCGAGGTCGGGCCCCGATATTTCAATCGCGTCAATTCTTGTGGCGCGGAAACCTGCTGTAACGGTTCCATTGAGAGAAAAGCGATCAATGGCAACGGGTGGACGACCAGAGAGATCGGTCATCAATGTAGCGCCACCGCTTCGTAATACGAAGTCCCATCCTTCGTCGGGTAAATGAGGAAGGCGTACTTCGCCGCTGATACGCCAATGCGTAGTGGCATTTGCGAATTCGATGAGGGGAATGACAATGCGTGAGCCGTCATCGGAGAGAGAAAATTCGCCCTTAACTTCATCGACGCGGATGGGAGGCGCGCGCGGATCATCAAGGATGATTGTGGCGCGTCCGCCTTTGATGGCTCCTTTTAGTGCCGTGAGTTCGCTTTTGCCATCCACTTCAGCTGAGAATTCAAGCGATAAAGGCATGTCGGTGCGCAAGGGAATGCTACCACGTTCGGCAAAACCAAGAAGCTCGGAGACGCGAACATCCGATGTTTTCAAATTTAATTGCCGCGTTTCGCCCGCTTTCCCTTTTAAAGACGCTTCAACACGCCAGGGGCCATTATCCGAGTCGGCACCAAGATCGAGTTTGATCTGCTGATCGGACATGCGTTCAAAAACAAGCGAGAGCTTCCGATAGCGAAGTGATCGACCTCGACGCTGATCATCAATGCGTAAGATGCCATTGCGCAGAGTCGCTTTCTCAAGAATGTCAAGGGGTCCTTGCTTGAGAGAGAGCGCATCGATAAAGGCGCCTATCGCGAGAGGGGCGGCAGTCTGTGGATCGATCTCGGGCGTGGATAACTGATTGGGAACTTCGTTTGCTTCTGTCGCCTCAATCAGATCTTCCGAGATGGCAACCGTGCCATCGGGTTTGATGGTCACCGCGACGAGCAAACCGGAAAGTTCGATGTCACGAGGAACGATACGACCGAGAAGCAGTGACATCCCATCAAAGCCGATCTCGGCGCGGGGAGCCACAACAACTGATTTTCCGATTTCGTCACGAATGACAAAGCCGTCAATATGAAGATGAAGTCCGCCGACCACCTCGCTGATTTCGGCGCCCGAGAGAGATACGGCATAACCTTGCGGTAAACGGCTCTCAATACCAGAAGCAATTTGCCGCGTGATGAATTCTGATTTGATTGGTCCTGATGACAAGGTCCAGAGACCAAAACCGGCGACAAGGCCAATAACAACCAGGAAGAGACCGACAATTTCGGCAACAATGCCGATGCTGAGCATCGAGAGATGAAAGCTCCAATGGCGCTTTGCCTTAACGGCCGACAAAACGCTTTTGTCGCTAGGAGCAACATTCAAACCCTCATCTCTTTGAGGTGCGTCTTGCGGTGGTGGTGTGTCTGTCATTCTTTTTTGATCTTGTGCACTTACAAACTTTTGGTCCGCAACGGTTTAGTCGCCAGTAGCTAAACTAAGCCTGTCGAACATGAGGCAGGCTCTATCAAATAATTTTGCATCGAAAAAGGCAATCCAGGCAGAAACATGGTGCGTAATTTACCTGCGACTATTGATTCGAAGAAAGGTTACCTCATGACCATAGCGCTTTTGGTTGGCGATCTGGCCCCAAATTTCACATTGCCCGGCGATGGCGGGTCGGAAATTTCTTTGTCTTCGCTCAAAGGTCAGAAGATTGTCCTTTATTTTTATCCGAAAGACGACACTTCGGGCTGCACCAAAGAGGCGATTGCCTTTAACGGCCTTCGTAAGTCTTTTGAAAAAGCGGGCGCGGTGATTATCGGTGTTTCACCGGATAGTCCCAAAAGCCATGACAAATTCAAAAGCAAATATGATCTTTCATTTCCTCTCGCCTCGGACGAGTCAAAATCAATGCTGGAAGCCTATGGCGTCTGGGTTGAGAAGAGTATGTATGGTCGCAAATATATGGGCGTTGAACGCTCAACATTCTTGATCGATGCAAAAGGCACAATTGCGGCGTTATGGACAAAGGTCAAAGTTGATGGACACGCTGAAGAGGTCTTGAAGGCCGCTCAAGCGCTTTGATCATTTAGTCGATGTCTTCAACCTCGACTGTCCCGCCATAGACACGTTGCGCCAGAGCCGCTTCCATATAGGCGTCCAAATCGCCATCAAGCACATCGCTGGGTGCGCTTGATGTAACGCCAGTGCGGAGGTCTTTGACGAGCTGATAGGGTTGAAGCACATAAGAGCGGATCTGGTGACCCCAGCCGACATCGGTTTTTGCAGCCTGATCGGCCATTGCCTTCTCTTCGCGCTTTTTGAGTTCTTGTTCGTATAGGCGCGCGCGCAACATGTTCCAAGCGGTTGTACGATTTTTATGTTGTGAGCGTTCTTGTTGGCACGCCACCACAATCCCAGAGGGAATATGCGTGATACGCACAGCGGAGTCAGTCGTGTTAACATGCTGACCGCCTGCGCCGGATGATCGATAGGTATCGATCCGGCAATCTGATTCTTTTACTTCGATATTGATGCGATCATCAATAACTGGAAATATACCGATCGACGCAAAGCTTGTATGACGGCGCGCGTTTGAATCGAATGGCGAAATGCGCACTAAGCGATGAACGCCGGATTCGGTTTTTAACCAGCCATAGGCATTATGCCCTTTGATCAGAAGGGTGGCACCTTTGATGCCCGCTTCTTCACCATCGGATAAATCCATAACATCAACTTTGAATTTTCGACGCTCGGCCCACCGCGTATACATACGCATGAGCATGCGCGCCCAATCCTGGCTTTCTGTTCCACCGGCGCCAGAATGAATTTCAAGATATGTGTCATTCTGATCGGCTTCACCGGACAGAAGCGATTCAATTTGGCGACGCGCGGCTTCAGCTTGCAAAGCGCGGATCGACTCTTCTGCTTCAGAGACAATCGATTGATCGCCTTCAGCCTCGCCCATTTCAATCAGATCCTCTGCATCGCGCAGATCTGATTCAAGGCGATTGATCGCGCCGAGCGAGTCTTCAAGCTCGGTGCGTTCGCGCATCAGCTTTTGGGCTTTTTCCGGATCGTTCCAGAGATCAGGGCTTTCAACAAGCGCGTTTAATTCGGCAAGACGTCGCGTGGCAGTATTGACGTCAAAGATGCCTCCTCAGCAGTCCAATAGACTGCTTGGCGGCTTCGGCCAGATTTTGAATTTCTGCGCGCATAATATGTTGTCCGCTTCGGATAAGGGCGGCACGGTTACAAGTGTGTCATGAATTTGTAAAGCTTTGCCCGTACTAATAGACACCGCCAGTGCCTGCACCCACGGCTCGTTCAACATCGGGTGAAGGCGTAAAGAGGCTCTGCGTGCTCAACATATCACCCACATCGCTCGAAGCGGGTTCTGTGCCGGGTTTATAGGCTTCAATGAGTGTGCCTTTCTCGCCAGGTTGTGCGCGAAGACCTGTTTCCCCATTGATGGTTACGAGTTTAATTCCGGCAGGGACGCGGAAGGGCGTTGCAGGTTTATCGGCCAACGCCAATTTCATGAAATCACGAAAGATGGGTGCTGCGAATTGCGAGGCTTGTGCTTGGCTGCCTAAGGATTTTGGTTTGTCGTAACCCATATAAACGCCGACGGCGAGGTCCGGCGAAAACCCGACAAACCAAAGATCCTTGGCATCATTCGTTGTGCCTGTTTTGCCCGCAAGCGGTTTGCCGACCGCCGCAACGGATCCGCCGGTACCCCGAACAACAACGCCCTCTAAAATCGAAGTGACTTGATAGGCGGTGAGGGGATCAATCACTTGCTCCCTTGTATCAGGAATTTTTGGTTCGGTTTGATCCGACCATGCTGAGAGCGAACAATCGGGGCAGGGGCGATCATCATGACGGAATATGGTTTTACCCCACCGGTCTTGAATGCGATCAATCAAAGTCGGTGAAATCTTTTTGCCGCCATTCACGAACATCGAATAACCGCTTGTCACTTTAAGAACCGTTGATTCACCTGCACCAAGTGACATCGCGAGAACGGGAAGAAGATTGTTATAAAGACCAAATCTTTTTCCATAATCAGCAATCAAAGGCATGCCGACGTCTTGGGCAAGGCGAACGGTCATTTGATTTTTTGAATGTTCGATTCCGTAACGCAGTGTTCGGAAGCCGTGCGATTGTTTGTCAAAATTTTCCGGCTTCCAAATGGCTTGACCAGGACCGAGATCAATTTCAATCGGTGCATCAAGCACAAGATCGGAAGGCGTGTATCCATTATCTATCGCCGCCGCATATACAAACGGCTTGAAGGCAGAACCCGGTTGGCGTTGCGCTTGCGTCGCGCGATTGAATTTAGAGAGATCAAAGGAGAAGCCTCCCACCATCGCGAGCACGCGGCCGGTATGCGGATCCATGGCCACAAGCGCACCTGATACAGCAGGAATCTGTCTCAACCGATATTGCTGCGGCTTATCGCTGATCGGTTCGACATAGATGACATCACCCGGTGAAAGGATTTGCTTCGCCGTTTTCTTCGTCCATTTGAGACCATCAGGCGAAAGCGTTCCGGTCTCACGCGTTGAGGGTACGCGACCGCCAGAATCGCGCTTCGTCTGCAAGCCGATTTGTGCAATATCGCCATTAAAACCGAGCACCACGGCCAATTGCCAATTTTTTACATCGGTTACGGCGGGGACGTCGGCAAGCGCGACACCCCAGTCAAGTGTTTGCACATCGATCTTTTGCACAACGCCATGAAAACCGTCACGCGCTTCATCAAAACGTATGAGACCATCCGCTAATGTTTGCCGTGCGATCTGCTGTAATTTTGGATCAAGCGTCGTGCGAACGGAAAGGCCGCCCTCATAGAGTGTCTTTTCACCATAACGGTCGAACAATTCACGACGAACTTCTTCCGCAAAGAACCCAGCAGAAATCGTATTCGGTGACACTGCGCGTAATGTCACGCCGAGAGGTTGTGATTTTGCCGCGTCGCCTTCTTCTTTTTTTATGTATCCATTTTCAACCATGCGATCGATCACATAATTGCGACGATCAAGCGCGGCTTGTGTGCGACGGAACGGATGATAATTATTGGGCGCCTTTGGAAGAGCAGCGAGATAGGCCGCTTCCATCAAAGTGAGCTCATTAACGGATTTGCCAAAATAATTGAGTGACCCTGCAGCAACACCGTAATTACCAAGGCCGAGATAGATTTCATTCAGATAGAGTTCAAGAATGCGCTCCTTCGAATAGGCGGTTTCGATTTTGAGCGCGACGAGCATTTCTTTGATCTTGCGATCAAAAGTTTGCTCTGAAGACAAAAGAAAGTTTTTTGCGACTTGTTGCGTGATTGTTGATGCGCCTTGGCGACGACCGGGATGGGTGATGTTCGTTGCGATCGCGCGCAAGATTCCTTCCGGATCAATGCCTATGTGATGATAGAAATTTTTATCTTCAGCCGAGATAAACGCATTAATGACCAGCTTGGGCATCGTCTGTATGGGAACATAGAGGCGCCGCTCTTTTGAATATTCTGCAAGCAGACTTCCATCACCCGCATGAATTCGGGTGGTCACCGCCGGCTGGTAGGCGGCGAGCTGAGTATAGTCCGGTAACTCCTGCGAGTATTTCCAAATCACAAATCCAGCGCCTGCCGCGCCGAGCACGAAGAGCATCGCGCCGAGCGTGAAGAGAAAGCCGAAGAGACGGAGGAGAAAGCGCATGGCGGCGGGGCGGGTTCGCTAGGTTCACAAAGATTCGAAAAAGGGGCCAAGCCGGCCGCATCCATCTAGTCGCTTCGCACCTTAAATACAAATGCGGCGAGCATGGGGCGCGCTCGCGAAAAAATCAGGGTGAGGGGGGATTTTGAGCCGCATTCACGCGGGTTCTCGAGATGAATTCATTGATTCCGGCCGCGAGACGCTCCGAAGTCCGGTCACGCCATTCTGCAGAGGTAAGCAGGTCAATGTCATTTTTTGAGGATAAATACCCGATTTCGATCAGAACGGAAGGAATATCCGGCGCGCGCAACACGCGGAAACCCGCTGCACGCACGGGATTGCGGTTCAATTGGACGACATCCGCAATCCGCGACGCCAATTCTTGCGCCAAAAGAATGGAATGGGCGCGCGTCTCCCGAAGCATCAGATCGCCGAGAATATCGTTAATTGATGTATCGATTTTGCCCTCAGATGCAGCCAAACCGAGATCGGAGCGGTTTTCAGCCTCTGCCACACGCGCTGCTTCCGCGTCAGACGGGCGATCATCTCCCGTATAGATCGTAACGCCACGAATATCGGCTGTAGCGGTAATCGTATCGGCATGTATTGATAGAAACACCGTGCCATTTTGCTTTCGTGTTAGCCGCACGCGATCTTCAAGTGACAAGAACACATCACGGTCGCGCGTAAGGAGCACGCGCAAGGTTCCGCGCTTTTCGAGCTGTTTTTTGAGAGATTTGGCAAAATCGAGGACGATATCCTTCTCGAAAACGCCATTTACGCCGATCGCGCCCAAATCTGCGCCGCCATGGCCGCGGTCGATCACCACGAGCGGTAGTGTCTCGCTATGAAGCTTTGCCGTTGATCCCATCCACGCGCCAATTGTGGCGCTGCTTAAGGCAAAGGCGAAGAAAAGCAAACGGATCATAAGGCTAAGCCAAAGGGGTGGCCGGTTAAAGTTGTGTCAAGCAAGCCGTGTTTCTCCGCAAGCGCCTACTTGGTGTTTCGTATCATATTGCAGGTGGTCGCAACACTGCCCTGCTTGGATCAAGGCTTGCCAAAGCAGGGGG
>Ga0194119_10009585_pt1 | contig 12967 bp, 9 predicted proteins | sample TA2MahC100mmetaG_FD_148620 | JGI IMG/M metagenome (GOLD analysis project Ga0194119, IMG submission 148620) | Freshwater microbial communities from Lake Tanganyika, Tanzania - TA2015018 Mahale Deep Cast 100m | ecosystem: Environmental > Aquatic > Freshwater > Lake | place: Tanzania: Lake... | reverse complement strand
CCCGTTTCGTTCTGGACAGCAGCCGAAGCCGCAAATTTGTTGTTGGTCTTGGTTTACATAGCCTTTCTTTTGGAACGGTGGCATTGAAGCACGGGTCAGCGCGCGGGACAAGAGTGAATTCTCAGGCCCTTGCCCGATCGGATGTCCTCTTGTCGTCGCCTCGAAAACCGTTACTATTCGGACATGATGATCGAAATTCACGACGACATTTTGCGCGGCTTGGAATTGACGGAAGCCCAAGCCGTGCTGGATCTGGCCGTCGGATTGTTCACCGAGCGCCGGATCACCATGGGCAGGGCTGCGGAAATTGCCGGAATGACCCAATCGGATTTCCAACGTGAACTGGGTCGCCGCGGCATCCCCATCCACTATGACGTGGAGGATTTGCGCGCTGATTTGCGCACGCTGGCTTCCCTGCGGGGCGCATGATCGTCGTGAGCGACACGTCGGCGCTGACGTCGCTGATCCATGTGGGCCAGCTTGGCTTGCTTCGCGAGCTCTACGGCTCAGTGCTGATACCCACAGCCGTGCATCGTGAACTGCTGCGTTCGCATTCTCCGTTGCCCTCGTTTCTGGAAGCCCGCGAGATCTCCGATCACAAAATGGCGCTTCGCCTCGAAGCCGAGCTGGATTTGGGCGAAGCCGAAGCCATTGTTCTGGCCAAGGAAACACGAGCGAATTTGTTGTTGATTGATGAAAAACTGGGGCGTCAGGTGGCAGAGCTCGAAGGTGTGCCGATCACCGGCTTGATGGGCGTGCTGGTGGAAGCCAAGCGTCAAAGCAAGTTGAACTCGGTGCGGGAGCTGGTCGAACTGCTCGAAGATCGCGCCGGTTTCCGCGTCTCACAAGCCGTGAAGGAGGAGGCGTTTCTGGCCGCTGGTGAATAATCAAAGGGCAGGCATCTTCTTTCGTTCATTGCCGACGGCGCGTTTGGCGTTGAGCAGGCAGGCTTGAACATCTTTGCGTTCCAGCCAAGGGAAGTCCGCCAGGACACTCTGCAACTCGTCCCGGCACCTGGGGCGAAGGCGCAACGTTGGAGGAGTGCCGGGACGAGTTGCAGAGTGTCCTGGAAGATTGGCTGCTGGTTGGCATCCGGTTCGGCGATCCCCTGTCGGTGATCGATGGGATCGATCTCTGCCTCTGATTCGCGTCCGTTGGCGGCTTTCCCAACTGAACTCGGACCCTCCTCGCTCAGTTTTCTCCGTTGCCTCGTGTCAAAACAAAACCAACAACCGGCTTCATTTCACGGTGAACATCCTCGGTTTGAAACTCCGCGGCGGTTTGACGAGCTTGAAGTTCTCGTCGCTGGCCGTGGCCAAGTACAGCCCCTCGTGGTGGACGCGGTCCGCCAGCGCGCCCCGCACGTCCACGGCGGAAATGATGCCGTAGAGTTTCATCCCGCGGTAGATCGGGAAGTAATCGAAAAAGGTCTCAAGTCTTTTCACCGTTTTTTGGAGTTCCGCTTCATTGAGTTCGCTTTTGATCTCCACGACATACACGGTCGGGCGCTCACCGTTGGCCGCGCCAATCATGTCGAACTCCTGCGCGTGCCCATTGCGGCGAGCGATGCGCCGAAACGAGATTTCATCAACGTGGAAACTCCGCAAGAGGATGCGCTGCATCGAGGCAAAGGCCAAACCTTCGGTAAATGAACCAAATTTGTTGCCCAGGCCGCCGAGTCGCCGGGTGACCTGGCGCAGAGTCTCCTCCGTCTTGGCGTGTTGCTTGGCCAAGTCAGCGACCAAGCTTTTTAACTCCTCATCCGTCATATTCGCAGATTATCTTGAGCAGCCTTCACCGTCAACCGCCACCACGCCGGTCACGCAGGTCTTTCCCCATCCGTCATGAGTGACGCTTCCGGCAAACGCTGAGTACCGGCGTGCTTCCAGAACTCTCCCGTGAATGAAATCGTCCGTTTCGTTCTGGACAGCGGCCGAAGCTCGCAAATTGTTTGTTGTTGGCCGTTTGGTCATACCCCGCTCGCAATCATCGCGGCGGGGAAATTGTTGCCGTTTCGCGAGTGTCGGTTAGAGCACACCCAAGACGACGGCATTCGGGTGGGCCGGATTGGGCACCAGCCTCCCGCCCACGCAATCCACAAAGAGGTCGGTGCTTTTCAGCGCCGTTTGGCCAATGAGCACCTGATCGCCCAAGACCAGGCAATCCTCGTAGGTCGGGCGGTTTTCCAGTTCAATGCGAACCGGCTCAGTCACATCCACTTCTTCCGAGCGCCCGTCGGCGAATTGGGCGCGCCGTCGCGAAGTCGTGCGCAGGCCCAAGAGTTCCATGACGGCAGCCGGAATAACGCAGCGTACTGCGCCTGTATCCACCAAGGCTTCAATTTCCACCGAGCGGACTTGTTCCGGCTTGATCAACCCGCTGCGCACATTGGACTCGTCCGCCGCATTCGTGAGCCGCCTTGAGCGGAATGCCCGCCCACACGTGGATCAAACGACGATTCCTTTTCATGATGGTTACAGTTTACTCGAAAGCGGTCCGGTGCGGAACTGGTCGTGCTGGTTACGAGCTGCGCCTTTCGGAACGATTGGATTACATCAAAAGCGGCCATGCGGAGCAAGGCTGTTCTCTTCTGCATGACCCTCGGAGGGTGAACCGCCCCATTCAGTCGCACAAAAGAGCCAGGAATTGAAGGCTCCTCGGAGGCAGCCTTCTGCGCTGCTTCACGGCTGGACTTGGAGTGCAGCGTTCATGCGAGCTGAAGGTCGCGCTCCGAAGAGGTCTGTCTTGGGCGCGCGAAACGGGCGGGCGGACTCGACTGATTTCCGGCTGCCAGCCGCGCTAGATCAGACATCTGCCCAGTCCAAGGGTTGATCACACTTCAACCTCAACTTCCACCATTTCAAGCAGGCTGGTTTCGTCGCATTGTTGGCTGCTCGAAAGGGTTCGTGAATCAGCGGGAGTGTTGGAGGAACCACTCGTAGAGCTTCGGATTGTTGTAGGTCTCCGTCCAGGAGTCGTGGCCGGCTTCGGGATAGATGGTCAGTTCGACTTCCTTGCCACCGGCGCTCTTCAAGGCGTTCACCATCCGCTCGGATTCCGACACTTTGACGGTGCCATCCTTCCCGCCATGAAATGCCCAAACCCCGAGCGATCTCAAGGCGGGGGCTTTCGACCGGCTGGCGAGCAGAACGTCGATAATCTCCCCGCCGCCGCAGATAGGCGCGATGGCGGCGAATCTCTCCGGATGCGAAACGCCCAGGCTCCACGTGCCATAGCCGCCCATGCTCAGGCCCGTGAGATAGATTCGTTTCGGATCGACGCTGTGTTCCTTGACGACTTCGTCCAGCAACGCCAGCAACGCGTCGTTGTCCCAGCGTTGATTCGAAGGGCACTGCGGGGAAACCAGGATGAACGGAAAGTCCCGCTTCTCCTTCACGAGTTTCGGCGGGCCATGGAGCGTCACTTTGGATAGATTCGTGCCGCGCTCTCCGGCGCCGTGGAGGAACAGCATGAGCGGCCAGCGTTTGGCCCCTTTGATTTCATAATCGTTCGGCAGGAACAGAAGATAATTCAGCGCGACTTCCCTTTTAAGGGTTCTCTCGAACTTCAGCGCTTTCTGGTTGGTAATGGGCATATCGTCTTGGCTGCGGGTGGTGTAATGGGCCAGTCCGGACAGACAGACCAGGGCAAGGATGAATTTCGTTTGCATAACAGTTGTTGCGGAGTTGATACGGGAACCAACGGCGGCGTTGCAAGCGGCAAAGTTCGGGAGTGATTTTTGCACGGACCCTAAGAACCGTCCCCAACCCTTCCCCTCAACCGGTTCATGCGCTGTGCGCACGGTTCCGAAGCCATGGAAAGCTTCCTTGGCCACGCGGCCATGCACTCGGCTCAGGACCCGATCGCCGGTAGGGCGAGTCCGTCCCGGCGAGCCGCTCGATGTGTCCGGAACACGTTCGACTCGGCTCGCTGGAGACAGGCTCGCCCTATCGTCAGAGAAACTTGATCCTGTTGCGCTCCTCGCCATTGCCGCTCGACAATCCTGGAGCGCGTCGCCCATGATACGCGCCACGCTCCCAAACCAAAGGCTATTCACATGACACGCGACGAAGCCTGGAATCTGCTGAACGAATACACCAAGTCCGAATCCCTGCTCAAACACGCGCTGGCCGTCGAAGCAGCAATGCGCCATTACGCGGCTCATTTCGGCGAGAGTGCCGGCATTTGGGGAATCACTGGATTGGTCCACGACTTCGATTACGAACGCTGGCCCAATCCGCCCGACCACACTCGCGAAGGCGCGCGCATCCTTCGGGAACGCGGCCTGGACGAAGAAATCGTCGGCGCGATTCTTTCGCACGCCGAATGGAACCGGGAGGAATTCCCGCTGGATCGCCCGATCCGGAAGACGCTCTTTGCGGTCGATGAATTGTGCGGGTTCGTCACGGCCGTGGCTTACGTTCGCCCCGAAAAGCTCACGGGGATGACCGCCAGCAGCGTGCGGAAAAAAATGAAACAGAAATCCTTCGCCGCCGCTGTGAAAAGGGAAGACATCGAGAGTGGCGCTCAGTTATTGGGAGTTCCTCTGGACGATCACATCCAGCACGTGATCGTCGCCATGCAAGGTGTGGCGGACCAAATCGGTTTTGCACGGCAGCCGCAGGGATGACAGACGCGGCCCCGGTGCATCCGCAAGTTATCAGTGACGTGTAGCGCAGATTTTCAATCTGCCGTATCGCTGACTTGTAGTCGGCTGCGCGACAAACTCACCCGACCGCACCGGATTGGCCGTCATGCCGCAGATTCCAAATCTGCGATACGGCAGAATGCAACTCTGCGCTACGTGGAGGCGAACACTGATAAACTCGTGGATGCACTGCGCGGCCTTGTGCGAATAATGCGGATAAACGCACGCTTGTCCTGGGCGCACCGATGGTGTATAGAGCCGTTAGTTTCATTCACCAAACGCACTAAGAAAGGCAACCCTATGTGGCTCTCTAAACCCAACCCCCAAAGGCAGCGTTCCGCTCGCCCTCAATCAGGCTTCACGTTGATCGAGCTTCTGGTCGTCATCGCCATCATTGCCATCCTGGCCGGGATGCTTCTTCCGGCGATGAGCAAAGCCAAAGCCAAAGGCCAGGGCATCGCGTGCATGAACAACACCAAGCAGTTGATGACCGCCTGGAAAATGTATGTGGACGATAACAACGACAAGCTCCCCTTCGCCTACGCGCCGGAAGACAAATCGAACCCCAATTATCCTTTCTCGTGGACTCACGGGATTCTCGACTGGTCCAACGGCAACTCCCAGAACTGGGACGTAGATAACACGATCAAGAACGGCGCGATCTGGCCGTATGTCGGCGGCGCGTTGTCCATCTACAAGTGCCCGGCCGACAAATACACCGTGACGCCGACGACGGGCCCGTTCAAAGGCCAGGCGATCCAACGATGCCGGAGCAACTCGATGAACTCTTGGATGGGGATGAATCAGGGCGATTGGACGTGGTTCGGCGGGCCGGAATTCCGCAAATACACCAAGATGTCCGACGTGGTCGATCCGGGGCCCAGCATGACCTGGGTTCTGGTCGATGAACACCCGGACAGCATGAACGACGGCTTTTTCTGCGTGGACATGAACGGTTATCCTAATCCGGCCCAGGCCAAGCTCCCGGATATCCCGGCCAGCTACCACAACGGCGCGTGCGGCTTTGCCTTCGCCGATGGCCACTCGGAAATCAAGAAGTGGCGGGACAAACGCACCATGCCTCCGGTAAGAAAGTCCGGTTTGCAGGGCGCGAATCACGGCACTCCGCCGAACCCGGACGTCCTGTGGCTCTACGAGCGAACCACACGCAAGTACAAATAACCGCCTTTCTCCAATTCAAAGAATCGAAGGCCGGAATTCAATCCGGCCTTTTTTGTTGTCCCTGAACCCTTCAGCAGGCGACGGTGGAGCGAGGCTCCCGCCGAGCTTGCGTCGATGCCGGGTCGAAGCTCGCTTCCTTTCCCCGCACCTTGGCTCTTTCCGTGAACCAGACGGTAGGGCGAGCCTGTCCCCAGCGAGCCGAGTCGGACGTGTTCCACGCACGTCGAGCGGCTCGCCGGGACGGACTCGCCCTACCGAGTTGATGGGCCGAGTGCAGGTCCGTTATCGTCTCTTCCTGGACGGTCGGTCTGCCTCCAGGCTTGATTTGGGACGGAGTGGAATGCGTCCCTACCACGCTAAACACATCGTCCGGCCTCTTTGCTTGTCGTGAGCTTCTTGACTCTCAGTTCTTGATTCGTCCGAAGAGGGCTGCCGTTGCTGGCTTGAAGGTGTATGGGCTGGACGCGCCGGGCACGTCCTGCCACGGACCTGTCAATGCGCCGGCCGCCTGCAACGTGCCTCCGCCGGTCCACTCGATCGTAATGCTGCCGTCGGCGTTCTTCGTGTATTTCGTGAATTTCGCCGCGGGCGCGACGACCGGTTGGAGCTGATCGGGAGCAGTTCCTTGAGCGATCTTGGCCACCTGCTCGGCCGTGAGCGCGCTGCCAAAGACGGCAAAGTCGTCGATCATGCCGTGCATGCTGTTGTTGCCGCTCGGTTCGGCGCCCATGACGAACTCCGTGAAGTCGGTTGGCAACGGCGACGTATTGGTCCCTTCCAGGAACACTTTCCCATCGATCCAGATTTGCTTTTTGGAGCCGCTCTTGACGAAGGCGAAATGGCGCCACGCCGTGAAATCGAAGTTCGGGCCCAACGTATCAATGCTCGCGTTGATGCGCTGGGTCGCCGTGTCGCAACAACCGGCGGTGTCGAAATAGATATTATTGTTGCCCCAGGGAGTGTGCGCCTGGAACCCGCGTTGTGTCCCGGAACTGGAAGGCGAGACCATCCAGAAGGCCGAGCTGTTAGCCACTTCCGCCAACTTCACCCAGACCGAAACGCTCATGCGGTCCGCAGACGACGCCGCGTTCAACCACACGGCGTTCGTGACGCGAACCAATTGCTGGGCGCTGTCCGGTCCAAAATCCATGGCCCGGTCGCTGCCCTGGCCGGATCGCCCGCCGCCGGCCGGCGTGAAGGCCGCGCCATTCTCCAGTTTGCCGGAGAATTTATGCAGCTTGTCCAGAGTCCGGTCCGTCGTGCCGGCGTCATTGAAATCCCACCACGCGATCAAATTCACTCCGCCTGCCGTGACGGGAGTGCTTTTCACATCAACCGGTGAAGTTTCCAGCATGACTTCGGCGCCATCCGCCACCAAATCGCCATCCGTATCCCTGAGCAAAGGATTGGTGCCCGTGTCGGTGGCGCTGAGAAAGCGGCCCGTGTTGGTCTCTACGCCGTCTTTGAGTCCGTCGCCATCCGTGTCGGCGTTCAAAGGATCGGTTCCGGTATTGGTGGCGCTGACCCAGAGGCCGGAGCTGGTTTCCACGCCATCTTTGAGGCCATCCGCGTCGGTATCCGCGTTTTTCGGTTCGGTGCCGCGTTGATATTCCACCAGATTGGTCAACCCGTCGGCGTCGGCATCCAGCGCGGCGTCCGCTTTGTCTTGCTTGTTGAGTCCCTTGCCATCTTCCCAGGCATCGGGAATGCCATCGCCATCGGTGTCCGCCTCCAATTGGTTGGGCAGCGTGCCTTCCGCGAGCTTGAGAATGAGCGATGCGTCCAACGCGCTGGCGAACACGGCGAAATCATCGATCAGGCCGTGGAGGCTGTTGCTGAAATCACCCGCCGCGCCGATGAAAAGCTCGGTGAAATCCGTCGGCAAGCGGGAGGTGCTTCTCCCGGACAAGAACACTTTGCCATCGATCCAGATTTCCTTGGTCGCGCCGTTTTTCACGAAAGCGAAGTGGTGCCACTGCGTGAAATCGAAATCCGGATTCATCGTGTCGATGCTGGCGTTGATGCGCTGGGTGGTCGTGTCGCAGCAGCCGGCGGTGTCGAAGTAGAGGTTGCGGTTGCCCCACGGAACGTGGGCCTGAAAACCGCGGGAGGTCCCCGAACTGGAAGGCGAGTTCATCCAGAACGACGAAGCGTTGGCCACTTCCGTCAATTGCTGCCAGAAGGAAACCGTCATTTTGTCGCCCGCCGAGGCCACGTTGATCCACTGGGCGCCCGTCACCCGCACCGTTTGCCGGGTGCTGTCCGGGCCGAAGTCCATGGCGCGGTCCCCCGACCGTCCCGTGCGACCGCCCTGGTCCGCCGTGTAAACGGCGCCGTTCTCCAAAGCGCCGGTGATGCTGTGGATTCTGTCCGAGGTCTTTTCCGCCACGCTGGCGTCGTTGAAATCCCAGTACGCGAGCAGGTTCACGCTGCCGGGTTTGATGGGAACGCCCCGGGTGTCGATCGGCGAACTTCCGAGCGTGACTTCCGCGCCGTCAGGGAATCCGTCCCCGTCCGAGTCTTTCAAGACCGGATTGGTACCCGTATTGCTCGCGCCGGCGAAGACTCGGGTGTTGGTTTCCACCCCGTCCTTCAAGCCGTCGGCGTCGGTGTCGGAACTCAACGGATCGGTTCCGGTGTTCGTGTTGCTGACCCAGACGAGTGTGCCGGTCTCGACGCCGTCCTTCAGCGTGTCCCCATCCGAGTCCGCGTTCTTCGGATCGGTCGCTTTCAGATACTCCTGCAGATTGGTCAAACCATCGCCGTCGCGGTCCAGCGCGCCGTCCGCCTTGTCGGATTTGGCAAACCCGTTGTCGTCTTCCCACCAATCGGGGATGCCATCGCCATCCGCGTCTTTGTCGAAGCTCACGGGCAATGCGCCCTGGGCGAGCGAGGTGATTTGCGATGGTTCGAGGGCGCTGGAGAAAATCGCGAAGTCGTCAATCCAGCCCTGGGTGTTGCCGCCGCCTGCGCCGTCGGCCCCGATGAGAATTTCGGAAAAATCCGTCGGCAACGGCGAGGTGTTCTCGCCTTCTAGGAAAAGGGCGCCGTTGATCCAGATTTGTTTGGTGGACGCCTTTTTCACGAACGCGAAGTGATGCCATTGCATGAAATTGAAGTTGGCGTCCAGCGTGTCGATGTTGGCGAAGATGCGTTGCGTGCCGCCATCGCAGCAACCGGCCGTGTCGAAGTAAAGGTTTCGGTTGCCCCACGGAACGTGCGCCTGAAACCCGCGGAACGTGCCGGAACTGGAAGGCGAATTCATCCAGAACGCCGAACTGTTGGCGACCACGACGAGTTTCTGCCAGAACGCCACGGTGACCTGGTCGCCGGCGGCGGCCTTGTTGAGCCAGCCGGCGTTCGAGACGCGGACGAACCGGCGGGCGGCGGTGGTGCTGAGGTCCAGGGCGCGATCGCCCGCCTGGCCGGTCCGCCCACCCTTGTCCGCCGAATAATTCGCGCCTGTTTCGAGCGCCCCGGTGAAACCGTGCAGCTTGTCCGGCGCTTTCTTCGCCACACTGGCGTCGTTGAAGTCCCAATACGCGATAAGTTTTGCGGTGCTGGCCGCCTGACCGAATGCCGTCGCCGGAGCGAGGGTGAGGAGGATTGCGAAGTTTGCCACCCACAACAATGGCGTGGCCCGTCGAGAATGGATTTTGGCTTTCATGGGAAACTCGTTTGGCTCTTCCTACTCGTCCGAGGAACCGGAGTAAATTCAAAACGCCGTGGACCATGCAGAAAATTCCAGGAATCTCCAGGAATCGCACGAATCTTCTCAGAAGCGTGTCTGCAAATTCCCGCCGGTCGTAGCCGCCGAGTTACTGAGAAGACCGCAGGATAGGCGACACTTCTTCCCCCTCATCCCGGCCCTCTCCCTTGGGGAGAGGGAGAATCGTTTGCCGCACTCCGACAAGCTGACCGTGGTGGATCGGTCGATACGCCGGCGCAGGATTCCCTCTCCCTGAGGGAGAGGGCCAGGGTGAGGGGGAACGCGGCGTCCAATAACCAAGCGCTGTAGCTTATCCCACGGACTGCACAGTAACGAGGCTCAAATGTCTGAAGATCGGAAGAACCGAGATCCTCGTGCGCGGCAACTTACTCAGCGGCTGAAGAAAGGACGACAAGGTCGTCGAACCGGATCGGCGTCCCGGAGTACGGCATGCCCCAGATCGACGCGCGGCCTGCCAGAGGTTCTTCCTTGTCCTCAATTGAAATGGTTGGCGCCGCGGGTTCGCGCTGGCCCGCTCCCCAGACTTTGCCCGACACCGTCCATCCGCCGCCTTTGGATTTCCGAAGGTCCAATCGCAGATGGACCCACTGGCCCGACGGCCACTCGTAAGGAATCGATTGTTTCAGCGCGTCGCCCCGGAGAATCTCCACCGCCTTTTTGCCCGGACTGACTTGCAGCTTGAACCCGCCGACGCCGTTCAAGCCCACGCCGAACGCCGGATATCGCCGGCCTTTGCCCGTGCCGAACACGCGCGCCGCCACGGCAATTCCGTCCTGCTCGGTCGGGCCGAACAGAACGCCGAACGTGTCGAGCGGCGCGCCCGGCAATTCCAGAAACTTGTTTCCTCCTTCTTCCTGAACCTTGAAAGCGCCGTCGAGCACGAGAAACTCCTCGGACACGGAACCGACGGCGCACTTTTCCAGATCATTTTGGTACAGCGCCTTCGCGCCGGAATCAGATCCCATGACCACGCCACGGCAAACCGCCAGCAACGTGACCACCAACAAAAACGCCAGATCTCTTCTCGAATTCATTCTGTCAAACATCCGAGTCACGAGTTGTATTTCTCAGTTCACCGACTACGAATTACGTTTTACGCTTTACGTTTCACGTTTCACTCCGACCTCAACGCGTCCAGCAACCGCCCCCGCAGCGCCAGCCGCGTCGCCAGCCAGGTCCAGAGCGCGCCGCTCAGCCACACGCCGCCCAGCACGAGCGCGAGCGATCGAACCGGCACATTTGCCGCCGCCGAAAGAATCGCAGGCGCCACCGCGATCAGCGCCGCCAACACACCGATGCCGGATCCCGCCAGCAGCAACGCCCCGTGTTCGCTCAACACCAGCCATCGCAACACGCGCGGCCGAAATCCCACCGCCAGCAGCAACGCCAGTTCGCCGCGCCGTTCCAACACGTTTCGCAACACCACGACGCCCAGCCCCACGCTGCCGAGGAGCAAGCCCAGTCCCCCCAGCACTTGAAACGTGTTCAGATAAGTATTCTGCACCGCGTTGAACGCCGCCAGCCGCCGCGACGCCGGCGTCAGTTCGAGGCCCAGATCTTGCAAGGCGCGCGACAAAGCCGCCGAGATTTTGCCCACCCGGTTCGACGGCGCGTCGATCAGGAACATTCGATATCCTTCTTCGTGCGTGAACCGCGCGCGGAACTCGTCTTCGCCAATCAGAAGGTTCCCCTGGAGAATCGAGTTCGCCACGGACGCCACCAGGCGAATCTTGAAGACCTGTCCGCGTTCGTCGGTGTAATCCAAGGTGTCGCCGACCTTTTTTCCCAGCGCCCACTGAATAGAAGCCTGGTCGCCGATGGCGGGAACCTCGCCCTCGCCGCTTCGGCTGAGCAGCAACCAGGGATGATCCGTGGGCAACCCCTTTGCGACCGCGGCAAACGTGAAGGCGTTTCGCTGGTCGAGCAACTCCGGTTGCACGCCGAGCAGCCGCGGCTTCTGGGCGCGATTCAAATTGAGACAGCTCGCGTCTTCGCCGTCCCGTACGCGCAACGGCACAATCGCCGTGCCCGCGAAATCATTCGTGTCCAGGCCAAAGAATTCCCGGCCTTCGGCGGAATTCAGATCGTGGACGACCGGATAAGTCGCTTCGCCGATCAAAGCAAAACCGCCCGTGCCGGAGGAACGCCTTGCCGCGTCGATCTCGGAATCCAGCCGGAACACGCCGACGGCCAGGATCATGAAACTCCCGCTGGCGAGCAACCCGACCGTGGCCAGACTGCGCTTGCGCCGGCGCGTCGCGTTCCTCACGCCCAGGGCGCTCAGGGTCGGGCGCGCCGCCGCTCCGGAGTAAGTCAAAGCAGTCAAAAACGCGGCCGCGAAAGCTAATCCGGAAATCAGCAACAGCGCGCCCGCTCCGAAGAAGGCCCCCGCGCCTGTCTCCCGGTTCATGAAGATCGCCGCGCCGAGAATGATCGAACTCAGAATCACTCCGGCAACAGCGAGCCACAGACTGCGATTTGACCGAGCCGAGTAGAATCTCGCCGCAGACAAGGAGTCAGTCCGTCGAAGAATCATGTCTCCTTCCCCCTCACCCTGGCCCTCTCCCTGAGGGAGAGGGAAATCCAAAGCCGGCGTGGGAACCAGCCGACCGCGTTCGGTTTGTCGAACAGCCGCAAACGATTCTCCCTCTCCCCAAGGGAGAGGGCCGGGGTGAGGGGGAACGCGCGCTTCGACAACCGAGCGTGCCGATTCCTTCCAGGCCGTGGCTTGGAGGTTCAAATCCCCGCCCCCGGCCAACAACTCTCGCGCGGGTTGTTGCGCCTGTTTCCGCAGCACGAGCCAGATCGTCAGCCACGCCACCAGTGCGCCCGCAAATCCGCCGATCGCCAACGAGAGTGGCTCCGCGTGAAAACGCAGCGCCGACGTGCCCGAAGCGTCGCGCCAGATCGTGGCCAGACCGCGCAACATCGCCCAGGCATAGGCGCAACCGCCCAAAGTCCCGGCCGCGCCTCCGAGCAAGGCCAGGCCGCCGCCCTCGAAAATCAGCAAACGCCGGACTTGCCGCGGCGTGAAGCCCAGCGCCAGCAACGTGCCGACTTCGGTGGTGCGCTGTTCGATCCCAAACTGGAACAGCAGTCCCATCAAAAGCAACGCTGCGACGATGAGAAAGAAACTGAAGCCAAGGAAAAGCTGCCCGAAATCTTGCGCCTGCGCGACGGCGTCCAGCGCTTGTTTCCGGACCGGTTCAAAATTGAATCCAATCGATGCCGGATCGAGCTTCTCCAGAATCGCGTCTCGGACTCTAGTTCTCAAGTTCGCCAGATCGGAAGCTGGCGCGGGCGATGCAGGCAGTGAATTTCCCGAGACGGTTTGCGCATCGACGCTCTCGGCCTCACGAACGGCCCCCTCTCCCGTCCTGCGGACACCCTCTCCCCATCCGAGGGGG
>Ga0194119_10009581_pt1 | contig 12973 bp, 7 predicted proteins | sample TA2MahC100mmetaG_FD_148620 | JGI IMG/M metagenome (GOLD analysis project Ga0194119, IMG submission 148620) | Freshwater microbial communities from Lake Tanganyika, Tanzania - TA2015018 Mahale Deep Cast 100m | ecosystem: Environmental > Aquatic > Freshwater > Lake | place: Tanzania: Lake... | reverse complement strand
AATGACGTGGATCATAATGTCCTCGCCGATGCGAATGGTTTCCATTCTTTTACGAGTCAGGACCAACATGATTCCATCTCCCCCAATGTGTCGCGGCCATGTGCGTCATGGGTGTCACAAGTCTGAGAGTACCAGTAGCAGCCGCGAATCTGCTCTGTCATCCGTGAGTCTCCGTCGCTCACCGTGAGTGAGTTGAGGAAGCGAGTCGTGTGCCAATCGAGCAGGTGTCTCCGGTTAAGGTCGTTCTACGGCGATCAATCTCGGCGAGCTGTTTGAGGTTCCGATCGAACCCGCGAAGACTGCCGCAGGGTTGCGGTGTGCCGCCCGGTTCTGAACCGCAGACCTACTGCAACATTCACCAAGTAAAAATTACAAAACGAAACCGCCCGGTCGCTCGAACGACCGGGCGGCGAATTCTCGATCTCAATTTGTCTGTCACCAACCGAGCGACATGTTTGTTTCGATCGCCCGCTGAGCCTCGTGCAAGTCCGAGCCGGTGTCGAGCATGTAGAGGCGGATCGCGTGGACCTTGTCGCCGTGGGCGCGGGAGAGGCAGTCACGAGCCACGTCGCACGGCTCGGCGTTGCCAGCGATACCCAGCAGCCGCTTCGAGATGACCCAGATGTCACGGGGGCGTTTGGTCAGGCGGACGACATCTTCGCCGGGGTAATGCTCCTTCGCGACTTGAGCCGCCTGCTCCTGCGATTCGGCCCAGCCGATCATGATATGGGCGTTCGTTTCAATTTCGTACAAGGCCATGATTCTGACTCCTTTGAAAAGCTGGCGGCGAGATTTTCCGTATGATCCTGAGAACGCCAATGAAGCCGACGATTGACGGGCAGCGGTGAGCGTCAAACCTCATCGCGATCCGAGTATAGTTGGGAGAAATTGGGCCTGCCATTGTTCTGTCAACTGTTGGACTCACGAGCCGGCTTTTTCCTCGGCGGCGCTGCGGCGAAGATAAAACGGTTCGAGTCGCCACGGGTCACTCAGTTCTCCTGCCGCAGCTTGTTGTTCACCCAGTTCGGCGATGAATTTGGCTGGCGGATGTTGGAGATCGGGTGTGAGGACTCGTACGGACGGCGGCAGAATCGCTTGGAGAGTCGCGGCGGCTGGGCCGGTGATCGCAATGTCCGATTGTGTCGCAGCGATTCCTTGGAGGCGTTGAGCGAACGAGCCTGTGGACTCGATGGTGATCTCGCCAATTCGTACTGGACCGCTGTTGGATTCACCGAACGCATATCTCCCAACGAACAGTTCTCCCCGTTGAGCATCCGAGACGACGAACACTTCCGAAACGTCGGTCGGGCTGGCGGCGGCCATCGCGCGAAATGTGTCGACGGCGGCCAGTCGGCAACCGATGGCATAGGCCAAGGTCTTGGCGAACACGACTCCGACTCGCAACCCGGTGAAGCTGCCGGGGCCGATGCTGACGGCAATCAGTTCCAACTGCCGGCAGCGGGCGCTGGCACGACGCAACATTGCGTCGACTTCGGCAACCAGCGTCTGGGCATGTCGACGACCGGCCTGTTGCAGCGAGACCGATTCCACCGTCTGGCCGGCGCGGCGCAGCGCAACTGCTCCGATCATTCCTGAGGTTTCGACACCCAACGTCAGCAAGTTCACGCGGCGGTCCTGGAGGCCGCTACTTGGCCTCGACCTGTTTGTACAACTCCAGGAACTCAGCTTGCTTGATCGGCAGCGAAATCGCAATGCCCGCCTTCTCGAATTTGCCGCGTGCAGTGCGAGAGCGCTGCCACTCCTCGCTAGACAAGGTGCCGTCGCGATTGTTGTCGAGACCGACGAAGACCCTAATTCCTGCCGTCATTTCCTGAGGCGGGGCGGTGCTGGCCGGCGCCGCAGCGGCGGCACCGTTGGGCTTGCCCAAGTCGGAAGATGCCGGAGAGCGAGAACCGCTCGCCGACGCAGACGCCATTGACCTTGAATCGCTCGTCGTCGTGCTGTTGCTTGAGCTCTTTTTAGTGGCGGCGATGAGTTCATCGGCCGTCAGCAGGCCATCACCATTGCGGTCCAGGTCAAAGAATTGCGTGAAAGCTTTGCGGTCCCATTCGTACAAGCCAATTTGCCCGTCGCCATTTGTGTCTTTGACGCGATAGTCGCTGGGAAGATCCTTGGTGACACGAACTTTCGGCTTTGCGGATTTTTTGGACGACTTATTCGGCGAGGAATCTCCGCGGCGATCCCCGTCTCGGTCTTCGCGCCGGTCACGATCACTTCGTCGATCGCGGTCAGAGGATTCTTCGGGCCGTCGATCGAAGCCGCCCCAAGAGCCACCTCCGAATGACGGCGATCCGCCTCCAAATGAGGGAGGTCCACCGCCGAAGGAGGGTGATCCACCCCCGGGCGAAGGAGACCCTCCGCCGCTCTCTGGACGCCGAAACTGCGAAAAATCTCCGCTCGATCGAGCCTGCTCGAATTGTTCACGCATCTTTTGCGAGGCCTGAATGAATTCCTGCTGGCTGATTGGCCGCGAGACGTCGATGCCGACTCGCGCGTAGATATCCCGCAGGAAGCCGAACTCGTCCGGATCGATCTGTCCATTTTGATTGCGATCCATCCGCCGAAAGGAATCCTCGGGAGATGGAAAGCCGCCTCGCCGCCTCCTCCGCGAAAACCCTGAGCGGACACCGGCGGACAAAAACCGCCAAACAACAGACTCAACCCCAGAACCAACCCGGTTCCGCTGCGAGCCGAACGAGCCGCGATTTTCATGTGAAGCTCCTGCGAAGACACGAGCCAAGATCAAGCTATTGGGGGTTCTATCGACGTGGTTCCTGTGTCCAAAGGGGCTGCAATGATGGCAGCCCCCGAATCCTCATGATCCAACCGACCGGTCTTTCCGGCGAATTTTGCCGGTTCCGAAGCGAGTTTCCAACTGGTTCACAGCGGTAAAAGCCGAAAACTCCCAATACGACCTAGAGTCACCCTAAAGCCCCGAAACCGCCGGAGAATCCGTTGAACTTCTTGAGTTCCGATTCCAAACAGGGTTAGCATTCTGCCATCCAGGTTGGAATTAGCGGCGGAAAAGGGCCTGCGGTGGTGACCGTTTTCGTATTCCCAGGGAGCCTCGCTATGAAAAGCTTTTCGCATCGGTTGGCCTTCGCCTTTACGCTGACTGCCATTCTTTGGACAACCTCGACCGCGATGGCTCAACGTCGCAGCGGTGGAGGCTTCGGAGGCTTTGGAGGCTTTGGAGGCGGCGGTGGCAGCGGATCGACGGTCGGAATCTTGCTGCGCGATTCAAACGCCGAAGAACTCAAGCTGACCGACGAGCAAAAAACCAAGATCCGCGAGATTAGTGACAAGCTGCGCGAAGACACTCGTGTCCGTGACCTGCTTGGCAAGATGCTCACTGCTTCGGAAGAGGATCGTACCGCCGCGACCGCCGAGATGGCGAAGATCCAAGCCGAACAACGCACCCAGTCTGATGCTGATTTGAAGAAGGTGCTGTCCGCGGAACAGTTCACTCGCTATCGCCAATTGGCATTGCAACAGCGTGGCGTGAACTCCCTTGGCGACAGTGACGTGGCCAGCGAGTTGAAGCTCAGCGATGAGCAAGTCGCGAAGCTTAAGGCTCTCAGCGAAGAGTCCGGAAAGAAGATGCGCGAAATGTTCACCGGCGGTGGTTTCGGCGGTGCGGACATTCGAACCAAGATGACGGAATTCCGAAAAGAGTTCGAAGAAAAACGCCTTGAGGTTTTGACCGACGCTCAGCGTGAGCAGTGGACCAAGCTCAAAGGCCCGGAGTCGTCGCCCGAAGAGGGGGCGGCCAAGACGGATGCGAAGCCGAGCGACTCCACCGATGCCGCAAAGAAACCAGTTCGCGTATCGCAGCCGATCGTCAACGCCGAAGCCGTGGCCAGTCAGACCGATGACAAACCTCGCAAGCCCGTCGTGTCGTTCGGAAAATCGGCCGATCAATTCGCCGCTGCGAAGGCGGTTGAACTCAGTACTGACAAGCCGGCCGAAGGAGATTCGGCGAAGAGTGAACTCTCAAAGCCGGAAAAGATCTCATTCAATTTTCAGCACGCGGCCTGGGCCGATGTGCTCAAGGCATTCGCAGAGCTGGCCGGCTTGACGCTGGACCTCAACGTTGTCCCGCCAGGCACGTTCAACTATTTCGACGAGAAGGAATACTCACCCGAAGAGGCACTGGATGTCATTAATGGCTACCTGCTGCAGAAGGGCTATGTGCTCGTCCGTCGCGACCAGTTCTTGGTTGTGCTCAACATCGACGACACAATTCCTCCCAATCTGGTTCCGAAGGTGAAAGTGTCGGACTTGCCGAAACGCGGCAAAAACGAGCTGATGAATATCATCCTGAGGGTCGAGAACATCACTGCTGAAGAGGCGGCCGAGGAAGCCAAAGAGTTGATCGGCCCGCAAGGGAAAGTGGTTGCGTTGAAGCGATCGAGTTCTATCAGTGTCACGGATGTCGGCTCCAATTTGCAGCAGATTCACGATTTGCTGGTCAGTCTCGGTGCGGCCCCGACGGATATCACGTTCGTGGCCTACACCTTGAAAAACATCGATGCGCTGGAAGCCGAAGACAAAGTTCGTGCGATGTTCGGCCTGCAACGAGGGGTCGAGTCGGTTGCTGAGGGTGTGCGGTCTCGATCCTCGGATTCGCGAGGTTTCGGCGAAATGCGTGATCGTGACGGTCGGCCGATCGTGATGCCCACGTCGACGAACACCAAGCCAAAAGTTCAAGTCAGCTCGGACGAGCGCACGAACCGATTGCTGGTGACCGCCAACACGGCAGAACACAAGATCATCGAAGAGGTGCTCAAGACGATCGATGTCGAAGAGTTGCCCGGTGCGGTTCGCCGTCCGCGCAGCCGCGAGCCGTACTTGAATGTCTACACGACGAAGACGGCTGATGTGCAAGAGGTCGCCAAAACGCTCAACGTGCTGCACCCCGGTTGTGTCGTGAATGAAGACGGCCGAGCTCGCCGCTTGCACATCTTTGCTTCGCCGACGCAGCACGAGCAGATCGAGCGCATGATCAAGCAACTCGACGGCGAGGGAATGGCCGGAGGAGCAACCGTGGCCGTTGTCTCGACGGGCCGCATCGATTCGCTGACGGCCGTCGCGACGTTGCAGGCGTTGTATGCCGCCGAGAAAGATGCTGCTCCCAGCATGACGCCGCATCCGACCGGTTATGGATTGATCGTGCGGGGCAGCAATGATCAAGTCAATCAGATCAAGCTGCTGCTGAACCAAATGGACCCGAATGCTCTGAAGGGGGAACCCCAAAAGGGAACACTGCGAACGATCCCACTTGGCGGCCGAGACCCCGAAGAGTTCTCGCAAATGCTCAAGCAGTTTTGGGGTGCGAAGAACTCAAATCCGATCATCGTCATTCCGTCGAACAACCGGCCGGTTCAAGATCGGCGTGTTCCGTCAGCGGTTCCGGGTTTCGATGAAGTCGCTCCGCCACGAGAGCCGACGCGACCCTCGCGAACAACCAGCCAGGCACCAGCCGATGCTGTGTCAGACAAGCCAGTCAGCCAGAAACGGAAAACTCCGAAAACCGATTCGAAGCCGAGCACTCAGCCACGAGCGCAAGCCACAAAGGCAAGAGTCTTCGCCGCCAGCTTCCGCGACGACTCGTCCGTTGAGCCCGATCAAACCGTGAATCCCAACAAGAACAAGAAGAAAAAAACCGACAAAAAGCCGAATCCGAACAAAGTCAAAAATTCGGGCAAGAAACCGCAAGCCACTCCCGAGGCGTCAACCGCTCCGAAGTCGGATGAGCCAGCCCAGGAAGCCCCGGCAACACAGGGGGAGGGTGAGCCGATTCGCGTCCTTTCCAGCGGCGGCAATTTGGTTATCTCCTCCAAAGACGAAGCCGCGCTCGATGAGATGGAGCGGCTGATCGAACTGATGCAGGAAGCGACTCCGTCGAAGCCGCGCTGGACGATCTTTTATCTCCGCTCGGCCGACGCCAGCGAAACGGCCACGATGCTCGAACGGCTGTTCCCAACGAGTTCGGTGTCGTCCGGTTCCGGCAGTTCCAGCGGGATGCTTGGCGAGTTGACTGGCGGGATTAGTTCAATGGGACGCAGCTTGATGAACGCGACCGGTTTGTCGAGCGCGATGACCAGCGCATTGACGCTGCAGATCATTCCTGAAGTGCGGTCGAATGCGCTGTACGTTGCAGGACCGCCGGATCAGGTGCGCGAGGTCGAAGCGATGTTGCGAGTTCTCGATGCGTCCGAGTTGCCGGAACAACTGCGCGATCGAACGCCGCATCGAATTCAGGTTCAGCATGCCGATGTCGAGGATGTCGCATCCATCGTTCGTGACATTTACAAGGACGACATGATGCCTGAAGGACAACAGCCCGGACAGCAGCCGAATCCGTTCGCCATGTTTATGGGGGGGGGCGGCAGCAGTCGGGGCGGTAGCCGCGGAGGTCAGGCGCAAGCGCGGTCGATCAAGCTGACGCTCAGTGTCGACGCCAGTACGAATACTCTCATCGTTTCCTCCAGCGAATCACTCTTCAAGCAAATCGAGTCTTTTGTTCAGGCGATTGACGAGGATGCTCGTGCCGCGAACCGCACCGTGCGCATCGTAGACATCAAAGGGAGTAACTCGGCGGCGGTACAGACGGCGTTGAGCGCGATGTATGCGAAGATCAAAGTCGGCTCCTCCAACCGGTCGTCGTCTTCGCCGTCATCGTCGTCTCGCAGTGGTTCGTCGAGCAGTGGATCGTCAGGATCGCCGTCGTTTGGATCAGGAGGCTTTATGCCTGGGATGTCGCCTTTTGGAGGCTTCGGTGGCAGTCCGTTCGGAGGTGGCAGTCCCTTCGGCAGTGGAAGCTCGTTCGGTGGGAGCAGTCCCTTCAGTGGAAGCAGCCGCTTTGGCAGTGGGAGCAGTCCCTTCAGTGGAAGCAGCCGCTTTGGCAGTGGGAGCAGTCCCTTCAGTGGAAGCAGCCGCTTTGGCTTCAGCCGAGATGGCGACCGATGATCTGGGTCAGATTTTCAATCTGACCGCTCGTCAGGCTGGATGAAAACCGGCCCCACGGAGTTACGACCGGAATCCCCGTACGTCCAAATAGTTGCTGGTTGCCAATCTCGGCGTCCCGAATGCCGATAGAGCGGTGACTTTCGATATCATGCCGCCGCAATCGACGGCTTTGGACGGTGCGAAATCTCACGCCTCAAACGAGGTTACTTCTGATGGACATCGGCGACGTACTTTTGGATCGCGGGTTGCTCAGCCTGCCGGAATTGGAAACGCTGCGTACGCAGGCGAACGGTCAACGTGTGGATCAAGTTGCCGTCGAGCAGGGACTGCTGACCGAAGAGCAAGCCTTGCGAGCACTGGGTGATGAATTGGGGATGCGATTCGTCGAACTCAATGACTTTCCAATCGACCGTGAACTGCTGGCCAAGTTTCCGACGACGGCGATTTTTCGGCATTCGCTGCTGCCCCTCCGCCGCAACAACGGCCGAGTTGAAATCGCGACCTCTGACCCGTTTGACCTCGAAGCACTCGATGAATTGAGTTCACTCAGTGGCTTCCGCTTGGAACCAGTGCTCACGCGACGCGTCGATCTCGTGCGGCTGATCAAAGAACATCTGGGGGTCGGCGGCGACACGATCAATGAACTGGTTGCACAGCGCGGCGACGACGTCGACGCTGATTACCTTGCCGAGGTGGCTCGCGCGGACAGCGAGTTGGCGCAACAGGCTCAAGCGGCCTCGGTCATCCGGTTGGTCAATGAGTTGTTGCTCGAAGCGCTCGCCCAACAGGCCAGCGACGTGCATATCGAGCCGAGCGACAAAGGCTTGCTGGTACGGTATCGCGTAGATGGCTTGCTGCGCTTGCAGGCGGTCCCGCAAGAGATTCACCAATTCTACAAGGCGATCGTCACGCGGTTGAAAATCATGGCTCGGCTGAACATCGCCGAGAAGCGTTTGCCGCAGGACGGTCGCATCGAACTGCGCGTTGCCGGCCGGGAGATTGACGTCCGCATGTCGATCATCCCGATGATCCACGGGGAAGGGGTCGTCCTCCGAATCCTCGACAAAGGGCGAATGACCTTCAATCTGGCCAATATGGGCATGCCCGATGAAATCAAAGTCCCGTTTTACAAACTGATCAACTTGCCGCACGGGATCGTCCTGGTCACGGGACCAACCGGTTCGGGAAAATCGACGACGCTCTACAGCGCGCTCAACGAGATCAAAGATCCGACGCTGAAGATCATCACGGTCGAAGATCCGGTTGAGTACCAGATGGCGGGAATCAATCAAATTCAAGTTCACTCGAAGATCGGCCTGACATTCGCTGCCGGTTTGCGAAGCATTCTGCGCCACGATCCGGACGTGATCCTGATCGGCGAAATCCGAGACTACGAAACTGCCGAGAGCGCGATTCAGTCGTCGCTGACCGGCCACCTTGTGTTCAGCACGCTGCACACCAACGATGCCGCCAGTGCGTTCACTCGCTTGATCGACATGGGAGTTGAGCCATACCTCTGTGCGAGCACTGTCGAAGGAGTGCTTGCCCAGCGGCTCGTGCGCCGGCTGTGCAACAAGTGCAAGGTTCCATTTCATCCCACCGACCACGATGTTCCAGACGACTTTCCGCGTCCATTGCCAGAGACGCTCTTCAAACCGGCTGGCTGCCGTGACTGCCGAGACACCGGCTATTCCGGCCGCGTAGGTATTTTCGAGTTGATGTGTACCGATGACGCAATCCGTCAGCTTTGCATCGAACGAGCCAGTTCGACTCAAATCCGCCACGTTGCGCTGAAGCACGGGCTCATCACACTTCGACAGTGCGGCTACGGCCGAGTTATCGAAGGTGTCACCAGCATCGATGAAATCGCTCGCATCACCAAAGGCGATCTCAACTGAATCGGCATCTGGCTGGTTCTCGATGTCCTTGCTATGTTCCGTCTGAGGCGTCCGGCTGTTGGAGCAGACGCTCGATGTTGAACGTTCTGTCCCAAGATCCGCGAGTCGTTAATGGCATCTGACCCAGGTGATTCTCTTTCAAATCTTCTCGAAGACCGCATCCTGATTCTCGATGGCGCGATGGGGACGATGGTACATCGGTATCAGCCGACCGAGGAGACCTATCGTGGCGAGCCGTTCAAGTCGCATCCGATTGACCTCAAGAACGCGGCCGATGTGCTGGTAATCTCACAGCCGCAGATAATTCGTGAGATTCATCGGCAGTATCTTGAGGCCGGCGCGGACATCATCGAGACGAACTCGTTCAACTCAAACGTCGTCTCACTGCGCGAGTTTCAATTGGATCAGCTCACACACGAGCTGAACCGCACGGCCGCCGAGTTGGCTCGGTCAGTGGCCGACGAGTTCACAAAGCAGAATCCATCGAAGCCGCGTTTTGTCGCCGGCAGCATCGGGCCGACGAAGGTGATGCTCTCGCTGAATGCCGACATGCCGGGTGAGCGCCCCGTGACGTTCGATGACATGGTCGATTCTTACGCCGAGCAGGTGCGGGGATTGCTGGATGGTGGTGTCGATCTGCTGTTGCCGGAGACCTCGTTCGACACGCTTAACATGAAGTCGTGCCTCGTCGCGATCGAGCGTGTGTTTGCGGAGAAAGGCCGCCGCGTGCCGGTGATGATTTCGGGCACGGTCTTCACGGGTGGACGCACGCTGACCGGGCAATCGCTGGAAGCCTTCTGGACGTCACTGTCGCATTTCCCGGCGTTGAGCGTCGGATTGAACTGCGCGCTGGGCCCGGCGCAGATGCGGCCGTATTTGGAGCTGCTCTCGAACCTCTCATCGCGGTTCATCAGTTGTCACCCCAACGCCGGTATGCCCGATGGCATGGGGGGCTTCAACGCCAGTGCCGATGAAGTCGCTAAACATATTCATGAGTTCGCAAAGAATGGCTGGTTGAACATCGTCGGCGGCTGTTGTGGCACGACCCCGGACTACATCCGCAAGATCGTCGCGGCGGTCGACGGCCTGAAGCCGCATTGCATCCCACAGGGCAATGGCTGGTCCGCGTTCTGCGGACGCGAACGAACAGAAATTCGGCCCAACTCCAATTTCCTGATGGTGGGCGAACGGACGAACGTCACCGGCTCGCGGAAATTCGCGCGGCTCATCAAGGAAGGTCAGTTTGACGAGGCGCTGGCCGTCGCTCGGCAGCAGGTCGAGAGCGGCGCGAATATGCTCGATGTCAACATGGACGAGGGGCTGCTCGACAGCGAGCAGGCGATGACTCACTTCCTGTACTTGATCCACGACGACCCGGATATCAGTCGCGTGCCGATCATGGTCGATAGCTCGAAGTTCAGCGTGCTCGAAGCTGGCTTGAAATGTCTCGAAGGGAAGGGGGTCGTCAACTCGATCAGCCTGAAAGAGGGAGAAGCGAAATTCCTCGATCAGGCCAGAATTATCCGTCAGTATGGCGCGGGAGTCGTCGTCATGGCCTTCGACGAGACTGGCCAAGCCGTGACCGCCGACCACAAAGTGGCGATCTGCCAGCGCGCGTTCAAGTTGCTTACGGAGCGAGTCGGTTTTCTTCCCGAAGACATCATCTTCGATCCGAACATCCTCACTATCGGCACGGGGATGGACGAGCACGCGAACTACGCGGTCGAGTTCTTCGAAGCCGTAAAGCGAATCAGGCTGGCCTGCCCCGGTGCTAAGACTTCCGGCGGCGTCAGCAATGTCAGCTTCAGTTTTCGTGGCAACGATACCGTGCGAGAAGCGGTGAACGCGGTGTTTTTGTATCACGCGATCCAAGCCGGCCTGGATATGGGCATCGTCAACGCCGGGCAGCTTGAGGTCTATGAAGAGATCGACAAAGAGTTGTTGCAGTACGTCGAAGACGTTGTCCTCAACCGTCGCCCCGACGCGACCGAGCGGCTCATCACGTTTTCTGAAAAGTTCAAATCGATCGGCAAGGTCGAGACCGCCGCGCAGACCCAAGAGTGGCGGAACGGCCCTGTCGAAGAGCGTCTCAAGCACGCGCTTCTCAAAGGGATCACCGAATTCATTGACCAAGATACGGAGGAGGCTCGACGGAAATACGGTCGCCCGCTCGACGTGATTCAAGGCCCGCTCATGGCCGGCATGAGCGTCGTTGGCGAACTGTTCGGGGCCGGCAAAATGTTCTTGCCGCAAGTCGTGAAGTCCGCCCGCGTGATGAAGAAGTCGGTCGCGTACCTCGAACCGTTCATGGAAGCAGAGAAAGCTGAAGCGGAGAATTCGGCGAGCCGGGAGGCGTCGGGCCCCGGACATGTCGAGCATGTCACAAGTGGTCCGAGTGCTAAAGCCGTCGGCTCGCAACCCACCTCGCGCGGCAAAATCGTCCTCGCCACGGTGAAGGGAGACGTTCACGACATCGGCAAGAACATCGTTGGTGTCGTGCTGCGATGCAATAACTTCGAAGTCATTGATCTCGGTGTGATGGTCTCGTGCGAGACGATTCTGGAGGCAGCGGTTGCTCAAGGCGCCAGTGTTATCGGGCTGAGCGGCCTGATCACGCCGTCGCTCGACGAGATGGTGCATGTCGCCAAAGAGATGGAGCGGCAGGGCTTCGTGGTGCCGCTGCTAATTGGGGGAGCGACGACCTCGGCCAAGCACACGGCGGTGAAGATCGCTCCGCAATACGGCCAGGCCGTCGTGCATGTGAACGATGCGTCGATCTCGGTGCCGGTCGTCGAAAGCCTGCTCGACGCTGACCGCAAACCAGAATTCGTAGAGAAAATTCGCGCCGATCAGGACCGCGATCGGGCGAGCTTCGCCGATCGACAAGCCCGCTCGCTCGTGCCGTATGCCGATGCGGTCTCTCGACGGTTCGCGACCAATTGGTCGACGGTCGATATTCCGACACCGGAGTTTCTTGGTCTCCGCAGGCTCGACGATTTTCCGTTGGTGGAACTCGTCCCGTTCATCGATTGGTCACCGTTTTTCTCCACCTGGGAACTGCGTGGCAAGTTCCCTGCTATCTTCGAGGACGCGAACGTCGGCCCCGAAGCCAAGCAGCTCTTCGACGATGCTCGCCGGTTGCTGGACGAGATTATCACCCATCACTGGCTGACGGCCCGCGGCGTGTACGGCTTCTGGCCGGCGAATTCGGTCGGTGATGACATTGTTGTTTCCTCTGAAATTTCAAATCTCAAATTTCCTATGCTCCGCCAGCAGTGGGAGCGACAGGGGCAGAAAGATTTCCGTTCGTTGGCCGACTACATTGCGCCTGCGGATTCGGGGCGGCAGGATTACATCGGCGCGTTCGCGGTCTCGACAGGTTTTGGCTGCGATGAACTCTGCGCGAAGTTCGACAAGGATCACGACGACTATCGCTCAATCATGTCGAAAGCCCTCGCCGACCGCTTGGCCGAGGCGTTTGCCGAGTCCTTGCACCAGCGAGTCCGCGCTGAATGGGGCTACGGCCGTGGCGAAAACCTTTCGACCGATGACCTGATCGAAGAAAAGTATCGCGGCATCCGCCCAGCCTTTGGCTATCCGGCCTGTCCCGATCATACGCTGAAGCAGCCGCTATTCGATCTGTTGCACGCCGAGCAAAACACCGGAATCCGGCTGACCGAGAGCTTCGCGATGTGGCCCGCCGCCTCGGTCAGCGGCCTGTACTTCGCGCACCCGCAAGCTCGGTACTTCGCGCTCGATCGGATCACGAAAGACCAAGTCGAAAGCTACGCCACTCGCAAGAGCCTCTCGATCGCCGAAGTCGAACGCTGGCTGGCGCCGAATCTGGGGTACTGATGGCATTTATCAGCGGAACTCGAATTTGATCGCCCGCCGAACGCTCGGCTAAGCTGCCGGGGCCGGCTCGGCGACGTCGTAGCTTGGAGAACCAAGTTGGCGGCCCCGGTCAGCTTCAGCCGTTGGTTCGACCTAGAAGCTTGTCTACGCGATGACTCCCCTGATCGGCTCACCGCCGTGCGCGATGGGACGTGGCCGGCCGGTGAGATCGAGTACCGTCAGATGGG
>Ga0194119_10009576_pt1 | contig 12983 bp, 10 predicted proteins | sample TA2MahC100mmetaG_FD_148620 | JGI IMG/M metagenome (GOLD analysis project Ga0194119, IMG submission 148620) | Freshwater microbial communities from Lake Tanganyika, Tanzania - TA2015018 Mahale Deep Cast 100m | ecosystem: Environmental > Aquatic > Freshwater > Lake | place: Tanzania: Lake... | reverse complement strand
TTCGCCGGACTCGTCCGAAATATACGCCACGGTGCGTCCGTCCGGAGACAAGGTAATCGCTCGCATCGAGTAAGGCGTTTCCGCGATCAGGCTTGGCTTCGCGTCGGGCCCAGGCGTCAACGACGAGATCCGGCTCGTGTAACCGTGAGACACAATCAACGAACGTCCGTCGGGCGTCCACGACCTGGCAAAAAGCGGCTTCGGCGCCAACGGCACGGACTTCCCCGAATCGACCGCCACTTCCACGATCCCGCCGTCCAACTCACCAATCGCCACACGTCGTGAGTCGAGGGACCAAACCGGGCGAATCAGGTAGTTCGTCTTCCGGTCGCGAGTCAATCGGGTTACAGCTTCGGTGGAAATGTCCATCACCCAAAGGTCGGTGCCAACCCGGCGCCTTCCGTCCCGATGTAGAGCGCCAGGCGTTTCCCGTCTGGAGAAATGACCGGATTATTCAGCGGGGCGGGTTTTCCCAGTGGACCGATTCGGCGGCCCGAACGGTCATACCAGACGAGTTGGCGATTCACCAATGTATTGGAGCTGAGGCGATAGGCCATCACTCCCCGTTCGGACACGGCAAACGCGGCTCGTCCAATAGTTGGATTGAAACTCACGTCCTCTGCCACAGTGTGCGACTCGCCCTGAAACTGCAATGTATTCGGGTCCATGCGCCTCGCCAGCAGAGTGCCGTCGCGAACGAAAAGCAGGTAGCCGGGCGGCGTCCACACGGCCCGTGAATCGCTCTCCATCACCAGTGTACGCGCGGTTGCGCCGAGTTCTTGGACGTACAACGCGTGTTTCGACGGAGCTCTGCCCACAAAATAGAGAATCCGTCCGTCTGGCAAGAACTGCGGCCAACTGTGGCGCGCCTCACCCGAAGCCAGATTGGTCGCTTGTGTCGGAATCCCACCCCCAGCCGGTACGCGGTAAAGCGGTCCCTGTCCGAGGCTATAAACGATGACGTCATCCGCTCTCCATGCGCCGCCGTCACCCATTGCGGTGAGGACGTTCGACGCTACGTCGAAGGCGCAAATGGTTTGGATCGATCCGCCGGAGACCGCAACTCGTTTCAACTTGTTGCCGGCAAAGAACGCGATGGACTGGCTGTCCGGCGACCAGAAGGGGAAGTTCGCTTCGTCGGTTTGGTCGAGACGATGCGGCGCCGCCGCGCCGAGAGGCCGAATCCAGAGAGAGTGCTTTCCAGAATTCTTGTCCAGCACAACCAGCGCGATGTTCTTTCCGTCGGGGGACGGCACGGTCTGCGGTGCGCCTAGATTAAGCGGAGGGCCCGCGCCTTCGGGATTCGGGAGCTCGAACCGCGCGACGCTGGGAGTCAGAACTTGCGGCTTCGGCCAGAGCCACGCCGCGGCGGTAGCAACACAGGCCACTCCGGCCACCGCCCAAGGCAGCCACGGGCGGCGCGTTGTCGCCGTTACTTGCGGCGCTTCCTCCAGCAACAACCGCGCCCCCGAAATATCCCGCAGCCGCAGCTTCGGATCGCGCGTCAGACACATCCGCAGCAAACGCTGAAACCGCGCAGGCACAAGCGCGAAATCAATCTCCTGCCGCAGCACCGCCGCCAGAACATCGGAGATATTCTCGCCCTCAAACAACTGCTTGCCGGTAAGCAGTTCGTAAACCACAACGCCAAAACTCCAGATGTCAGCGCGCCGGTCGACATTCGATCCCCGCGCCTGCTCCGGCGACATATAAGACGCCGTGCCCATGATCACGCCCGCCACCGTCCCGCCCATCGTCAACGTCGGCGACAGCGACGGATTGGCCACCGGCGCCTGCTCGGGCGACAACGCCTTCGCCAAGCCAAAATCCAAAACTTTGATACGCCCATCGGCAGTGAGTAAAATGTTCGCCGGCTTCAGGTCGCGATGAATGACCGTTTTATCGTGCGCGTATTCCAGCGCGTCGATCAGTTGGTTGACTAGCGGCAACGCCTGGTCGTCGGTCAGCGGACCTTTTATAGGCGCGCCTTCGACCAACTCCATAATGATGGCGCGGTCTTCCACGCCATAGATAGTCGCAATGTTGGGATGATTCAGCGAAGCAAGCAACTGCGCCTCGCGCGCAAAGCGGGCATATCGGTCGGGGTCAAAGCCAAGATTATCCGGCAGCACCTTCATCGCAACTTCGCGGTTCAACTTCATGTCCGTCGCCCGATACACCGCGCCCATGCCGCCTTCACCGAGTTTGCCGGTGATGCGGTAGTGGGCGATCTGCGTCGGAGCGCTCATGGACTCGCGCTATTGTATCGTTTCTATTCGCCGGTTTCCGCGAGTGGCGAATGGCGATGGCACGCGATCCTTCGGTTGTGCACCGGCAACTCGGGCAGCGGCTCGTTGATCGAGTCGACTTCGGGAGCGCCATCAATCCGCCACGCGTTATCGCCTTCATCAATATTTCTTGGTGTACTCCGCCGCCCCGCCGTGATACCCTCTCAAGAAACCCGTACGGTCGCCCCGCATGCGATTCGGGTCCGGTTCCTCAAACAGTGGACCGCGAATTGCCCCTCGGTCAGCGGCTCAACTCAAATCGTTTGTCGTTGGGGGATACAGTGATCCGTTTCGTCTTCACCCTTTTTGTTGCCGGTAGTGCGCTTCCGGCACAGATTCAAAACGCCCGCATTGAGGGCTCCGTTCTCGATTCCTCGGGCGCAGGCGTTCCCGGCGCGAAAGTTGCAATCGAAAACACCCGGACACAGGTCCGGCTCGATGCCAGTTCCGACGCCACCGGATTCTATTTCTTCCCTACCCTGCCACCGGGGTTCTACACCCTGACCGCCGAGGCGACCGGCTTCCGAAAATTCACTCTCACCAACATCGAGCTGAACATCGGCGCGACGATTCGCCAGGACTTGAAGCTCGAACTGGGCGCCGTCACCGAAGCGATTGTCGTTGAATCGAGTTCCGTCCGCGTGCAGACCTCCGAGGCCACCATTCAACGCTCGGTCACGCTGCGCGACATCGATACCCTGCCGCAGCTGGCGCGCAATCCGATCGCACTGGCGACCTATCAGCCCGGCGTGCAATTGGGAACCAGCCCCAACGATCCAAGCTTCGCGCGCGTCAACGGAATGCGGCAGGGCTCGAACAATAACACGCTCGACGGCATCGACGTGAACGACGCCGTGTTGCCGCCGTTAGGCTTGACGATGAACGCCACGAACACCGACTCGGTCGAGGAGTTCCGCATCATCACCAACGGCGCGAAGGCGGAGTACGGCCGCAACGCCGGCGCCACGGTCGAGTTGATCACGCGGTCGGGAACCAACCGCTTCAGCGGCAACCTGTTTGAATACCATCGCAACACCGTATTGAACGCGAACAACTTCTTCAATAAATCGAGCGGCGTGGAACTCAAGCGGCCCAAGTTCATCGAGAACAAATACGGCGGCTCGATCGGCGGCCCGGTCACAATTCCCAAGCTCTTCAACGGCAAGGACAAGCTGTTCTTCTTCTACAATTTTCAAGGCACGAAAACCGCGCAGGAGGTGGTTCGGAATCGCACCGTACTGACCCCGGAAGCGAAGTCGGGCATCTTCCGCTGGGTGGTGCCGGCGAATCAGCCGGGCGCCGGCGAAACGCGCAGCTTCAACATCGTACAGAACGATCCGCGCCGGATCGGGATCGACAGGAAAGTCGCCGCGAATCTGGCCTTGCTGCCCGCTCCAAACAACCTCGATGTCGGCGACCGGCTCAATACCGCCGGCTTCCGCTTCAACGCGCCGGCCAACGGCGAGGGCGATCAACACACCTTCAAGACCGACTGGCAGGCGAGCCAAACGCTTCGAACCTACTTCCGTTACTCGTGGTTCCGCACGCTGACGTTGGCGGATGCGCTCAACAACGCGGAATCGACCTACCCCGGCCAGCCGAATGGAACCTAGGGCGGAATCCGGGCAGGCTACTCGGCGGGCGCCAATTGGACCATTCGGCCAACGATTCTCAACGAGCTCGTCATCGGATCGTCTGGATCCTCGGTTGAGTTCGGCCGAGTACGCAGTTTCGCGTTCCCGGGCCAGGCGCTGATCGGCGCGAACCTGTTCACGAATCCGATTCCGACGGGATTCGCGTCGTCACGCTACTCGCCGGTGAATCCGCTGCTTTCCGACAACCTATCGATCATCCGCGGCAGACACACCTTCAAGACCGGCTTCCGCTACTCCCACATCACGCAGTATCAATCGAGTGATGCCAACATCTGGCCGACCCTCGCTCTCGGACAAGGCAACGGCAACGCGGTCCCGGGGACGATCGGTCCGTCAGGCGCGCAGATAGCAACAGCGGATCGCCAGCGTTTCGACAATCTGTATAACGACCTCCTGGGCCGCGTCAGCGCGGTCAACACCACTTTTTATAGCGACCTGCAGACGTTTCAAAAAGCCGGGACACCGCGAGTCCGAAATTTCATCTTCCGTGACTACGGCGGCTACTTCCAGGACGATTGGCGCATCGGCAAGAGCCTGACGCTGAATCTCGGCTTGCGCTGGGAGTTCTTCAGCGTGCCCTTCGAGCGTGATCAACTGCAAGGGCAGATCGTTCAATCGGCGAGCGGTCTGGTCAATACCGTGGGCCAGATCTCGGACCTCACCGTGGCGCGGTCCAACAAGTGGGTCAACTCGGACCGAAACAATTTCGCGCCGCGATTTGGCTTCGCGTGGTCGCCCGGCAACGACGGAAAGACGTCGATCCGTGGCTCGTGGGGAATGTTCTACGACCGGGTAATCGGCAGCGCCAGCATCGATCCCGACAGCACGACGCCGGGATTTGCGCAGGCTACCAGCGTCTTCCCGAATCAAGCGGCCGGCAGCGACATTCGCGCCAGCGATTCGAATTTGCCGCTCCCTGCTCCGCCCGGAACACCCCTGTTAACCCCGGCCGCAACGCGCACCTTCGGCGCGATCAACCTGTTCGATCCGAACTTCCGCCAGCCGTATGTCATGCAGATGAGCCTGACGGTGCAGCGCGAGATCATGCGCAACACCGTGGTGGAGGCGGGTTATGTCTCCAACCGCGGCGTGAAACAGTTGCTCGATCAAAACGTGAACCAGACCCGTATCTACACGAGCGGCTTCTTGGACGACTTCCGGGCGCTGCAAGCGTTCCAGGCAAATGGCACGGTCCCGGCGGCGGGCACCGCGCTGGTGCGGATGTTCGGTACGCCGGCGGCGGCCATCGCGGCCATCGGCGCGACGCCGGTGCGGCAGGGCAGCGTCGGCGCGGCGGCGAACACGATCGACACCAGCAACTACACGCGTTACGCCGGAGCGGGGCTGAGCCAGTTCTATCTCCGCAATTTCCCGCAGTTCACCAACGTTTGGGTGTCTACCAATATGGGGCGATCCTACTACGATTCGCTGCAACTGAGTCTGCGCCGGCAAGCCGGGGCGCTGAAGGGCGCGTTGAATTACACGTTCTCAAAGACGATCGACAACGGATCGGTGGACGGCGGCGGGAATACGGGGCCGCTCGACAACTACAACTTCCGATTGATGCGATCGAGGTCGGACATCGACCGCCCACACACGTTCAACTGGTCGGTTGCCTATACGCTGCCGGTTGGGCGCGGAAGAATGATCGGCTCGGGTATGCCGGACTGGGCGGATCGGATCGTGGCGGGATGGGAGATCGGCTCGCTGGGATTCGTCACGGTGGGGCAGCCATTGAGTATTTCGTCGGGAATTTTCACGGGACCGAACGTGACCGATTTTGGACCGCTGGCGAGCAACCTGGGCTCGCTGGCCGATTACAACGGCACGGATCGAAGCATCGGCAAAATCGAACGTTTCGGAGGCGGCGTGCGCTTCTTTACGCCGGAACAGACGAGGATGTTTTCCGTGGCGCCTGCGGGACAGATCGGAAATTCGGGACGAAACACCTTCCGCGGGCCGGGGTTCTTCAACACCGACCTTTCGATCGTGAAGCGGTTCCGGCTGCGCGAGCGGATGTTTACGACGTTCCGTGCCGAGGCGTACAACCTGCTGAACACCGTCAATTTCGTAGCGCCCGCGGTGAACCTACAGACGCCGCAGACGTTCGGCGTGATTTCAGCGACGCCCACCGGCGCCTCGAATCAGTCGGGCGCGCGGATCTTGCAGTTTGCGCTGCGGTTTGACTTCTAGCCCAGTTATCGTCGCGAATCGTAACGGACGCTTCCGCCGCCCAGTTCGCCGCCCCCCCGATTCCGTTTCAGTTCCAATTCTGTTACTATCCCGTCTCTCCCCCTTGCCACGGCAATGCGGGGAGAAATTCCGCTAGCTCGCGCGGGCCAACCCCGCGCCGGAGAAAGGAGAACGAACACTATGAAGGTCTATGACGGTAATGACCTACGCAACATCGCCTTGGTCGGGCATCTTCATAGCGGCAAGACATCGCTGGCCTCCGCCATGTTATACACGGCGGGTGCGGTGAACCGGCTCACTCGCGTCGATGAGGGGAACACTCCCACGGACTTCGACGAAGAAGAGGTCGCACGAAAAATAACCATCTCCGCGGCGATCGCGCCGCTCGAATGGAAGAAGAACAAAGTCAACATCTCCGACACACCCGGATTCAACGCGTTCCTTTACGAAACCAGAGGCGCGCTGGTGGCGGCCGACACGGGCGTGGTGGTGATCGACGGAGTCGCGGGCGTTGAAGTAGGCACGGAAAAGGTCGCCTGGCAGTGCGGCGAGCTGCATATCCCGCGCGTGTTCGTCATCAATAAGCTCGACCGCGAACGCTCCAGTTTCGAGCGCGCATTGGAGAGCGTGCAAGGCGTCTTCGGCCGCGGCGCGATTCCGGTGCAGATCCCGATCGGCGCGGAAAAGGAGTTCAAGGGCGTCGTCGATGTGATCCGCATGCGCGCTTGGACCTACACCCCCGACGGCGATGGCAAAGGCAAGGAAGGCGACATCCCGGCCGATCTCCAGGACGCCGCGCAATTGGCGCATGAGGCGCTTGTCGAGATGGTCGCCGAGGGCAACGACCAGCTGATGGAGGAGTTCTTCAACGAAGGCACGCTTCCGGTCGATCACATTATCGACGGCCTGAAGCAGGCGATTCGCGATCTGCGGCTCTATCCGGTGTTCTGTTGCTCGGCGCTGCGCAATATCGGCACGGGTCAACTGCTCGATCAGTTCTGCGAACTGTTGCCGAATCCCGTCGAACGCGACAACGCCTACGGCTCGTGGAATGGCCAAGAGGTCGTTCGGAAGATGAACAACAGTGATCCGCTCAGCGTCTATGTCTTTAAGACGCTTGCCGATCCATTCGCCGGACGGCTGACGTTTTTCCGCGTGGTCAGCGGCGTGCTGAAGAACGACGCCCATCTGATCAACGCCACCACCGGCGCCGATGAGCGCTTCGCGCACCTATCGACGCCGCTCGGCAAGGCCCAGAATCCCATCCTGGAACTGCATGCCGGAGATATCGGCGTGGTCGCGAAGTTGAAGGACACTCTCACTGGCCACACCCTGCACGACAAACCGCACCCGGTCCAGTATCCGCCGGTGCAGTTGCCGGAACCGTCGATCGCCTACGCGATCTCGGCCAAGAGCCGCAATGACGAAGATAAGCTCGGCGCGACGATTCACAAGATCATGGAAGAGGATCTCTGCCTGCGATTCGGCCGCGACCCGCAAACGAAAGAGTTCCTGCTGCACGGCACCGGTCAGGCCCATATCGAAACCGTCGTCAGCAAACTGAAGCGCCGCTATCATCTCGATGTCGCGCTGCATGCTCCCAAAATCCCTTACCGCGAAACCATCCGCGGACGGGCCGAAGTGCAGGGCCGCCACAAGAAGCAGACCGGCGGCCACGGCCAGTTCGGCGACTGCTGGATCCGCATGGAACCGCTCGAACGCGGGGCCGGCTTCCAGTTCGCCAACGAAGTGTTTGGCGGATCGATCCCCCGGAATTTCATTCCGGCCGTCGAAAAGGGCATCGTCGAAACATCAGTGAACGGATTCCTGGCGGGCTTTCCGATGGTCGACTTCAAAGTCACCGTGTTCGACGGGTCCTATCACGATGTCGATAGCTCGGAACTGGCGTTTAAGCTCGCGGCGCGGAAGGCGTTTAAGGCTGGAATGCTGACGGCGAAGCCGGTGCTGCTGGAGCCGATCATGCGCGTCGAAATTCAGGGCCCGGTGGAGTTCGCCGGCGACCTGATGAGCGACGTCAATGGCCGGCGAGGACGCATCGGCGGCGGCGAAACGAAAGGGGCGACGCAGATCATCCAGGCCATGATCCCCATGGCCGAGATGCTCACCTATCAGAACGATCTGACGGCCAAGACCCAAGGCCGGGGGACGTTCACGATGGAGTTCGACCACTACGATTACGTCCCCGCTCTGCAAGCGGACAAAATCATCGCGGCCGCAAAAGCGGCGGGTGTTCACGCAACCGACGACGACGATTAGACCCATGGCGGCCAGGGATTCGTCCTTGGCCGCCAATCCCCGTAATGTTGACCGAGATCGGGGGGATTGATAGCCTGAATGAATGTCCTCCGCCGCGAATGCGGCCGGTCTGCGGTCTGCACCTGCGGCCGGCGAGTTGATCGCCTCCATCGGCAATACTCCGCTGTTTCATCTGCGGCGATTGACCGAAGACCTGCCGGGCATCGAGATTTACGGCAAGGCCGAGTTCATCAACCCTGGCGGTTCGGTGAAAGACCGGCCGGCGCTCAACATGATCAACGAGGGCGAGCGCTCTGGCAAGCTGACACACGACAAGATCATCCTCGATTCGACATCGGGGAATACGGGCATCGCATACGCGATGATCGCCGCGGCGCGCGGGTATCGCGTCAAGCTGTGTTTGCCCGCCAACGCCAGTCCCGAACGGAAGTTGATCCTCAAGGCCTATGGCGCGGAGTTGATTCTGACCGACGCCGGCGAGGGCTCCGATGGCGCGATCCGGCGCTGTAAGGCGATCTACGCCGAGAACCCGGATCTCTATTTTTACCCGGACCAGTACTCCAATCCCGCGAACTGGCAGGCGCACTACAATACGACCGGCCCGGAGCTTCTCGCGCAGACCCAGGAGCGCATCACGCACTTCGTCACCGCTATGGGCACCAGCGGCACGTTTGTCGGAACGGCCCGGCGGCTGAAAGAACACAACCCCGCGATTCAGTGCATCAGCGCGCAGCCGTCGACCGGCTTTCATGGCCTCGAAGGCCTGAAGCACATGCCGACGGCGATCGTCCCCGCCATTTATGACGACACGATCGCCGATGAGAATCTCTGGCTCGAAACGGAAGACGCCTACGTGATGGCCCGCCGGATGGCGCGCGAGGAAGGACTGCTGGTCGGCATCAGCGCGGGCGGCAATGTTCACGCCGCGTTGCTGGTCGGCAAGCGCTGCGCGGCCGAAGGAAAGAAGGCCGTAATTGTCACCGTTCTCTGTGATGGTGCATCCAAATATTTAAGTGAGCCATTCTGGAACGAATGATTACTGTTGAAACGCAACCGTGGTCGGTGATGGTCGACCACGCCCAAGCCACTTACCCGAACGAATGCTGCGGAGCGATGTTGGGGTCCATCGACGGCGACGTGAAGACCGTGCGTCTGGCGCTGCCGCTCGACAACGCCTATGAAGGCGCGCAGCGCGAACGCTACGAACTGCGGCCCGAAGACCTGCTGTTCGCCGAACGCGAAGCGCGCAAGAACGGCATGGACCTGATCGGCATCTTCCACAGCCATCCCGATTGCGACGCCTATTTTTCAAAGACCGATCTCGAGAACTCCTGCCCTTGGTACTCGTTCATCGTGCTCTCGATTCAACAAGGAAAATTTCACCACGCCAACAGCTGGCTGCCCAACATGGAGCAGACCGAAGCCGCGAAAGAAGAGTTGACACACCCCAATGCCTAAGATTTTGATTCCCACCCCGCTGCGCCAGTTCGCCGACAAGAAGGATTCGGTCGATGTCGCCGGCGCGACCGTCGGCGAAGCGCTGGCCGCGCTGACCACGGCGCACCCCGATCTCAAGAAGAACCTGTTCACCGACGAAGGCAAGCTGCGCAGCTTCGTCAATGTCTACGTCAACGACGAGGACATCCGCTTCCTGGAAAAGGACAAGACCGCCGTCGCGGGCGGCGATACGATTTCGATCGTTCCCTCGATCGCGGGCGGCGCGCGGTAATGTCGCTTTCCAACGAAGAGATTGGGCGATATAGCCGCCACCTGATCATGCCCGAAGTGGGTATGGAAGGCCAGTTAAAACTGAAAAACGCGAAGGTGCTGTTGATCGGCACCGGCGGATTGGGCGCGCCGGTGGCGATGTATCTCGCCGCGGCGGGCGTCGGCAAACTCGGGCTCGTCGATTTCGATACGGTCGACGTATCGAACCTGCAGCGGCAGGTGATCCACGGCACCAAGGACGTCGGCAAGAAGAAGGTCGATTCGGCGGAAGAAACGATGAAGGACATCAATCCTTTCATCGAAATCGTGAAGTACGAAGTGCCGCTGACGAGTGCGAACGCGCTCGACATCATCAAGGATTACGACATCGTCGCCGACGGCACCGATAACTTCCCGACGCGCTTCCTGGTGAACGATGCGTGCGTGCTGCTCGACAAACCCAACGTCTACGCGAGCATCTTCCGCTTCGAGGGTCAGGCGACCGTGTTCTGCAAGGAAGACGGACCGTGTTATCGCTGCTTGTATCCCGAACCGCCACCTCCGGGCCTGGTTCCGAGCTGCGCCGAAGGCGGCGTGCTGGGCATCTTGCCTGGTGTTGTCGGATTGATCCAAGCGACGGAAGTGATCAAGTTAATCCTTGGCGAAGGCCAGCCGCTCAAAGGCCGGCTTATGCTCTACGACGCGCTGGCGATGAAGTTCCGCGAGCTGAAGATCCGGCGGAATCCGGAGTGCTCCGGCAAGTGCACGGTCGTCAAGGAACTGATCGATTACCAGCAGTTCTGCGGCGTGCCGCATGCCGAAGCGCCGCTGCCCGCACCGGTATCGGCGACCGACATTGAGCCGGGCGACGTAAAGAAGCTAATCGATGCCAACGCCGATTTCGTCCTGATCGACGTGCGCGAACCGCACGAGTATCAGATCTGCAAGATTCCGACGGCGAAACTGATTCCGCTAGGCGAGCTGCCGAAGCGGCTCGCGGAGCTCGACAAAAACGCCGACATCGTCATGCATTGCAAGATGGGCGGCCGATCGGCGAAAGCCTGTGACTTGCTGCGCCAAAACGGATTTGCGCGTGTGCGTAATATGACAGGCGGAATCCTCAAATGGTCCGACAAGGTCGATCCGTCCGTGCCCAAGTATTAGTATTCTGCGGCGCCCTGGCTTACCTAGGCTGGGGCATCGATAAGGTTACGCTCGCGTCGGGGTTCGTCGATCCCGTCGGGAAAGTGCGCCCGCAGGATGAGGCGTTGTATTCGTCGATCTCAATCGGCATGGCCGAGCGCGGCGAGTGGCTGACGCCGCGGTTTCTGGGGCGTTTGGCGTTTGTGAAGCCGCTGGGTGCGTACCTGCCGGCGGCGCTTTCCGTCAAGGCGTTCGGCGTTTCAAACTGGAGCCTGCGGTTGCCGTCGCTTATCTGCGGCGCGGCGTTGCTGACGTTGTTGTGGTCATGGAAGGGCTGGGGCGCGATGTTGCTGGTCGCGGCGAATCCGCTGTTTTTCACGCTGGCGCGGCGCAACATGACCGACGTGCCGCTGGCATTTTTCGTCGTGCTGGCGATATATCTGTGGAAGCGTTCCGACCAAGGCGCCGGCGTGTCGCTTGGTGTTGCGGTGTTAATCAAAAGCGTGGCCGGACTCACACCGCTACTTTTCATGTGGCGATTTCGGATCGCGATGATCGCGGCGGCGTTGATCGCGCCGTGGCATCTGTATCAGCTGGCCGTGAACGGCGAGTGGTATTGGAAGGAACACATCCTCGACGAGCACCTGGCCTGGGGCCTGGCCACGCCCGAGAACACAACGGCCGAATCGCATCCCATCTTCTATTTGACGCGAGCATGGGCGATCGATCCGCTGCTGCTGCTACTGATTCCGCTTGCGATTTTTCGAAGTAAGGAGCGTTGGTGGATTTTCGTGAGCATCGCCATGCTGGCCCTTTTCGGCTATCGAAACGCGACGTACCTGTTGCCGATCTTCGTCGCGTGCGCGGCCCTCGCCGATGCCCCCGTGTGGCTCGGCGCGGTAGCGCTTGCGGCCCGATTGGCGCTCGGCGTCATATCGCACGCACCACCCGAACCGGTGCCGCCGCTCGCGGCGCTGGAGCAGTATCGGTCCCTCAACCGGCCAAACGGCTTGATCGTTGTCGGCGTTGAAGACGAATTCGTCGCGACAACGATGGGGCTGCCCCGCGTGCAGTACGCGCTACCGGGCGACGCAAGAACACTGGTAAAGACGAACATCGATTTCGTTGGCCGCGGCATCATCGCGTCGACTTTCACGAACGCCCCCGCGCCGAAAGAAACCGTGATCCTCACCAAAGACATCTTCCAGTTCGCACCGCCAAGCGATGTCCTCACCCGCGCGGAACACGCCGGCGGACGGAAGCCCATCGTGCAGTCGGGAGGCTGGGTAATTGTTCACGGCGGAAACGCAAACTGAACCATCGCGCCGTTTCTTAAATTGCATCCGGCAGACGGCAGCGCGGCGCCAACCAGGAATTTGGCTAGGCCACGCTTAGCAACTTGCTGGCGTAGTCCCGCCCGCTGGTCGGCGGGGGTAGCGGCTTCCCGTCCCGCTTGTAGAGTTCGATGGCTTCGTCAACGGCGGCACAAAGTTCTTCGAAAACCAACGCCTCGTCGTCTCCATGGCAACCGCCGTACAGCAGCCCGGGACAACTGCCGACGAAACAGCTGTCTTCATCGGACCACTCGATTATCTTCACGTAACGCGCGCTGTCTTTCATTTCACGGCTGTCCAAATTAGCGCGGAGTGAGCGGGAGCGGAGTTGAAGGTAAAGGAGTTACCGCTTGGTCCGAGTTGGCGAGAAGGTGAGGTTGGGGGTA
>Ga0194119_10009572_pt1 | contig 12987 bp, 15 predicted proteins | sample TA2MahC100mmetaG_FD_148620 | JGI IMG/M metagenome (GOLD analysis project Ga0194119, IMG submission 148620) | Freshwater microbial communities from Lake Tanganyika, Tanzania - TA2015018 Mahale Deep Cast 100m | ecosystem: Environmental > Aquatic > Freshwater > Lake | place: Tanzania: Lake... | reverse complement strand
TGCTGGCGCAACTGTCAATGGCGTTTGGCGCAGTGGCGCTGCTGCTTGCCGCGATCGGCCTTTATGGCGTGCTGTCGTACGGCGTTGCGCGGCGGACGAGCGAAATAGGCATCCGTAAGGCGCTGGGAGCAGGCGAAAGCACAGTGATTGCGATGATCCTGCGCGAGACGACATGGCTGCTCGCGGGCGGAGCGGTGGTTGGCGTGGCGCTTGCCTACGGAAGCCTGCATTTGATCAAGAGCCGGCTGTTCGGATTGGCGCCGGATGATCCGGCGGCGCTTGCTCTGGCGGTCGCGGCGCTGGGCGTGGTGGCGTTGATTGCCGCGTTGCTGCCGGCGCGAAGAGCCGCGCGGGTGGACCCCATGGTGGCGATACGCTATGAGTAGTGGTCGCTACGCCACGGCTTTTTCGCGAGACACAGAAACCTTGACGCGATAACCGAGAGCGGCGAGCAGGCGCACCAGCATATCGCTGGACACGTGTAGGGTTTGTCCGTTGAGGATGGCGGTAACGCGTGTACGGGAAGTGCCAGCCCGTTCTGCCAATTCAGCGTGCGTGATGCCCTCGGTGCGGACTATTCGAAGGAGGCGCGAAAGTAGCGCATGCTGCAGCCGCCACTCCTGGGCTTCGGCTGGTTCGAGGTCCAAGGCCTCGGCGAGCGATTCGGGGTCGTTTACGGTGATGAATTTCGTCTTAGGCACTCAACATCTCCTTCAGCCGCCTTTTACCAACCGCGATGTCGCGGTTCGGTGTTCGTTCCGTCTTCTTGTTGAAAGCGTCAAAAACCAGGACTCCACGCTCCGATGCCCTGAAACAGAACGCCCGAAATTGGCCGTCTGTGCAGCGGACACGCAGTTCCGAAACCCCCATCCCAACAGTTGGCATTGGCCGGGAGAGGGGCACGGCAAGTTTCTCGCCGGCCTGCAGATTCGCGATCGCCTTTCCCAACAGTATTCGAGCCTCTTTCGGAAAACCACGAATCACCTACAACGCGGAGGAATGGAACACGACCGGCTTCACACGCTGAGTGTATCAAAATTAGGACATCGCCGAAACTGTCCCAAATCGACGGCGGCGACACCTACATCTTCCCCTTCGCCCGCGCCTCCGCAGCGCGGAACTTCGCGATGCGGGCGATCAGTGTGATCGGCGCCTTCCGCGCGAACGGAAATTTCAGTGTGCCCTTGCCGGCGATGTAAGGCTTGATCTCATCGCCGAATGCCGCGCCGATTGGATAGATCGAAAAGTGTTCCTTCCAACCGGCCAAGTAAAGCACCGCGCGGCCTCCGATCTTGTACGTGGGAATGTTGTAGGAGATTGTCTCCTCCGCTTCCGGCATCGCTTTGCGGATCGCCGCGCGAACGCGTCCCAGGATTTTGGGTTGCGCGGCGAAGTAATTGTCGATCGGGTTAGACATGGGCGCGTTTGGCGAGCAGACCGGTGGCCGCGGTGATATCGATTTCGGCGAGCAGCAAGCCCGCTTGGCCGTAGGGCTGAAAACAGAGTAGCGTGCCGTCGGGGCGGATCACCGCGGACGTTGTCGGCGAACCCGCGCCCGCACAATTGACGGTCGCGAAGTAGCAGGTGTTTTCGGCGGCGCGGCAGAGCGCGGCTTTCTCGTGAAAGGTGTTGGCGGGATCGCCGAACGTAGTCGGCTGGTAACCGCCCGGTTCTGCGATGTGAAAGTGCGGATGGAAAACGACATGCGCGCCACGCCGGGCCGCCCAACGAACGGTTTCGGGATACCGCCAGCCCTCGTGGCAGATGGCGACGCCGAATACGAGGTCTCCCGCCTCGAAAACGTGGCGTTCGTAGCCGCGCTGGTAGGCGGGTTCTTCGGAGGGATCGAGTTGCACCTTGTCCTGAAAGCCGGCGATCGTGCCGTCACGGTTGATGACGACAGCTGTGATGCGGCGGTCTTGCTCGACGTAGCGTTCGGTACCGAGGATGACACAGATGTTGGAATCGTGGGCGGCCGCGGCGATTGCCGCTTGTGCGTTCGCAAGGAACACGGGTCCTGGCGAGGGCGCGCCGTAGCCCGGGACGAAACACTCGGGAAAACAGACGACATCGGCGCGCGCGGCGCCTGCTTTCGCGACGGCTGCGATGGCGCCGGCGACCGATTCCTCCGCGCTCGCCGGAAGCGGGAGATTGGCAAGCGCGATGCGGCTAGTTCCGGTTGGCACGGAGCGCCGGGAGTCCGCGAAGCTGTTTGACCACGAGGTCGAAGTTAGCGGATGCCGATTCGAACTGCACGACGTATTGATTGCGCAGTTCGACGACGGCTTTTTCGATGGCGGAGGATTCCACGCGCAGCACTTGAATACCCGCGGCGATAGCGGTGGTGTCGGTGCTCTTGGCTATGACAAGTCCCTTGCGCGGACTGGACGACGCGGCGAGTTGGGTGAGCGCCTCCGCGATTGACGGCGCTTGAATCACAGAGCCACCGACACTCCGATCGGACACGACCGCGATTGCGATGCGCGAATCGGCTTCGACGAACGAAGCGATGGGCACGCGCGCCCCGGCTGCGATGATCTCGAAGCTGTCGCGGTCGAGTCCGAGGACGAAACGGTTCAGCGGATCGGTCACGGTGAACGCAATGACCTGTTTCGCGGGCTGCTGGCCGAAGAGAACTGAGACGGTGGCCAGCGCGAGAATTGCTCGAGTCATGATCGAAGACTGAACGATCTGGCGACGAGTGTCAAGGGGGGGACTGGCGTGCGTGTACACTGAAATTGGAACATGTACAAGCTTATTTTGCTGGCCGCCGCGTTGACTCCTCTGTTCGCCGCGGGAGAACTTTCCGGCCGCCGCGCTCCTGGGTTCTCGCTCGTCGATTTGAACCTCAACTATCACGACATTCAGGATTTGCGCGGGCGCGTGGTGCTGGTCGAAATCATGCGCACCGACTGCCCGCAGTGCCAGTTGCTGGCGAAGAATATCGAGAAGCTCAAAGTGAAATTCGGCCCGAAGGTCGCGGTACTTAGCATTGTCACGCCGCCCGACACGCAGGCCACAGTGAAGGGATTCATCGCACAGCACAGCATTACATCGCCGATCCTGTTCGACTGCGGACAGGTTGCCGCTTCCTATCTCAAGCTCGACATGCGTAAGCCCGAACTGCATGTTCCGCACCTGTTTCTGATTGACGCCCAAGGCATGATCCGCAACGATTTCGCATACAACGAACAAACGCAGCCGATATTGTTGGGAGACGGCCTCTCCGCCGAAGTTGAAAAGCTGCTCGCGCCCCGGCCCGCCGCGCCGCAGAAGAAAGCCACGAAGTAACACAATTCGATAAGCTGGTTGATTCCCACCTCACGCATGCCTGCCGACACTCTCACAATCACCGACAACCGCACCGGTAAGACCTACGAAATCGCCATTAAAGACGAAACGATCAAGGCCGTCGATCTTCGTCAGATCAAGACCGACGCCGAAGACTTCGGCCTGATGACCTACGATCCCGCCTACATGAACACGGCGTCCTGCAAGAGCCGCATCACTTTCATCGACGGCGACAAGGGCATCCTGAACTACCGCGGCTATCCGATCGATCAGCTTGCCGACGACGGCAACTACCTGGAGACCGCGTATTTGTTGTGGCACGGCGAATTGCCGAACGCGGCCCAATTGGCGGAATTCACCACATCCATTAATGCGAATCTAAGCTTGCCCGATAGCTTTGACAACTTTTACAACGGTTGGGGACGCGATGCGCATCCGATGTCGATGTTGATGGCGGGTTATGCGGGACTGGCGTCGATCTACACCGATTCGAAAAAAGTGCTCGACGCCGAGAGCCGCAAGAAACAGATCTTCCGCGGCATCGCGCAGTCGATGACGCTCGGCGCCTACGGCTACCGCTTCCGCAAGAGCCTGCCGTTCATTAAGCCGGATCCGTCGCTCTCTTTCGCGGGCAACTTCCTCTACATGCTGTTCGGCAAAGAGGCCGATCCGCGGTTGGTGCGCGCGGTGGACATTCTCTTCATCCTGCACGCCGATCACGAGCAAAACTGCTCGACCTCGACGATGCGACTCGTCGGTTCGTCGCAGGCCGATCCGTTTTCGTCGCTCGCCGCTGCGGCCGCGGCGCTTTACGGCCCGTTGCATGGCGGCGCCAACGAAGCGGTGTTGAAGATGCTGCGGCAGATCGGTTCGGTCGACAACATCCCGGGTTTCATCGAGAAGGTGAAGGCGGGTGAAGGTCGCTTGATGGGCTTCGGCCATCGCGTGTACAAGAATTACGATCCACGCGCTCGCATCATCAAGCAGGCCGCCGAGGACGTTTTCGAAGTGACGGGCAAGAACCCGCTGCTCGACGTGGCGTCGGAACTCGAAAAGATCGCGCTGCACGACGAGTACTTCATTAAGCGCAAGCTGTATCCGAACGTCGATTTCTACTCGGGTCTGATTTACGAAGCGCTCGGCTTCCCGGCCGAGATGTTCACTGTTCTCTTCGCGATTCCGCGGGCCAGCGGCTGGCTCTCGCAATGGGAAGAGATGATCTGCGACGAGGACCAGAAGATCGGCCGCCCGAGGCAGATTTTCCTCGGGGAAGGAAAGCGCGACTACGTTCCCTTGGCGAATCGCGGCTAGCATTTTCGCTGTTTCGCTGGCGTGTGGCAGCGAGCTGCACACGGCCGCGCGCGCGGGCGATCTCGACCGCGTGAAAGCGCTGGTGGCGCGGGGAATCGCGGTCAACGCGCCCGATACGCTGGGTGGCACGGCTCTGCACGACGCGTCCTGGGCGGGGCACGTGAATGTTGTCGAGGCGCTGCTCGCCGCGGGCGCCGACGTCAACGCGCGGCATACCGAAGGCGGCTCGACGCCGCTGCACTACGCGGTCATCACCAATCGCCGGGACCTCGCGAAACTGTTGCTTGCGCGAGGCGCCATGATCGACGCGCGTGATCGCGCCGGTGCGTCGGTGCTGCATCTGGCGGCCAATCGCGGTTACGACGATTTGTTTCTGGATCTGATCGCGCAAGGCGCGAAAATCGACGCTGTCGACTCGGCCGATGCGACGCCTTTGGAAGAAGCGTGCTGGCGTGGACAGACGGCGATCGTCGCGCTGCTGATCGAACGCGGCGTCGATGTGAACCGGCGAAACGCGCGCTCCGGGCAGGATCCCATTCATTTGGCCGCGCGGCGCGGCAACGCCGAATTGGTCGCGCGGCTGGTGAAAGCCGGGGCTAGTCCGACGCGCACCGATGCCGCCGGCGACACTCCGCTCGACATCGCATTGGGAACGCGCAACGTGGGCGTAGCCGATGTGCTGCTCTCGGGCGGCGCGCCGCTCGATCGCGCGGAGAAGCGTCTGCAAAACGCCGTGGCCGCGGGACAAACCGATCTGGTCCGCTGGCTGATTTTGAAAGGCGTCAAACCGGGCGCGACGATTCTGCACGACGCCGCTTTGAAAGGGCACGTCGACACGCTGCGGTTGCTGCTCGACGGCGGCGCCTCCGCGAAAGCCCGGAACGCCGAAGGCGCGACTCCGCTTCACGATGCCGCGCTGGCCGGACACGCTGGCGCGGTGGAACTGCTGCTAGCGCGCGGAGCGCCGCTCGACGAGCGCGACACCGAACGCGGAGCGACGCCCTTGTTTCTGGCCGCATCATGGGGACGCAAGCACGTTGTCGAGATGCTTCTCGAACGCGGCGCGAGCAAACTGATCCGCGACAAGAACGGCAAGTCGCCACGGCAGGCCGCGATGGAGAATAATCATACAGAGGTAGCCGAGCTGCTCCGATAAATGCCAACCTACAAAAATCTTCCCGACGACGAACTGCTTCCGCTGATCAAGACGCATCTGTTCAGCGCCATTATTGGCGACATCCTCGACCAGATGGGATACCGCCACGTGTTTCTGCCGCCGCGTGTGCGCGCGCTTTCCGACGACATTGGTGATGCCGGGCGTGCGATGCCGGTGCTCCAAGTCGATCTGCCGGAAGACGCTCCGGCCGATCGTAAGATGTTCGGCGTGATGCTCGAGGCGCTCGACGACCTGAAGCGCAACGAGGTGTATCTCGCCGCGGGCGGCACGCCCGACTACGCTATCTGGGGTGAACTGATGGCGACGCGCGCGAAGTGGCTGGGAGCGGCCGGCGCCGTGATGGACGGCTGGGCGCGCGACGCGGCGGGCATCATCAAGATTGGATTTCCGACCTTCGCTCACGGGAGCTACGCCAAGGATCAAGGGCCGCGCGGCGAGGCCGCCGACTTTCGTTTGACCGTGCACATCGGCAAGGTTGTCATCCACCCGGGCGATCTTGTCTTCGGTGATCGAGACGGCGTGTTGATCGTCCCGAAGGAGGCCGAGGAGGAAGCGTTGACGCGGGCCTTCGAAAAGCTGGAAGGCGAGAACACGGTGCGCATTGCGATCGAGAAAGGAATGTCGACCGTTGAGGCGTTCAAGAAATACGGCGTGATGTAATGACGGCTGACGAGTATTACAAACTCGGCGTCGCGCTGGCGGCCGACAACAAGCTGGGCGACGCGTTGGAGGCGCTCGAAGAATGCGTAGTGATCGATCCCGATCACGCGCCCGCGTGCAAGGAGTTGGCGCGGCTCTCGCTGATGGCCAATGAAGTGCGGGCTTTCTCCAACTGGCTGCACGAGGCGCAGCGCATCGACGCGGGCGATCCGGAACCGCACGTCATGTTGGCCGAGTATCTTGTCGAAAAGCGGCGCTGGGAAGAGACAGATCAAGAGGTGCGGTTGGCGCTGCGCAAGGATCCCGCGCCTTCGCTGGTCGATCGGCTGGCGGCGGTGCAGGCGCGGATTCCGGAGTATTTTTGAAGCCTGGAATTTTGATCCTTGGCGCGGGATATACGGGTTCGCGAGCGGGGGCGTTGTTCGAGGGACATCGCGTCGTCGAAACACATCGCGATCGGCCTGTGCGGGTCGTGTTGCCCGACCTGTCGAACGTGCTGGCGCTCGGCGGGTCGCAGTGGCGCGTCCTCTGGTGCGCGCCGTCGGTCGACGGCATCGAGGCGTTAGGCGGATTCGCCGCGCGCGTCGTCTATCTTTCGACGACGGGCGTGTACGGCGATGCGCACTTCGTCGACGATACGACTGCGCCAGCGCCTTCGACCGAGCGCACACAGGCGCGGCTTGCCGCCGAGCGCATGGTGCAAGCCGGGCCGTGGTCATCGTGTGTGTTGCGGCCGGCGGCGATCTACGGTCCGGGCCGTGGCGCGCATGAATCGATCCGCGCGGGCAAATGGCGCATCGCGGGTGACGGCTCGGCCTACACGTCACGCATTCATGTCGATGATCTGGCTTCGATCGCAGCGGCGGCGCTGATGAGCGACATCACCGGCGCATGGCCCGTCGCCGATGATGAGCCGTCGACGAACTTGGAGATCACGCAGTTCTGCTGCAATCTGCTGGGCGTGCCGCTGTCGCCGAGCGCCGACGCCGCGGCTCTCGACGAGACGCGCCGCGCCGACCGGCGTGTCGATGGCCGCGCGATCCGGCGGGCATTGGGCGTCGCGCTGAAGTATCCGTCGTACAAGACCGGCATACCTGCGGCATTCTAGTAAAAGATGCCGCAATTTGATGCGTTCCTGCTGGTGAGCTTCGGTGGTCCCGAGAAGCCGGACGACGTGATGCCGTTTTTGGAGAATGTAACGCGCGGGCGCAATGTGCCGCGCGAACGGCTGCTTGAAGTCGCCGAACACTACATGCACTTCGGCGGAGTGAGTCCGATCAACGCGCAGTGCCGCGCTCTGCTCGATGCGCTGCAATTGGATTTGCCGCTGTATTGGGGCAATCGGAATTGGGATCCGTACCTCGCTGACACCATGCGCCAGCTTGTTGCCGACGGCCGCAAGCGCGTGCTCGCCTTTCCGACGTCGGCGTTTTCAAGTTACAGCGGATGCAGGCAGTACCAGGAAGACATCGCGCGCGCCCGCGCGGCTGTGGGTGAGGCCGCGCCGGAAGTGGTCGTAGTCCGGCGATTTTTTAATCACCCGGGCTTTATCGAAGTGATGCGCGAGTCCGCGCGAGCCGCGCTCGCGCAACTGCCCGGCGCGAAGATCATCTTCACCGCACACTCGGTGCCGATGTCGATGGCGGCGGGCTCGCCCTACGTCGAACAGCTTCACGAAGCCGCGCGCCTGATCGCCGAGGGTGTGCCGTATCGGGTGGCATACCAGAGCCGCAGCGGGCCGCCGCAGGTTCCGTGGCTGGAGCCCGACATCCTCGATGTGCTGCGCGAGGAGAAGGCCGCCGGCACGAGCGGCGTGATCGTGCAGCCGTTCGGATTTCTGAGCGATCACATGGAGGTGCTCTACGATCTCGATCACGAGGCGCGCGAGTTGGCGCATTCGCTGGAGCTGCCGTTTGTCCGCGCGGCGACGGCCGGCACGCACCCGCGCTTCGTGCGCATGATCGCCGAACTCGTTGAGGAGTATCAGAACGGATCGATGCCGCAGTGCATCGGCGCGTTGCCGCCGCGGCCCGCGCAGTGCCCGGGCGATTGTTGTCCGGCGGCGCGGCGGCCATGAAGTTACTGGTCGCGTTGATGGCGGTGTCGATCGCCGCGCAGCCGCTGCGAACACGTGGCCACGCATTGATAAAAGGCACACAGGAGTTCTTCTGGCTGGCCGATACCGCATGGGAGATCTTTCACTGGCTCGACCGTGAGAAGGCCGGGCACTATCTTGACGTCCGCGCCCGGCAGGGATACAACGTTGTGCTGGCGAGCGCGTTCTCCGAGTTCTCCGGCCGCAATGAACCGAACGCGTACGGCGTGCGGCCGTTCGTGAAAGAGGGCGATCCCACGCAGCCCAACGACGCGTACTTCCGGCACGTCGACGACGTGATCAAGATGGCGGAAGCCCGCGGCGTGTACGTCGGCTTGCTGCCTGCCTGGGGCGACAAAGTATTCGAACGGCCAAACAATCCAAACGTTGTGTTCAATCCGGCGAACGCCTTTGCGTATGGCCGCTGGCTCGGTCGGCGGTATCGGACGCAACAAAACATTGTGTGGGTGCTCGGCGGTGACCGGAACGCGGCGGGCTACGAAAGCGTTTGGCGCGCGATGGCGCGGGGGTTGCGCGAGGGCGATGGGGGAGCGCACCTGATCACGTTTCATCCGAACGGGCGCCACACATCGAGCATCTGGTTCCACTCGGATCCGTGGCTCGCGTTCAACGCAGTTCAGTCCGGACACAACCTGCGCGACAACCCGGTGCACGAAATGATTCGCGGCGACTACACCCGCACGCCGGTGAAGCCGGTGATCGATCTCGAACCGGCGTATGAAAATCATCCCGTCGATTGGAAGCCCGAAGCAAAAGGGTGGTTCGAAGCGTTCGACGTTCGCAAGCACGCCCACTGGGCCGTGTTCGCGGGCGCGGCCGGTCACACCTACGGTTGCCACGACATTTGGCAATTCATCGAGCCGGGCAAGGCCGCGATTGGGTTTGCTCGCGGGACGAACTGGCGGCAGTCGCTGCTCCTTGACGGAGCGGTGCAGCTTGGCCATTTGCGGCGGCTGGTCGAGCCATTGCAAGACCGCGTTCCGGATCAAGGGCTGCTCGCGTCGCGGCAGGGATTCGGCGACGACTACATCGCCATCACGCGCGCCGGATCGAAGGTGCTCGTCTACACCGCCAACGGAGAGCCGTTCACAATTCGGCTGGAGCGGCTAGCCGCGAAACCAACGTCGACCGAGTGGTTCGATCCGCGGACGGGCGCGGCCCAACCGGCGCGATTGACGGCGACGTTTCAGCCGCCGTCCAAGGCCGACTGGGTGCTCGTCATTAAGTGACGCTTCAGCCCGTACGCGCCAAGCAGCACCAGCGCCGCCGCCGACGCGCGAACCCACACCGGCTGATAGCCGAACGAATCGATGTAGAAGAGCCACTGTGGATAGCTGGGCGCGTTGGGGTCGCTGTCGTTCAACGACCAATCGTACGTCCTGTACTCGATCTTCGTGCCCGGCCTGTGGCTCGAATAGCGCGCCAGGAAAGCGTGCAGATCGCTGAAGTCCCCGGCGTACCACTCGAAGATCGGGCTGATCGACGACGTTTCGCCAAACGCATTCAACTTCGGATTCCCCAGCCACTGGCGCGTGTTGTCGTCAAGCTGTGCGTCGATCTTGTCGTCTGTGTACGCCTCGCGGCGCAGCGGCGGGCAACTCCGCGCGGCGCAAACCAGCGCGGCGTGAATGCGCGGATCGCCCATGTTGCGCAGTTCGGTTTCGATATCGTCGAGCGACATCGCGCGCCCGTTGACCTGATTCCGCGGCTCGCGAAACGGATCGCTCGTGCGAAACACGCTCGACGTCGGATAGTTTGTGAGGATCCAGCGGATCATGTGCGCGTTGTAGGCGTTGATCAGAGCGGCCTTCCCACTGCGTTGTTGCGCGAGGTACGCATCGAGTTCCTTGACGCCATCCGTTTTCCACTGCGCGTAATGGACTCGCGATTCGGTCGTGACGTACTTCTTCAGCAGCGCGTCCCAGGCTGCGTGATCGGACTGCGCGAACGCTGCAAGCGCCGTGAAGAAGAATAGCCTCATCCGATCGTGACCAGCCCGCCCAATACTTCGTCGTGAAACCTGTCGCAGCCGATGCACAAATTTCGATAGCCGCTCGCTGTCGTCGACGCTTCCAGAAACTTCTCGACACTCCACCCATGCGCGATGCCCATGCGCTCAGGATGCCCCATCGAAATCGCTTCGTAGACCGGGTTGCCCGTGCACCGCGCGATAATCGCGTCGAGCGTCTCGTTCCGCAAATTGCCGACCGGCCGCTTGGTCTTCGCGCAGCATGGATAGACGTTGCCGTTCGGTTCAATCGATACCTCCGAGCCCTTCCACTTCGACTGCAAAAAGTTCAATCCTCCCGACCACTGGTTGCAGAAGTTATCGGCGATGGTCGCGGTCGATAGCCCGTTCGCCATCGCGCGCCCGCGCGGCCACAGCCGCCCGATCCACGTGCCCGGCTGCGCGCCGAAGAACTGATAAAACGCGCCCTCGCCGGCGGCTTGTCCTGTCTCGGCGGTGAACGGCGCGAAGAGCCGCATGCCGGCGCCGTCGAACATTTTCGTAAGTTTTTGTGTCAGCGCGTCCTGCGCCTCCGCGGTCTCCAGTCCCTGATGAAACGAATCGATTCCGGAGACCGAAACCATCCACACACCGCGCTGCAGCAATTCTTCGATCATGCGCGGACGCAGCGTATCGCCCGTGGTCTGAACAATCAACTGCACCTGGTCGCCGTACTTCGCGCGCAGCAGATCGAGCGCGGGATAGAGAATCGTTTCGCGTACGGCGTCGAGCAGGATCTCGCCCCCGGCTAAGATGATGCGCCCGCGCTTCTCTCGCATGTCCTCGGGATCGAGATAGGTCATGCGTTCGGGCAGGTTCGCGATGATCTCCGGAAACGCTTCCCGGCACTCATCCACAACGCGCTCTAGGTCGTCGCCGGCATACGGCCGGAAACGGTCCTCGTAGCAATGCGCGCACGTGCGGTGGCACGCCCAACTCATCACGTAATAGATCGATTCCATCGGTCATTCCAGTGTCGCGCGAATTGGAACGTCTACACTAATTAGAGATGCCAGGGGCTCCCGATCAGCGCCGGACGCTGACCTTTGTATTTCTGACCGTCTTCCTCGACCTGCTCGGCGCGGGCATTTTGATTCCGATCTTGCCGTACCTGGTGCGGCAATTCCGCACCGACGCGTTCACCGTCGGCATGCTCTCGGTCTCTTTCTCGCTCGCGCAGTTTGCGGCCGCGCCGCTGCTTGGCGCGCTGAGCGATCGCATCGGCCGGCGTCCCGTGCTTCTCTTCTCGATCCTCGGCAGCGCGGGCGGATATTTTCTCTTCGGCTGGGCGGGTTCGCTGTGGGTGATGTACCTCGCGCGTATTATCGACGGCATCACGGGCGGCAACATTTCCACCGCGATGGCCGCCATCGCCGACGTCTCCAAGCCCGAGGACCGCGCCAAGAACTTCGGCCTCATCGGCATGGCGTTCGGATTCGGATTTATCATCGGTCCAGTGCTGGGCGGTGTGTTGAGTAAGATCAGCCTGCAAGCGCCGGCCTACGGCGCGGCGGTAATTGCGCTGATCACCGCCGCCTTTGGCTTCTTCGCGTTCCCCGAAACTCTGCCTGTCGAGCGCCGCAATCCGAACTCCGCCGACCTAAACCCGCTGCGGCCGATCGCCGCGGCCTTCGCGCGGCCCGAGATGCGCACTTTGCTGTTGGCGCTTTTCTTCCTCAACTTCGCCTTCGCAGGCTTGCAGACAAACTTCTCGAACTTCACGATGGAGCGCTTCCAATTCACGGCGGATCAGAACGCCTGGGTCTTCGCCTTCATCGGCGTAATGGCCGCGGTGATGCAAGGCGGCGTGGTGCGCCGGTTGATCCCGCTATTCGGCGAGGGCAAACTTGCGCTGTGGGGTTTCGGCCTCTTCGCCGCGGGATTTCTGCTGCTTGCCGCTTCGTGGATTCCCTGGTGGGTGTATCCGGCCGTCGGACTGATCGCGATCGGCAGCTCATTCACGAATCCGACCTTGAACGCGATGGTTTCGCGGCGCGCGGGGCCATCGGAACAGGGATCGATCCTGGGCACCACGCAAAGCGTGCTGAGTCTAACGCGCGTGTTCGGCCCGCTGTGGGCCGGCATGGTGTTCGATCACTTCGGTTCCGGCGCGCCATACTGGACCGGCGCCGCGTTCATCGCGTTGGCGCTGGTGCTGGTGCTGCCGGAGTTGCGCGCCGCTACCGAACCACGCCAGGCGTAGGCGGCTGCACATCGACTCGCAGTTCCTTCAACCGCCGCGTGCGCATTTCGCCGAGCCACTTCGCTTTGTAACGCTTCTCAAGATCGACCGTCGAGAGCGCCACCGAACCCGCGGCGTCGTTGGCCTGCGAAAGGCGTTCGCCCAACGGGTCCATGATGTAGGTCGGGTGATCGTAACCGCTGGTCACCAGATAGATGCCGTTCTCTATCGCGCGCGCTTTG
>Ga0194119_10009562_pt1 | contig 12994 bp, 10 predicted proteins | sample TA2MahC100mmetaG_FD_148620 | JGI IMG/M metagenome (GOLD analysis project Ga0194119, IMG submission 148620) | Freshwater microbial communities from Lake Tanganyika, Tanzania - TA2015018 Mahale Deep Cast 100m | ecosystem: Environmental > Aquatic > Freshwater > Lake | place: Tanzania: Lake... | reverse complement strand
CTTGTGCGGGTCCAGCCAAGGCTTTCTGCCCCGGCCCGGCAGGTCGACCAAGCCATCGAGCCCCTTCTCCTCGAAACGCTTGGACCAAAGCGATACCGTCGCCATGCTCACGCCGGTAGCGGCAGCTCCGTCGGTTTCCTTGCGCCCTTCGGCTCGCATCAGGACAATCCTTGCCCTCAGTGCGTCGCGCTGCGCGCTGGTGGGAGAGTGAGCACGGCGACGCAGCGTGGATCGCTCTTCTGGAGTGAGCTCGATGGTTGAGACAGGGCGTGCCATGGCTAAGCATGGCACAGTTCCGCCGTTATTTAAATGCAATTCAATTACAGTACACTCGCTGCTCTGGGCTTGCTGGTGGCTGTGTTGGTGAAGCTCACCTCGCCCAGGCCGGCCGTCTATTCCCAGCGCCGCACCGGGCTTCATGGCAAGCCGGTCAACGTGTACAAATTCCGGTCCATGCGCGCGGATGCGGAAGCCAAGACCGGGGCTGTTTGGGCGTCAAAGGACGATCCGCGTATCACGCGCTTTGGCAAGCTTATCCGCAAGACGCGGCTTGATGAATTGTCGCAGTTGGTCAACGTGCTGAAGGGCGACATGTCGCTCGTCGGGCCGCGGCCCGAGCGGCCGGAGTTCGTGACGCTGTTGTCCGAGAAGATCCCGTTCTTTCCGGATCGCCATTGCGTACGCCCGGGCATCACCGGTTGGGCGCAGATCAATCACAAGTATGGCGACACGCTGGAGGACACGGTCACCAAGCTGGAGTACGACCTGTACTACATCAAGAACCTGTCGTCGATGCTTGATTTCTTCATCATGTTTCAGACGATCAAGGTAATGCTGCTGTCGCGCGGCGCTCAGTAAAAAACCTTAGACAATTTCTCGCCTAGCCTCCCGAAGTAAGGTCTGGATGCCGATTTTTCAGGTGATGCTCTCAGGAACCAATGAACTACTTCGGGCCCTGCTGTTGGTAGAGGCTCTGCTTTTCCTCGCCGGCTTGCCGGCGTGGGTGCGGATGGCGGGTCTCAGCGCCGCGCCTGCCGGCTACCTGACCATTGTGGGATTGTTCGCTGGGCTCGCGGCCCGCGACGTGGGCCGGGGGCAGGGAGCGCAGTCGAATTGGGCGTGGGGCTGCGCACTGGCAAATCTGCCTGTATTTCCGGTGTTGACGCCGGTGGGATTTGCGCTGGCGCTTGGCTTGGCGGCCTCAGCCGCCGCTGCGCGCAACGCCGAACCACGGGCTTCTCCGGGCCGGCCGCGAACTGTTTTCCGGCTGGATTGGCTGGTGGCTGTCGCGGCGTTGGGCTTCTGCTGGAGCGGAGCCTGGACCGTCACTCGATATGTCCGGATAGCGGATGCGGATGCTGCGATGCCTCCCCTTGTGGCGTTTGCCGGTTTGTGGGCGGCGATGTTGCTGTGCGTGCTCGTTCATCGCGCCGGGCACTGGGTGGCTGGCCGAGGGCTGGAGTTGGATGTATTGGGCGAATGGCCGAGTTGGGCTTCACCCCAGCCCGCCGCGCAGAGCGCCACGCAGTTGCCGATACGGTTGGTGGCGTGGTTGCTCAGTGGCCCGCTGGCACTGCTGATGTATGCATTCGTGATGCTGATGTTGCTGATCGCGCGTCCGTCCGCGGCGTGGGCGGAACTGGCGGGCCTGTCGGCAGTGGGTGCCATGGCAATGCTGGCCTTGACGCTGGTGCCATGGTCCAGCGTTGGGTATGCATCGGCGGGCGCGAGGATCCTCGCTTTGTTCCGCCGGGGAGGACCGGCGTGCCGCGAGTGTGCGCTGGCGCTGCTGGCCGGGGCTTGGCAGCGGGGCGTACGCCCGCGCAACCTGGACGCGAGATTGCTCCGCGCCGCCGGTTGGTCTGCCGGGGAAGATCTGACGCCGGCCCGCGCCACCGGCCTCGGTTTGAACTATCTGCATGCCATCGATCACGGGTTTGACGCAAGCGCGTGCCATTGGATTGAAACCCTGGCCCGGGAGTTTGCGGCCCATCGCGGCGCTGTGCCGGCGCGGTGGCGGGTGGAAACGGCTTATGGGCTGGCGGTGTGTAGCAAGTCCGCCCAAGCGGCGAATGCGCCGGCTTGGCGGGACATGCGCCCGGCGGCGGCCCGCCAGGTCTCGGCCGCGGCGCTGTTGCGTTGCGACGTGGCGCTTGCGTGGGCTCGGGGCGATCGGAACCGCGCCGAGGCGGTCGCGCGCCCGGCCGCGAGAGCTGCATTGGGTGTGCGGCAATCCGGCTTGGCCGAACTGGAGTTGGAGCTGCTTGAACGGCTCTTGCCCGTGCCACCCGGCGCCGCGCTCTCCACGATGGCCGGTGCCAGCGCCAAAGGCGGCCCGCGGGTGCTACCTGCGTCTGCGGTTTGACCTGCCCGGCGAGGGGGCCTACAATAAGAGAGGCTGGCATGAAGCGCGGGAGTAACTCAATGGTAGAGTCACAGCCTTCCAAGCTGTTGGTTGCGAGTTCGATTCTCGTCTCCCGCTCCATCTTTTCAACAACTCAGTAGACCGGATCTCAACCAACCCTGGATGGCGGCAGATAAGAAGTAGGCATGAGACGGTTGGCGTTCGCCCTCCTCTGGAGTCTGGGAACCGCCTGCACCCGGCCGCAACCCCCGCAGCCCCGAAGTGCAGTGGACTCGGCTAAGCCTGTTGGCCAGCCGGTGGCGATCCGCGGCGCGTTGGGCCTTCCGCCCTTGCCCGTGCCGGCAGATAATCCGCCCACGGCGGAGACGATCGCCCTCGGCCGCGACCTGTTTCACGACAAGCGGCTGTCGGCGGACCAGTCCATTTCCTGCGCCTCGTGTCACGACGCGGTACATTCCTTTGCCGACCCGCGCGCGCGCTCGCAAGGCGTGGGCACGAAGGAAGGCAATCGCAACGCGCCGCCCGTGATGAACGCTGCCTTTCATCCCTTGCAATTCTGGGATGGCCGCGCGGCCACGCTCGAGGAGCAGGCGGGCGGGCCGATCGCCAATCCGGTGGAGATGAATCTGCCGCACGCCCAAGCCGTGGAACGTGTAGCCTCCGACAGCGCTTACCGCGTGCGCTTTGCCCAGGCGTTCGGGCCGGGACCGGTCACGATGGACAAGATCACGAAAGCCATCGCCAGCTTTGAGCGCACGCTGATCGCCGGTGACACGCCGTTTGACCGCTACTTCTACGGCGGTGACAAAAGCGCGCTTTCGCCCGAGGCCATTCGCGGACTCACAATCTTTCGCGATAAACAGCGCGGCAATTGCGCGGCTTGCCATACCATCGGCGAGCGTTTTGCCTTGTTCACCGATGGCAAGTTTCACAATGTCGGCGCGGGGCTCGACAACGAAGGCGAGGTCGTAGACGCCGGCCGCTTTGCGGTCACCAAGCGCGACGCAGACCGCGGAGCGTTCCGTACACCCACCCTCCGCAACATCGCGCGCACCGCGCCGTACATGCATGACGGAAGTTTGCGCACGCTTCGCCAGGTGGTGGACTTTTATATCGGGGGCGGCAGTTCCAATCCCCATCTCGACCCGGAAGTCAAGCCGCTCCGGTTGCGTGGCGAAGAGCGCGGTGAACTGGTGGCGTTCCTGGAGTCGCTCTCCAGTCCAGCGCCGCGGGAATCCGAGGGCAAGCAATGAAACCAATGGCGGCGATGGCCGCGCTGATTATGCTGGAGGCCTGCCAAAGCAGCGCGCCTCGGCCCACGGCGGCTGCTCCGGCAGAGCCCTCCTACTTCACCGCCGATCCGGCAACCGCGGGGCTGGTGCGCGGGCGTGTGACGCTCGCCGGACGGCCGCCCAAGCCCACACGGCTGGCGATCGAGGAAGACGTGACCTGCGCGCAGTTGAATCCCCAGGGGCTACGCAGTGAAGAATTCGCCGTCGCAAACGGCGGCGCGCTCGCCAACGTTTTGGTGTACGTGAAGAAGGGGCTGGAGGGCAAGACCTTCGCGCCTCCGCCGAAGACCGAGACCGTTGCGATCGACCAGCGCCAGTGCCGCTTCCAGCCGCACGTATTTGGCATTCGCGCCGGGCAAACGCTGCGCGTGACCAACTCCGACCCGCTCACGCACAACATTCATCCGCAGCCGAAGAACAACCGCGAGTGGAACCAGAGCCAAGAAGACGGCGCGGTGGCGCTGGAGCGGCGGTTTCCGTTCCCGGAGCAAATGGTGCGGATCAAATGTAATGTGCATCCCTGGATGCGCGCCTACGTGCACGTGATGGAGCATCCTTACTTTGCGGTCACCGGCGCGGACGGCTCGTTTGAAATTGCCTCGCTGCCGCCCGGCGACTATGTGATTGAGGCGCTGCACGAGAAGGCCGCACCGGTGGAACAGGCCCTGCGCATCGAGTCTGCGGGCCGCGCGGAAGCCAACCTGCAACTGCGCGTTCCTTAGAGGCACGCGGGCCGCGTCCGTGTAGGGCGAGCTTTAGCGGAACGCGGGCCGGTCGGCCCCATGTAAATCTGGAAACCCCGTGCACCTGGGGTCTGTGTAGGGCAGGCTTCAGCCCGCCACTTCCGCTCGTGTACGATCGCTGAAAAAACGGGAGTTGTCCGTTGGGTTTCTGGAGAGCTTGCGGCGGACTCTCCAGGAACTCACCGCCAACCTGTTGATTCTAAGGGAACGGGCAAAGTGCCCGGCCGTGAGTTCCTGGGACAAGAAACGCGCCCCGCGCGTTGGCGCTTGAGTCCGCCCCTGTCCGTCCGTGCAAGACTGCTGATAAATCAGGCGGCGGCGACCGGCTCCGTTCTGCGCGTGTTCCTCAAAAGCCGAAACGCAACCCAGCCCACGCGCCACGCGGCGTGCCGGGAGCATAGAATGTCACGCCCTGTCGCGGGAACTCGCCGTTGATGGCCGCAAACGGCCGCGCGACGAAGCTACCGGCCGCGTTAAAGCCCGTCGGGCCCAGTTGCGCGCCGCTATAGTAGGTGCGGTCGAACACATTGTTGACTTGCACAAACAGTTGCACCCGTGGATGCACCTGATAGCGCGCGCCGAGATTCGCCACGGCGTAGCCAGGAGACGTACCCTCGCCCAGGTAATAGCGGCCGTCCGAGGCGTGCTCGTTGTTCTCGTTGCCGCGCGCAAACGAACTCGAGATCCCGATGACGCCGAAATCAACACGCAGCTTCGACGTGGCCTGAAGATCGGCATACGCCTTCACCATGTGGCGCGGCGTGAGTGGAATGCTATTGCCGGGCACGATCTCAATGGTGCCCTCGGTGCCGGGCGTGCCGTCCGCGGCTTCTTCATTTGAGCTATTGCCCGTGCCATTCACTTCCTCCTCGCTCTGGAATGTGGCATCGAGGAAGGTGTAGCCGCCTCCCAGCGTCACGCGGCCCAGCCGGATGTTGGAATCGAGCTCCATGCCTCGCCGGCGGGTTTTCTCGAAGTTTTTGAAGTAGCCGAAGCCGGTTTGTTCGGAGGCGACAAACAAGATGTCGTCGCGGTTGGCGGACTGAAACCAACCGGCGCTCCAACGCAGCGAACCTTCGCTCGATCCGCGCACACCGGCCTCCAGCGTTCGCGTGCGCACCTGCGCAAGCGGTGGATCGCCAGCCATCGCATTGGGAAGCTTGCACGGAGCGTTAGGGTCAGCGCAGCCCAGTTCAATGGACGTCGGCGCGCGATTGCCTTCGGTGTAGCTGCCGTAGAGACTGAGCAGCGGCGCGACTTTATAAGTAGCCCCAACCGCGGGATTGAAGCGGCGGAAGGTGTGTTTGCCCGTGAGCGAGCCCGTGCCGGCGCGCGGACGGATACGGTCCAGGTTGTCAATCGTGGTGCGATTGAAGCGGCCCGACAGCGTGAGGTTCAACTTGTCTGCCACGGTGAGCGTATCGGTGGCGTAGAAGCTGCCGCTGTGAATGCGGCCGGAGAGGTCAACGCGCGTATCGTAGGGCTCACCGTCCACGTCGCCGCCCGTCACGCCGTCTCCAAACGCCGCGATGCCGGTGACGCTCCGGTCCGGGTTCAGATAGCCAAGTTCGGTCGACTGCGTGAAGCCCACGCTATTGCCGTCATAGCCCGCGCCGACGGTCGATTGGTGGTGGAGTGCGCCGAGACTGCCAAGCCAACTCACCTGACCCGACAGCCCGTAGTTGCGCTGCTGCGTGCCGGAGCGGTTGAGCAGGCCGTTGCATTTTTCCGCCGGTTCATCCACCCGCAGCGCATTGGCGATGCAGCGCCAGCGGGGGAACGGCGTGTTGGCGGCGTTCTCTCCGGCCGTGGGAAACCCCGAGTAGCCGGCGGCGGTCAGCGCGGCGCGCTCGGCGGTATTGGGCTGGTAGACCGACTGGTCGAGCGAGTCTTCGTTGACATCGCCGTTCAGTGTGCGGGTGCGGATGTAGCGGAAGTAGGCGTTACCCGAGAACGAGACGCTGCTCGCCAGGCTCCGGCGCAGATTGAGATTCACAAACGGAGCGCGGTTCGCCGTCACGTCCGGCTTGGTGTAGACGCTCTTGAAGTCGCGGTCAAGAAGGCGCTGGTCCTGCAGGCCGTTGCCGATGAGCGCATTGTTGGCGTAAGCGAGTGTGAGGTTCACCGCCGTGCGTTCGCGCTGCGAGCCGAGCTTGCCGAAAAACTGCCGCACATTCGACGGTGACGTTTCGCGCCACCCGTCTTCAAACAGCAGCGTGCTGGCGAGGAACCAGTTCAAACCGTTCGCTGCCGATCCGCCGTGCTCAAGGTCCGCCATCTTGCGCCCAAAGCTGCCGCCCTGCAATTGCAAGGTGGTGCTGGGATGTGAGATGCCGTCCTTGGTGCGCAGCGAAAGCGCGCCGCCCAGCGTGTTCAACCCAAACAACGGATTCGAGCCGGGAATGAACGCCATCTCCGCCACCGCCACGCGCGGAATCAGATCCCAACTCACCACATCGCCGAACGGTTGATTGAGGCGGACGCCATCCATGTACACCGAGATCCCCTGCGGCGTCCCGAGAAGCGGCGAGGCGGTGTAGCCGCGGTAGTTCAGATCCGGCTGCAGCGGATTGCCCTGAATCTCATTCAGAAAAACGTTGTTGAAGCGGCGGTTGAGGAACGCAGAAAGGTCGAGCGCGCCGCTGGCTTCCAAGTCACGATCCGTTGCGGCCTGCGTGGGCGCGGGAATTTCGTCGAGAGGCCGGTCAAGCCCGGCGAGCGGCGTGGCGCTCACCACGGCGACCGCGAAGTTGGCGGTACCCACGGCCAACTCCACCGTATGCGTCACCGGTGTGGACGAGGTCACGTCGATGGTCGCGGCGTGCGTGGCGAACCCTTCCTTCGATATGCGCACCCGGTATTGTCCCTGCGGCAGATCAGCCAGCGTAGCCGCGCCATGTGCGCCGGTCTCGAAGCTTCGCCGGAAACCGGTGGCAAGGCTCTCGATCAATCCGCTGGCTACCGACACGGCGCCGCCCGAGGCGTCCTTCACGACCACCCTGATTTCCCCGTTGGTGGATTGCGCTGATAGCGTGGGGCAGAGCAGGCGGGCGGCGAGCGGCAGTAGCAGGCACCACACGCGCCCGTTGAGCGGAAGCATATATGATTATTCCGCCCCAGCCGGTTTTGTTCAGGCTTTTTCTACCGGCGCGCCAGTTGGTACAGTTGAGGGTTTGCCGAACCATGGCTGACAACGCTTGGATCCAATCGGTTCGTCTGGCGAGAGGCCCGGCCACCGCCAGCGCGGCCTGCCCGGAGCAGGAGGAAGTGGTGCATTTGTTTGGCGAACTGCGCGTGCCACTGCTTCGCTATCTGCATGGCTTGGGTCTGCCGGTTTGCGACTGCGAGGATGTGGCGCAGGACGCCTTTCTCGCGCTCTTGCGGCACCTGCGCGCCGGTAAGCCGCGCGATCATTTGCCGGCCTGGGTTTTTCGGGTGTCCCGCAATCTCGCACTGAAGTGCATCCAGCAGACGAGTGCACAGCGATGTCTTGATGAGGATTGTGCGAACGCTCCAGACCGTGCGGCCAACCCTGAAGAGCAGGCGGCTCACAGCCAGCGCGAACGCACCACGCGCGCGGTGATTGCCGCTCTGGCTCCACATGACCGCCAATGCCTCCAACTGCGGGCGGCGGGACTTAGCTATCGAGCGATTGCCGGCGTGCTGGACGTGTCGCTCGGCTCGGTGGTAGCTTGTGTGAGCCGTGCTCTGAGCCGGATCGCGCGCGCGACGAGCCAGGAAAAATAGACTGAACAAAGCGGCCGGGGCCGGAATTTACCAGCGGGGAGGTGTCGACATGCGGGCGGCTCAGCAGCACATCACTGACGAAGAGTTGATCCTCACGATGGACGGCGAGTTGGAGGAACCCCGGCGCGGCGCGGTTGACCGCCACCTGAACCAATGCTGGGCGTGCCGCGCGCGGCGCGCTGAATTCGAGCGCGGGATTGAGAACTATCTGGCGGCGCAACGGTCCCTGGATGCCGCCGTGCCGCTGCCGCCCGCGGCGGGCCCCACGGCCAGATTGCGTGCCTCGCTCGACTCCGCGATGGCGCAGGAACCAGCCGGTTGGCGGTCTGCCGCCTCCCGTTGGCCTCGAGCCATCTTGGCCGGTGCGGCGGCTGCCGCCATGGCCGTGCCCGTGGGCGTGACGCTGCTGGCATGGTTCGGCACCAAGAATCTGGAAGCCCCCGGCCCGCTGCCGGATGCGCGATTGACTCCGGGAGCGGTGCGGTTGATTTCCCAGCAGCAGGTTTGTGTCGTGCCGGCGGAAGATGAAGGCCGGCTGGTGCCCGCTGAGTTGGCCCGGCGCGTGTTCGAGCAATACCGGATCGCCAGTCCCAAACCCCGGGCGTATGAAGTGGACTATCTCATCAGCCCGGCGCTTGGCGGCGCCACGGTTCTGCAAAACCTGTGGCCGGTACCCTACTCAGATGGCGTGTGGACCTCGCGTGTGAAAGACGCCCTGGAAGATCACCTGCGCCAACTGGTCTGTGCGGGTAAACTCGATTTGGCCACGGCGCAGCAGGAGATTGCCACCGACTGGATTGCCGTCTACCGGAGATATTTCCGGACTCGCCTGCCGGTGGCCGCGCATGCCCGATTTGTAAAAGACAGCCCCTGGGAGTGAGAATCACAACATGATGAAACACCCGCTACGATCCGCGATCGTACCCGTGCTGGCGCTGGCCGCGGCCAGTTGCAGCCCTGCGCCGACGGCCAAACAGGAACAGGCGGCGGCTCCGGCCAAACCAGCCCGGCCTTCTTACTCGGTGTATGTGAGCAATGAAAACTCCGGCGAGGTCAGCGTCATCGACGGCGACAAACTGGAACTTACCGCGACGATCCCGGTCGGCAAGCGGCCGCGCGGAATTCATGCGAGCCGTGATGGCCGTGTGGTCTACGTCGCCCTGAGCGGTTCACCTGCTGCGCCTCCGGGCGTGGATGAAAGCACGCTGCCGCCGCCGGACAAAAGCGCCGATGGCGTTGGCCTGATCGGCGTCGACGAAGGCAAAGTCGTGCGTACGATCAAGTGCGGATCGGATCCAGAGCAATTCGATCTCAGCCTGGACGGCAAGCTGATTTTCGTTTCAAACGAAGATGACGCCAAGCTCAGCATCGTGGACATCGCCGCGGGCACCACGCTAGCGTCCCTGCCGGTGGGCGGTGAGCCGGAAGGCGTCACCACCAGCCCGGATGGCAAGGTCGTTTATGTGACCTCGGAAGAAGACGGTACGGTGACGGCGGTCGACGTGGAGGCGCGCAAGCCGCTCCGCTCGTTCCGTACCGGCCGGCGTCCGCGTTCGGTGGCCTTTTTGTCGAACGGCACGCGCGCGTATGTGACGAATGAAAATGACGGCGGGGTGACGCTGGTCGATTCGGTGAAACATCAGGTGATCCGGCAGATCAAGCTGGGCGAAGCGGGCAAGGTGAAGCCCATGCATGTGGCGATGAGCGCAGACGGTAACACGGCGTATGTGAGTTCAGGGCGCGGCAAGAAACTGTTTGCCATCGATACGGCCACCAACGCGGTGAAGGCGTCGGTGGAAGTGGGTACGCGGCCCTGGGGAGTGGCCCTGTCGCCCAACAATAAGTTGCTGTTCGCTGCTGACGGCCCCGCCGGCGAGGTGGTGGTGGTGGATGCCGCCACCATGGCGGTGACGAAACGCATCAAGGCGGGAAAGGGGCCGTGGGGCGTGGCGGTGGTACCGCGCCAGTAGTGATCGGTGCCTGAAGCAACCCGCCCGCCCACGGCAAGATCAGGCGGCGGCTCCGGCCGCTCCAGTGGGTGCCGGTTGCGGGGACTGGTTGATCACTTCAATCAACCGCTTGTGCGAGAGGATACGGAGGCGGCGCCGTTGCAACTCAACGAGCCCTTGAGTGCTCCACCGGTTCAGGCTGGTGGAAGTGTTTTCCCGGGTTGCACCCGCCAGTCCCGCCAGTTCGCGTTGTGTAAGGGGGATGATGCCGCTTGCTTCGGGCATCCGGTCCTTCGCCTGGAGATCGAGCGCCATGAGGGTGCGGACCAAACGATGCTCAACCGGCCGGCGCAGCCAGAGAATACGGTCGCGCAAAACGTCGATTCGCTGCTGCTGTTGCTGTAAGATCCACGCGGCCAGGTCTGGTTGACGGGCCAACTCCTGCAGCAGGTCCGCTTGACTGATTTCGCGGTACTCAGAAGCCACCACGGCGCGGAGGCGGCCCGAAGACGGACCGATCAAATCTCCCTGCCAAAAGACGTCTACCGCGGGGAACTGGTCTGGCAGGCTAAGCGTGACACATCCCCGCGTTAACAAGTGTTAAGCCGCCGTTGCGGTAGCATCTGCATCGAGATAGCCACCCGCAGGGAGACTCTTTGCCAAGCCTAGATGGCGAATGGCCTCAAAATGCATGCAAAGCATGCTCCTACTCTGCCTTCGTGAGATTGGCCTTTCGGCGTGTTTCTTCCATTGGACCATCCACCAGGCAGGTTGCAAATACTCACTTGGCCTTAGTTAGTGCGGTTGGGCAGAACAAAGTCGCGTTATGTTATGTGTATCCGCCGTTACGTTCAGTGTCTCTCTGTGCGTGCCGCCTCCGCGCAGGCCCCGCATGACCACGCGCGGCCCTCGCCGTCTGCACCCCTGTTCGCTTCCGGCTCGCGCTTGGAGACCGTACAGAAGTTGCTGCGGCAGAGCCGGGCTGATGCGGCGCGCGTGGAACTCACGCGCCTGTTGGCCGCCGCTCCCGATGACGCCGAACTCCACTTTCAGATGGCGCGCAGCTATCTGATTGACTTCTACGAACTGCGCGACCCTATCCGCCGCAAGACCGCGCTGGCGCTGGCGATGGAGTCACTCGACAACACCCTGCGGCGCAATGCCGATCACGTCCCAGCGCTCAAGGCGAAGGCCGTCATCCATGCGCGCGCCGAGATGCTGCGGTACGATCCGAATCTCGCCTACCAACTCGCCGCGCGTGTAGCCCAACTGCAGCCGGGAGCCAGTGAGTATCTGCTGGGCCTCACCGATTGGCTTTCAGGCGAGGTGCGCTTCAACGGCGAAAGCGAGCACCGCGTGCCGCACGATCCGGACCTGGGGCTGGACCGCTCGCTCGAAATCCTGACGCGCGTGCTCGATTCCGCCTTGCCATACAGCAACGAAGAGGCCCTCGGGTTCTCCCATTTCGCCAAAACGCTGGCCAAGCGCGGCCGGTTTGCGGACTCGGTGGAATACTTCGGGCTCGCCCTCGCGCGGCCGCCGAACGCTGGAATCCGCGCCGAGATTCTCCGCGAACTGAGCGCCAGTTACTTCTGGCTGGGAAACTACGCCGAAGCCGCGCGCACTTACTATCAGGTGCTCGATACCAATAACAACCGTGTGGACCAGTGGTTGCTGGCGGCCAGCCTCAAGGAGTGGAAAGAGACCGGGATCCAGGTGCCGCCGGGGTTTGTGTTTCCCGCCTTCGCTCCCGTCATCTCCACGGCGGCGCGCGAGGGACTCCGTTTTGAAGACATGGCGCCGGCGCTGGGGCTGAACCGGCGAGACGGGAACGGCACCATAGCGTTTGGCGACTACGATGGCGATGACAAGCTCGATGTGTTTCTCTCGGGGAGCGGTGAGTTTCTTGCCGTTTATCGCAATGAAGGCGCGCGTTTCCGCGACGTAACGGCCGAGGTGGGTCTCGGCCGGCAACCTTCTGGTTACAGCCTGAATCTCATCGACTACGACAACGACACGCGGCTGGACCTGTATCTGACTCTCAATGGCTGGAGCGGGCCGATGGCGAACCGGCTGTTCCGCAACACGGGTGCCAAGTTCGCGGACGTGACTGCTGCCAGCTGTGCGGGCGACGCGGGTTCCGGCTTCGTTTCAGCGTGGGCCGATTTCGATGGCGACGGCCACCTCGATCTCGCCATCGCGAACGGAGTTCTAAAGGATGGCAGCACGCCGCGCTTGTATCGCAACCTGGGCCACGGTAAGTTCGCCGACGTGACCACCGCCGCGGGAATCGTTGAGCCGCCCACATATGGCGCAATCGGCCTCGCTATCGGTGACTATGACCGCGACGGCGATCCGGACCTGTTCATCAACGGTCTCGGCGATGCCCCCAACCGCCTCTATCGCAACGAAGGCGCCTTCCGCTTTCGCGACGTGACGCGCGCCTCGGGCCTCGCCGCGCAACCCGCCCACAACGGCTTTGTCGCCTTCTTCGCCGACGCCGACAACGACACGTGGCCCGATCTGCTGGTGACGAGCCTGGCGCCCTGGGCCGCGGTGATCGATGGACTCATGCGTCCGGACTCACCGCCTGATGCCGACTCGACACGCCTCTTTCGCAACCGCCGCGACGGCACCTTTGAAGACGCGACGGCCACCGCGGGCCTCGCCGTGCCGATGGGCGTGATGGGCGCGGGCGTGGCGGATCTCGACAACGATGGCTCGATCGATGTCTACTTCGGCACCGGCGACCCGCAGCTATCGCGCCTCGAGCCGAATCGTTTGTTCCGCAACGAAGGCGGCGGGCGCTTTACCGACGTTACCTCGCTGACCGAGTTCGCGAGACCCGGCCGCAAAGGGCATGGCGTGGCATTTGCCGATATCGACAACGACGGCGAC
>Ga0194119_10009561_pt1 | contig 12994 bp, 10 predicted proteins | sample TA2MahC100mmetaG_FD_148620 | JGI IMG/M metagenome (GOLD analysis project Ga0194119, IMG submission 148620) | Freshwater microbial communities from Lake Tanganyika, Tanzania - TA2015018 Mahale Deep Cast 100m | ecosystem: Environmental > Aquatic > Freshwater > Lake | place: Tanzania: Lake... | reverse complement strand
AGTTGATCGCCGACCACTATCCCAAAGGGACCAAAGTCACGGATGCCGAAATGCGACGGCTCAACCTCGTACTCCACGACACTCTCGGCAGATGGAACTACACCTTGCATCCGAAACAGATTATGAACTAATTGTTGGATGGCGCCTAAGCGGCTGCCAGGCAGGCCATCTGCTGCTGGCGGCTGCGGCGCCGCAAGTAACGCACCATCATCAGCCCGGTGCCTGTGGCGATCAGCGTGCCCACTTCCGGTGTTTCGCCCGGCGGCGGTTCCCCGGCGGAGGCGGATCCGTAGGCGAGGTTGTCGAACAGCCCTTGGGTGGTGAGGTTCGTGCTGGAGGTCAGCACCAGGCGCACCTCGGTGATTGGCGCATCAGTGGTGACGCCGAAGAAGGTGCGCGTAGGCCGCGCGGCGGTGGTGACCGTTGCCACCTGGGTGCCGTCAAGCAGAATCGCGAAGCTCTGCGCGGCCGGGTCGTAGGTCATCAGGTCGATGCCGAACGAGGTGACTGCCGCTGGCAGGGTGATCGAAAGGTAAGAGGTGGGGCGACGCTCCGGTCCACGAATAATCGTGCTGGAGCCGAAGTCTTCCGGCGCGCCGGACGGCGGATTCAGGGCCCATAGAAAATATTGATTCACGTCGAGCACGCCGACGATGTTCACCCCACCTATGGTGAGGCCGGCGGCAGTGCTGAAGCTCTGAAACCAACCCGTAGAAAGGCCGAGGCTTTCAAAATCCACGTCCGCGCGGCCCGTTGTCGCAGCCTCCCAACTCGGGCGAGTGTTGTAAGTTTGCAGCACAGTGGCGTGGCTGGTGAGCGCAACGAACAGTGTCGCGCCGAAGAGTCGATAAAAAGTCCGCATGTATAGGTCTCTCCCTCGGATGTATAAAGCCCGGGCAACTGCCCACCCATTTTCGGGAAACTGCCTCGATTGAAGATTGAATTCTCTGTAGTAGTGCCCGGTGCGGACCGTTTCTCTCATGGGTCGCGGTAAGATCGGGGAGTGTAGGATAGAGGCGGTAGCAATCATGGGCTATTTGCGGATGATGCCGGCGCTGATGACCGCGGCGATGGCAATGGGACAGCAGATCTCGCCGAAGCCTGCGGATCGGACGGTGCCGGTTGATAACCAATTGGTGCGCGTTGTGGCCGTGCACGCCGCGCCGCCACGGGTAAAGACCAGGTGGCATACGCACGAGGTAAACCGGGTGATGATCTACCTCAATGCCGGAGGGCAGGAGGTAGTCCACGAAGGCGGCAAGGTAGAGACGGTGCGGTGGAAGGCGGGCGAAGTGGTGTGGAACCCGGCGATGGGCCTTCACACGGCGGAGGTTTTAGGGCCAGAACCGGCGCGCATCGTCGAAATCGAATTGAAGCAGCCGGCGTCGGCGCCTGCCTCCGGGAACGGCTATCGACAGAGCGAGGGTGTGGAACTCGACAACGCGCAGGTGCGGGTGCGGCGCGTGAAGGGGCCGGCGACGGTGAAAGCCGACTCCTACACCCGCCGGTGGGCCGCCATCGTCGCCTTTACGCAGGGCAGCGGCCGCGGCGTGGAATGGCGCGCTGCTGCAAGCGGCTCATGGAAGTTGGCGGCGGGTGAAGAAGCGGTCGAGGTGGTCATCAAAGAGACCATCGACCGCGCCGACGTTCGCCGGGCGCTTGACGAGCATCGCCGCGCGGTGTGGGTGAAGCACGGGTGGGTGCGCGACCCCTACATTGTGCCCGCGCCGGACGGCTACTACTATTACACCGGCACGACACAGACCCCGGGCCAGCCGGAGGAACTGTACAATACCGGGCTTGGACCCAAGAGCCGCGTCGGTTGGCAGATGCAGGCGTGGCGCAGCCGCGATCTGGTGGAGTGGGAGCCGCTGGGGACGCCATTCTCGCTCGAAGACGGCGTGTGGGCCAAGGCCAAACCCCAGGCGTTTGCCGCCATGCCGCGCGGGGAGTGGCGGTTGTGGGCCCCGGAGTTGCACTGGATAGGCACGCGCTGGGCGATGGTGCACACTTCGCCTGCGCCCGTGCGCGGCGCCAACTTCGCGCTTACGGAAGGCGCGTCGTTCAAAGGCCCTTGGTCGCATCCCATGGGTACGGCGGTGGGGATACGCCATGATCCGTCGCTGTTCCAGGATGACGACGGGACTTGGTGGATGATCTGGGGCGCGACTGAGATTGCTCCGTTGGCCAAGGATCTCCAGTCGTTTGCCGCGCCGGCGCGCACGATCGGCCCGGCGGGCGAGTTTACAAAGATGGGGCACGAGGGTTGCCTGCTGCGGAAGATTCATGGCAAGTACGTGCTTTTCGGCACCGGCTGGTCCACTGGACAGATGCGCAAGGGCTCTTACAATCTCTATTACGCCGTGGCCGATCGAATCACGGGGCCGTACAGCGAGCGCAAGTTTGCCGGGCGATTCCTGGGCCATGGTACGCCGTTTCAAGACCGCCGCGGGCGCTGGTGGTGCACGGCCTTCTACAATGCCAACGTGCCGCCGATACCGGACGAAGGCATCGCGCAGCGCGACTTGCGTGCCGACGCGCAGACGATCAACCAACAAGGGCTGACGCTGGTGCCGATGGAGGTACGGATGCAGGGTGGGGAACTGTTCATCCGGGCCAAGGACCCGCGCTATGCTACGCCGGGTCCGGACGAAGCGCAGAAGTTTTCCTTTTCTCGATGATGACTACCAAGACCACCATCAAGCGGCGCCAGTTTCTTCCTTTGCTGGCGGCTGCTGCGGCGCCCGGTGCGCAGACTACCACCCGGCGGGCTCGGCCTAATATCTTACTGATTCTGGCCGACGATCTCGGGTACTCCGACCTCGGCTGCTTTGGCGGTGAGATCGAAACGCCAAACCTGAATCGGCTGGCTATGCGCGGCATTCGCTTCACGCAGTTCTATAACAACGCGCGGTGTTGCCCGTCGCGTGCGGCGTTGATGACGGGCCAGCATCCGCACAAAGTGGGCATGGGCAACATGACGGGCGGCAAGCCGCGGCCGGGCTTCCCGGGTTACACGGGCCGCGTGGATGAGGCCGCGCCCTGTGTGCCGGCGGTGCTGAAGCAGGCCGGCTATACAACGCTAATGTGCGGCAAGTGGCACCTCGGCCAGCCCGGACCGGTGGCCCGCGGGTTTGACGAATTCTTCGGCATGGTGCATGGCTTCGACAGTTTCTGGGATGCGTCGAAATACACGCGTCGCCCCGTGGGCCGGCCGATGCGTCGCTATGACGGGCGGTTTCATGCCACTGAAGCGATTACCGATCATGCGCTGGATTTCTTGAGCTCGGCGCGGGCCGCTTCGCCCAGCAAGCCGTGGTTTTTGTATCTCGCCTACAATGCGCCGCATTTTCCGCTCCATGCGCCCAAAGAGCTGATCGACAAGTATCAGCCGGTGTATGAAAAGGGCTGGGATGTTTTGCGAAGTGAGCGGTTCGCGCGTCTCGGCAAGCTGGGCTTGCTGGGTACGGGTGACCGGTTGACGCCGCGCAGCGTCGTAGGGCCGAATCGCGTGTCGACCCCCAATGGATGGGCGCCGAAACAGAATCCGCCGTGGGACTCGCTGCCCGAGGACCGGCGGCGCGATCTGGCCCGGCGTATGGCCATTTTTGCGGCGATGGTGGAGCAGATGGATCGCAATATCGGGCGCGTGCTGGAGGATCTGGAGACGAAGCGCGAGATTGACAATACGCTGATATTGTTTGCCTCCGACAACGGCGCGTGTGCGGAGTGGGATCCGTTTGGGTTTGACCGGTCGAGCGGGCCGGAGAACATCTTGCATACCAGCGCCGAACAGTTGGCGGGTATGGGGCAGCCGGGGACGTATCACAGCTATGGCTCGGCCTGGGCGAACATGTGCAACACGCCGTGGCGGCTGTACAAGCACTACACGTATGAGGGCGGGATCTCGACGCCTTGTATCGTGCAATGGCCGGCGCGAATTGGCAAGAAGCCGCGCATCGATCACCGGCCGTGGCACTTCATCGACGTTCTGCCGACGCTGGCGAGCTTGGCGGGCGCGGCGCAAGTGCCGGCCGGGATTGCGGGCGAAAGCATGGCGACGGCGATCACCGGCGGGCGGATGGTGGCGCGGGGGCCAATTTTCTGGGAGCACGAAGGGAGCCGGGCCGTGCGGGACGGCAAGTGGAAGCTGACGGCGGTGTATCCGCAGGGGGCTTGGGAGTTGTACGACATCGAGGCGGACCGTTCTGAACTTCACAACCGGGCGGCCGATGACCCCGCGCGGGTACGGCGCATGGCGGCCCTGTGGGAGCAGTGGGCTCGGGCGAATAACGTGCTGCCGTGGATCTGGGAGCCGGCGTATGGCGAGGGATGATCGGGGTGCACGACATTTGACGTGAAAGTCAAGCCGTCCAGCGCTGATCCCAGTAGTCCTCGAAGCGGTTGTTCATCTGGCAACAGCGGAGCGCGATGATCGGGTTGGCGCCGGCGACGGACCAGAACATGCGGACTCCTTGAGCCTGGTTCCGATGAGGGTCTAGGCTAGCAGCCAGCTTCAATGACTCCAGGGTCCCACGGATGCGGCGTGGAAGAGCTCAACGACGATCTGGGCCGCACCCCGGGAAGTGCCCGCTTCCAGGCTTCTACATACAGGCGCTTTCCGAATTGTTCGGCGGTCTCGATGGCACCGGCATGGGTGGTGGATCCTTGGATCGCGTATCGGGCATCCTTCCTCGTCTGGGCTTTTGCCTTGGCGTCCAATCGGTTTCGCTCTCCCGGACGGGCACGCCAGTGCCGTCCATCAAGATGTAGAGGAGGGGAACCTTGGGGCCGATCTCCAGGAGCAGTTGCAACTGGATGGCGCGATCTATTTCTTCCTGATCGCCTTGCGCAATGTCGGCTCCCACCGCTTCGGCGTGCGCTCCACTGCCTTCATCGTGACCACAAAGCCCGCGAGTAGTTTGTAGTTCCTACCGGCCGCAATCGAAGGAGGATTGCCCCTTGGCGCGCGGAGCGGTAGAATTGCCCTGAAACGGAACGGAAAATGGAGATTCAGAATGACGGGCGGGGTGGATTGTCCAAAGCCCTGTTGCTTGCTCTGAGCGCGTTGCCGTTGACCGCCGCGGCTGCTGCCCCGGACTTCTCGAAGGACGTTCAACCCCTACTGCGCCGACATTGCTTTCAGTGCCACGGCGAGGCGGCCCGCATGGGCGGCCTTGACCTTCGCTCTCCCGCCAAGATCCTCATAGGTGGCGCGAAAGGCCCGGCGGTGCGCAAAGGGTCCGCCACCGAAAGCCTCCTCTAGCAGCGCCTTGCGGACCAATCGATGCCGATGGGGCCGAACAAGGTTTCGTCCAAAGATCGCGAAGTGATTGCGGCTTGGATCAACGCTGGAGCCCTGGGCGATGAGCCGGCTGAGGCTACGGCCACTACGAGGCAAAAGCATTGGGCGTTTCTTCCGCTGGCCGCTGGCCCGGCGCAGCCCTCGGTGAGGGACGCCGCCTGGGTGAGCTCGCCGGTGGACGCATTCGTGCTCCACGCCATGGAGCAACGCGGCATCCGGCCGTCTCCCACGGCCAGCGACCGGACTCTGGTGCGCCGCTTGTACCTGACGCTCACCGGCCTGCCGCCTTCCCCCGAGCAAGCCGCCGCCCCGTACACCGATGCTCTGATTGACGACCTGCTGTCCCGGCCGCAATACGGCGAACGTTTTGCGCGGCATTGGCTGGACGTGGTCCGCTACGCCGAGTCGAATGGCTATGAACGCGACGGCGCCAAGCCCAGCGCCTGGCGCTATCGGGACTGGGTCATCGACGCGTTCAACAGCAACAAGCGGTTCGACCGGTTCATCGCCGAGCAACTGGCCGGAGACGAATTGGAAGACTCCAATGCCAAATCGCAGATTGCGGCCACGTTTCTACGGCTTGGCGTGTGGGACGACGAGCCAGCCGACCAGCGGATGGACCGGTACGATCAACTCGACGATGTGCTGGCCACCACCTCCGCGGCGTTCCTTGGTCTGACGCTGCGCTGCGCGCGCTGCCACGATCACAAGTTTGAGCCGCTCAGCCAAAAGGACTACTACCGCGCGCTGTCGATCTTCGAACCGCTTCAGCGGCCGCTCAAGGGTCAGTTGGAGTTGGACCGCCAGGTGGGCACCGCCGCCGAACTGAAAATGTACGAGGATGCCGTGCGCGCCGCCGAGGCCGAGGCGGATCCATTGCGCAAGCTGATTGCGAATCTGAAGCGAGGCTTACTCGAACGTCTCCAGGCGCGGGGCGAAGAGGCGCGGGCCTGGCGGGAGCCCTTGCCCACCGTTCTGGCGCTGCGCGTTGCGCCGGAACGCCGCTCGGCGCAACAGGCGAAACTGGCCGGCGCGTTTGAGAAGAAGCTCGATGCACGCACGCTCGACCTCGCCACCGGCGAAGAACGCGCGCAACTGGACGGCTGGAACCGCCGCATCGGCGAGGTCGAAGCGTCGCGCCCCAAGCCGCCGGCTCGCGCTTACGTCTGGTATTAGGAGCCCGGAAAGCCGATTCCACCCACGCGGCTGTTTCACCGCGGCGATCCCACCCAGGCGCGTGACACGGTGGAACCCGGCGTTCCCTCCATTCATGGCGGCGACGTGTTCGATGCCCGGAAAACCGTGGCCGGCACCAGCGGCCGGCGGCTTTGGCTGGCGCGTTGGCTCAGCGGCGCCGGCGGCCATCTCACCGCGCGCGTGTTTGTGAATCGCTTGTGGCAGTGGCATTTCGGCGAAGGCATGGTGGCGACCGCGAACGATTTTGGCGTGATGGGGCAACGCCCTTCCAACCCCGAACTGCTCGACTATCTTGCCGGCGAGTTCATCCGCTCTGGCTGGAACGTGAAGCATCTGCAAAAACTGATCCTTCGCTCGAACACGTTCCGCGTGTCGTAGGAGTGGAACGAGCGTCATGCCGCGCTCGACCCCGAGCAGTCGCTGTTGTGGCGCTGGAAGCCGCGCCGGCTGGAGGCGGAAGTGATACGCGATTCCGCGCTGTCGGTTACCGGCAGCCTGAATCCGGCCATGCACGGTCCCAGCATCTATCCCGATTTGCCCAAGCCGGTTCTGGCGCAGCAATCCAGGCCCGGCGATGGCTGGGGAAAGTCACCCGGCAGCGAGGCGGCGCGCCGCAGCATCTACATATTTGCCAAGCGCGGACTGCCGGTTCCGGAAATCGATCTGCTGGACGCGCCCGATACCACCGTGAGTTGCGAGCGCAGGCGAGTTTCTGTTACAGGGCCACAGGCCCTGACGCTGTTCAACGGCGCGTTCTCGCAGCAACAGGCCGCCGGTTTGGCCGCGCGGATTCGAGCCGAAGGCGGAGTCGCGCTGAAGGGCCAAGTGGCGCGGACGTTCCAGTTGGTGTTGGGACGCGACGCCTCGGCCCGCGAACTGGACGATTCGCTCAGCTTCCTTAACGCTTCGGGAGGCAAACTGGAGCCCTTCTGTCTGGTGCGGCTCAACACCAACGAGTTTTTCTATCTCAACTGAATCGAGGCGCCTTCATGTCACAGTGCGGAAAAACAAGACGCGAGATGATCTGGGAGTCCGGAGCGGGGTTTGCCGGCGCTGCCCTCACCTATCTCCTGGCTGGCTCAGGATTCTTCAACGCCAAAGCGGCGGCGGCCACCATGGAAAAGAAGCCCCATTTCGCTCCCAAGGCGAAGTCCTGCATATTTCTGTTCATGTACGGCGGGCCGAGCCACATGGATACGTTCGATCCGAAGCCGGAACTGGTGAAGCGGCACGGGCAGCAGATGCCCAACATGGGGACCGACGCGCTGTTGAAGCTGCGTTCGTCGCGGCTGGGCGCGCTCCTGGGTAGCCGCCGCAAATTCACGCGGTATGGACAATCAGGCATCGAAGTCTCCGACTTTTATCCGCACGTCGGCAAGTGCATTGACGACATTGCGGTGATCCGCAGCATGTGGACCGACAGTTTCGCGCATGGTTCCGGATTGCTGCAGATGAACACCGGTTTCATCCGCCAAGGCTTTCCCAGTATCGGCTCGTGGCTCAACTATGGACTGGGTACGGAGAACGAGAACCTGCCCGGTTACGTGGTGATGCTCGATCATCGCGGCGGCCCCATCTCCGGCCCGCCGAACTGGGGTTCCGGTTACATGCCGGCCAGTTTCCAGGGCACGCAGTTCCGGTCTTCCGGAGACCCGATTCTCAACATGGACCCGCCGGCTGGCGTCACCGCCGGGCAACAGCGAAGGCAACTGGACCTGTTGGCCAAGCTCGGCCGTGGGCCAGCCGTTTCCGGCGCGCCTGAAAATGACGAACTGAATGCGCGCATCGCCAGTTTCAAACTCGCCTTCCGCATGCAGTCCACGGCGCCGGAAGCAGTCGACCTGTCGAAAGAAGACGAAGAAACCAAGCGGCTCTACGGCCTGGACAACCCGGTGACGGCGCCCTACGGGCGGAACTGCCTCATCGGGCGCCGTCTGGTGGAGCGAGGCGTACGCTTTGTGCAGTTGTACTCGGGCGGCGGCCACGGCGACGCCAACTGGGATGCGCATCGCGACGTGGACGAAAATCACTCCGAGCACTGCGCTGAGACCGACCAGCCCATCGCCGCCTTGCTCACGGACCTCAAACGCCGCGGCCTCCTCGATCAGACCTTGGTGATTTGGGGCGGCGAGTTCGGACGCATGCCGATGAGCGACACCACGCGCGCGGGAACCAAGGGCGGCGGCCGCGACCACAATCCCAGGGGCTTTTCCATGTGGATGGCTGGAGGCGGCGTGAAAGGCGGCCAAGTGGTGGGCGCCACCGACGAGTTCGGCCACGCGGCGGTGGACAATCGCATCCACGTCCACGATCTGCATGCCACCATCCTCCATCTGATGGGCTTGGATCACACGCTGCTTACGTATTTCCACGGCGGGCGGAACATGCGGCTCACCGACGTGCATGGCCATGTAGTGAAGCAACTGCTGGCGTAGTGAGAGCCGCGTGGATAAACTCGGCCACGTTGGCCAGCGCTATTCGATGTAGAGAAACTCGTTGGCGGCGAACAGCATTTGACACAGGCTGGTGAGCGCGGAAATCTCCGCGTCCGCGGGTTTCGCGTTGGCGAACAGATAGGCCTGCTTTTGTTTTTCCAGATGGCCCTTCGCCGCGCGAACTTCTTCCGGTTCCGGCGGCCGGCCCAGGGTCAGCCGCCAGGCGAGTTCGATCCGCCCGTCTGTGTCCGCCGCGGCAGTTTCCGCTAAGCGCCCGGCCAACACTTCCGCCTGCTCCACGACGAACTCATCGTTCATCATCGTGAGCGATTGGAGCGGCGTGGCCGAGTTGACCCGCCGTGTGCAGTTGACCTGCACGGTCGGGAAATCGAACACTTGCAGAAGTTGGTGCGGATAGTTCCGGCGCGCCGCGATGTACAGGCTACGGCGGTTCGCCGATCCCGATTTCGCCGACGGATCGAGGACTTGGCCGCCGTCCGGCTGCGGTTTCAGCGCGATCGCGGGGCCGCCGATGGCGCGGTCGAGTTTGCCACTCGCCGTCAGAATCGCGTCGCGCAGCGCTTCCGCCTCAAGCCGGCGCAGGTTCATCCGGGCCAGTAGCTTGTTCTCCGGATCGGCGGCGCTGGATCCACTCGACCGCGACGACTGCCGATAGGCCGTGGACAACATGATCGTGCGATGCAGGCGTTTCAACTGCCAGCCGTTCGCCATGAAGTCGGCCGCCAGCCAATCGAGTAGTTCGGGATGCGTCGGAGCCTCGCCCGCCTTGCCGAAGTTCTCCGGCGTTGCCACGATGCCCACGCCGAAATGATGCTGCCAGACGCGATTCACCATCACGCGCGCCGTCAACGGATGCTCCGGGCTCGTCAGCCAGCGGGCGAACGCCAGCCGATGACCCGTCGTCTCACCGCGCGCCTCCGCTGGTTTCGCGAAGTCGCCGCCGCCGAGAACTTCGAGACCGCCCGCCGCGACTTTCGGGCCGGGCGATTCCACCATGCCTCGCTGCAAAAGCCGCGTTACCGGTGGCGGACCGACGTCCCAAAGCGCTTGAATCTTCTCCACCGTCCGCCGGTAGCCTCGGAGCGTCTTCGCCTGTTCCGTCAGGCGCGCCACCGCCGCGCGGTCGGCTTCGTTAAGCGACTTGTCGACGCTGTCCACCGGCGGGCGCACTTGCTTTTCGAACTTGCGCACCAGGAACTTCTGCACGTCGTCGCGCTTGTCTTCCGCCGTCGCCAGAGCTTCGCGGGTCTCGGTCCGGATGTTCTCCGGCAGCTTCGCCAGATTCGCATCGAGGAGCTTCTCTTCCGCTGGCTTCCGCAACCTCGCCAGCTCTTCATGGAGACGGCCGGCCTGCACGTCGATGTCCTTGTTGTGTTCGGCGATCCGCTTTTCTTCCTCCTTCGAGACATCGGCGAGATGGCGATTCTTGGGCTGCTTCCAGTTCCATGGGTTGTACGAAGGCGTGAACACGGCAAGCATCCGGTAGTAGTCGCGCTGCGGAATGGGATCGTAGCGATGGCTGTGGCACCGCGCGCAGCCCACCGTAAGGCCCATTAGATTCGTGGAGACTTTCTCCATGAGATGGAACAGCACGTCGAAGCGCTCACCGGGGAGATTCACGATGTCCGGATCGGTGCGATCGAAAACGCTGCGTAGATAGCCGGTGGCGGTGAGCAGATCGAGAGTCTCGGGCGAGTAACTCGCGGCCTTGCGCCAGTCCGTCAGTTCGTCGCCCGCGAGTTGTTCCACAAGAAACCGGTCATACGGCTTGCCGCTGTTGAACGCATTCACCACCCAGTCGCGATAGCGCCAGATGCCATCGAACATCTCCATTCCAACCAGGTCGTTATCGAAGCCAGCGACATCCACGTAGCCCGCCGCGTCGAGCCAGTGGCGCGCCCAACGCTCGCCGTAATGCGGCGATTCGAGCAGCTTGTCGATGAGACGCTCCCAGGCACCCGGCTTGGTATCGGCGAGGAACGCATCTATCTCCTGCCGGGTGGGAGGCAGCCCGTGCAGGTCGAGATAAGCGCGGCGCAACAACGTGAGTGGCGGCGCGTCGGGCGAGAATCCGAGACCCTTGCTTTCAAGGCGCGCGAGCAGGAACCGGTCAATGGGCGTGCGCACCCTCGCCTTGTTTTTCACCTCTGGAGGCGCTGCCGCTGCGGCGGCAGGCTTGCGAAACGCCCACGCCTGGCGATCGGAGTCTTTTAATCGAGGGGCTTCGGCATCAGTGAACGCTTCCCGCAGTTCCGCGGGACGCTCCAGCCGCACATTGAACTTCGACGTATCGATCCACTGGCGGAGCACGTGCAACTCGGGCTCTGTCACGGGCTGGCTTGTCCCGGGAGGCGGCATCGACCGGCTCATGATCTTGCGGACCAGCGGGCTTTTGTCCGAAGCTCCCTCCAGGATCACCGGTCCATTGGCGCTGCCGTCCAACACACCCGCCAATGTGCGGAGGTCCAGCCCAGCGGCGGGTTTGCCCGCGCCGTGGCATTGGACGCAACGCGCGGCGAGCACGGGCTTCGCTTCCTTGTCGAAACGTTCGGTGTGTTCGCGCGAAACGGCGGCCTGCTTCTCTTCGCCTTTGGCTCCCGCCTCGATCCACTGGCGGATAGTCTCGATCTGAGCGTCCGTGAGTTTGAAGTTGAACGCCGGCGGCGGCATCGCCTCCGACTTCACCTTCTCGTATAAAGGACTCTCGGCGGCGCTGCCCGGCTTCACGATCTTGCCTTGATGGCTGCCATGCAGCACCGAGGCGCGCGTGCGAAGATCGAGCCCCACCATCGCTGTGCCGCCGTGGCAACTGAAGCAGTTCGCCGTGAAGATGGGAAGAACGTCGCGTTCGAATAGCGGCGCCTGCGCCATCGCGATGCCACAGAGCGCGGGAAGCAGCCCGTAGCGCATCATGACAACAATCCTGGAACCGGCTTCGCCCCCGAAACCGTGGCGTCGGTTGGCGTCTCGGCGCGGCCTCCGTGCGAGAACGTCATGCGCACATGGTCGAGCCCCAGTGCGTGAAGAATCGTCGCTTGCAGGTCCGGCGTGCCCACGCGATTCACCGTCGCTTTGTAGCCGAACTCGTCGGTCTCGCCGTAGGCAAAACCGCGTTTGAATCCTCCGCCGGCGAGGAAGAGGCTGAAGGCGTTGCGATTATGGTCGCGCCCGTCGGAATTCTGCGTCGTCGGCAGGCGGCCGAATTCGCCGCTCCACAGCACGATCGTCGAATCGAACAGTCCGCGGCTTTGCAGATCCTTGATGAGCCCAACCACGGGCAGGTCCGTTTTGGCGCAGATCTTCGGAAGATCGGTCTTGATTCTGGAGTGATGGTCCCACGGCTGGCCCGGGCCGGAGAAGAGTTGCACGAAGCGCACGCCGGATTCCACGAGCCGCCGGGCCATCAGGCAGCGCGCGCCAAAGGGGGCAGTCAGCGGGTTATCGAGTCCGTATAGTTTGCGTGTGGCGTCGGACTCGCGCGCGAGGTCCAGCACGTCGGCGGCAGCCAACTGCATCCGCGCGGCCAGTTCGTAGTTCTGAATGCGCGCTTCGAGTTCCGTGTCGCCGGCATGGTTCGCCAGGTGGCGCTGGTTGACTTGGGCGAGAAAGTCCAACTGTTCTCGTTGCACGCCGGGCGGCAGCGGCTTCAACGGGTTCAGGTTCCGCACCGGCGTTCCCGAAGGACTGAATTCCACGCCCTGAAACAGCGCGGGCAGCCAGCCGCTTGACCACAACTGCTTCCCGCTTACCGGGTAGCCCTCGGGATCGCGGAGTACGACGAACGCCGGCAGGTTCCGATTCACGCTGCCCAGCGCGTAGCTGATCCATGCGCCCATCACGGGACGGCCCGGAAAGATCCGGCAGGTTTGGAGTTGGTTGAGCCCTTCCGGATGATTGTTGTGTTCGGAGTACATCGACCGGATCACGCACAGGTCGTCGGCGATAGTAGCCAGTTGCGGCAGCGCCTCCGAAATCTCGATTCCGGATTGTCCCGCACGGCGGAACTGGAACGGACTCCCCATCAGCACGTGCGCGT
>Ga0194119_10009560_pt1 | contig 12994 bp, 13 predicted proteins | sample TA2MahC100mmetaG_FD_148620 | JGI IMG/M metagenome (GOLD analysis project Ga0194119, IMG submission 148620) | Freshwater microbial communities from Lake Tanganyika, Tanzania - TA2015018 Mahale Deep Cast 100m | ecosystem: Environmental > Aquatic > Freshwater > Lake | place: Tanzania: Lake... | reverse complement strand
CCACCCGGCTGAAGTGAGCCAGCTGAGCGTGCGGGCATAGGCCAGGTCCTTGACCGAGTAGCGGACGGAGGTGATTTCTTCGAGACAGCGCAAGCAAGCGCGAGTTCCATTACGAGAAAATATCGTCTCTTCTTCGAGGAAAAACACTTACGAGGTTTGTGTGTGGAAAGGGACGTGCGCGAAGAACTAGTCAGCCGACAAAATCCGGATTCAATCGGTTCAGCGGTTTGACAGAAAGCGCTTTGATTTCGTTGTAGATGACAGTTCGGCCCACCTGACGTAGACGGCTGAAAATGCCTTCGACGACCACAAAGTCGCCTTCCCGCACTTCCAAGTGCCCGAGACTGACAACTTTGATTGTGCCGGCTTGGTCTTGGAGGAAAAATCCATAGGCCGGCTGTCCTTGACGGTTGGTTGCGAGCTGAACGTTTGTCACCTTTCCGGTGACGACGATATCGCGATGGTCATACTGTTCCGGATGCGCCACAAGCTCGGCAATTTCGATCAGACTGATCGCCCAGGCTTTTGGCTCAGATGCGATTGAAACCCAGAACCCCATCATGAGTGCGAGCATCACAGCACAACCGCGAGCGCGTGTGAACGGATGAGGGGTGACGACCGACCGGAATCTTCTGACCATGGCCTTTATTATATCCTACCGATTAGGATTCGCAAGGGCAGACCCATTACCACTTATCTGACCCCCTGCCACTGGCGTCCTCTCCGAGAAAATTATGCAGAATCTGCTTTTGAAGTTCGGTGATCTCAGGCTTGCTCGGTTCGGCTGGTACCGGTAGCGTACCAACCGGTTCTTTGGGGATTGGCGCTGTTCGTTTGAGCAGCAGGTCTTTCAGTGCGGACGGACTCCGATCAAAATCGTGCTGCATGGACACCAATCGCTGGAGTCCGAAGAGCGTGCGTGTCGGTTCGCTGTGCACGGCGTTGGAACTGGCCCCAAAGACAAGGGAATTCCAGAACTTGCTCTCGATCGACTCGGGAACATCAATGGCCACATATGCTGTCAGCTTGTCGATTAGCGCGGGTTCGGTTTGCTCAAGGCCATCGTAGACAGCTCTGGAGCGTTCGATTGGAGTACGGGAGAGCTCGGCGATCGTATCTTTCCACAAGTCGAGGGACGGCGCACTTTGTGCTGACAACGCGATGCCCGACAACTTTGACTGGAGTGCGACGAGATATTGAGACAGGAATTTCAATTTTCGCGCAGCCAATGTGCCAGCGGGCAATCCCCAAATGTGGGCGATCTCGTGATCGTGGAGCGTGGTTTGATCGGATATGCGCCGCTCTTGTTCAGCTTGATCAAGCCGCTTTTTGAACCGTTCGGCGTAGCGCAGCAGAGTTTGGAATTCAATGGCCAGGCGGTATCGTTGAAATTCCTCGGCTGAGATATCGTTCTTATCCCATCGCGTGTGCAGGGCTCGAAGCGTCGGTTGTGGAAGAACCGTTCGAGCTTGAGATTTAAGGCTGTCAAGTGCCTCGGCAGATACACCGCGCTCAATCAGCAGTGACTCGGCGCATACCGCCATCGCATTAACGGTTTCCGACAATGTTCTGAGGGCGGTGCATTGCAGCGATGTGCGTTCCCGTCGCAGCCGTGCGTGCCGGAGATATTCATCTCGGCGGCTTACCATTGCCGCGATGGACTCTTGCGTCATGGTCGTGACGGGTTTTTTCCCAGAAACACATCGGGGATCAGGCCGATCGGAGACCATGAAGAGAATCTCATCATGCGTCACGTCCAGATATTGGAGGAGCAACAGCTTGAGCACGACACGGCCTTGAATAGGCAAACTTGCGACAACCGTTTTGATCGTCTCCGCTGTCAGGGAGGACATCATGGGTGTCATCGTCATGTGAATGTTCTTATGCCGAGCTTGCTCGTTGGTGATGTACTTCAAGGTATTGTGCGACATATTCCCGTACATCCTGCACGGAACCATTGACGAACAGGTCACGAGGAATTTCGATTCGGACCAGTTTGGCAGGATCGACGCCCCGGTCCATGGCGTACTGTTCATCGATGTAGAGGCTCACAGAACCGTCCGGAAAACGCAGGGCATAGAGCGCGGTGGTGTCGGCCATGATCACAGGTATAGGTTGGAGATCATAGATTCTAATACTCGTGGTACAGGTACCACAGGGTTTGTGACAGCTGCAAGCGCTCAAGCGATCGGCGAGGTGATAGGCAGCTCCGTATCAAAAATGACAACGGCCTCCGGTCATCAGACCGGAGACCGTCTTGTTTTGGGCGTACCCTCAGCCGTTGCCTTGAACTCAGCCTATCTGCATCAGCCCCCCAGCGTATCGAGGGTTTCCTTGAGGCTCTTGCGGATGCAGGTGAAGATCGGCGTGTCCCGTAGCGTATACCGCGAGCCTTCCGTTTCCCGCAATGCCATCACCAAATCCAAAAAGTCCTCCGGCTTGTCGCTCTCGAACGCCACCACCCACTCCTGATCGTCCAATCCGAACGAATACGTGGTGTTCAGCTTGACCGAAGGAAACCGATGCCCCACTTCAATATGCTCGTCCATCATCCCTTGCCGAGCCGCTTTGGTCAGCAAGAACCACTCGCGGGTCTTCAAGAACGGATAGACAAAGATATACTTACCCTTGCCCGGCACCACCGCCAGCCGCTTGCCTTCCTGTCCCTCATGGCTGTGGTTGTCGATGTAAATCGACCGCTTGGTCATGGCCAAATAGGAATACGGGGTGGTGAGATACTTCCCGAGCCCCGAGGCCAGCATCTTGGCAGTCATGTCCTGAAACAAGTCCAATTCGTAGCTGATGCGCCAGAGCATAAAGTCGCAGTCCCCCCGGATACCGACGGTGGAATAAGGCACCACCAGGACTTTGCCGGTATACTCTTCGACGGCACGGAGAAACTCTTGTTTGCCCTTGGTGCGTTCGTCCTCGGGCAGCCGCCGCCAGGCCGGATCGACTTTGTAGAAGGCAAAATTGACATATTGCCGGCGCGGGGGCGCGGCAGCAGGGGTGCCAGGTGCAGGCGTGGATGCTGGAGCAGACATGAGTTCCTCCGGGTAACGGCGGGGCTCTTCGGCCAGCCACGCCTGTGGTTCGCTTCTGTAACACTTCGCCTTTTGATCTGTCAACGGGGCGAGCGGAGAGAGATCTATTATTGACAGGACTTGCGCGCTCTGTTACTGGCACCCGGTATGAGGCTATTCTGGAGTAGACAATGACAGTCACCTTTCTGCCAGAACAGGTTGTTTCTTCGGCAGCTATCAAACTTGAACCAACCTATGCGGACATCTGTGATGCGATCACCACGGGAAAAAATAACGCAAGAGTGGCGCGGGTTCGATACGTTTCATCTCAGATTCGAGTCAGTCGATGCGGTGCCGCCCGGAGGATTTCTTCTGACCAAATTCGGTAACCTGTCGGTGATGACGGCGCACATGGCAATGCGGGGAACAGAACCGAGCCCATCCGATATCACCCAAGTCGTAGCCGCCTCGACGATGCTTGTACGTGCCCTCATCTTCGGGGATATCCCGGTATTTGCTGCGAACAATTACTTGGTTCGTGAACAAGGAGCGAAGACCGTCAAGCCTGTTGTGGTGCGGGTCGATGGCACTGCCGATCGAAGTACTGTTTGGCCGAATGTTCCGTAGTTTACGGCAAAAGTAGTGGGGTCATTCAATAATGTCGATCTCATTCCAGTGACCAACACCGACATCATCATCTTTCCTGCAGGAGGTGGCGAGATCCGGTTTTCTTTGAACTTCGCAGAGATAAAGTAGGAAACCTGTCGCACGATGCCTCGTGTATCCGAAAGAGCGTTCATCGCGGAAACGATTGCGATTGGATCCGAACTCTTAGTGGGGGGACGGTCCGACAGCAATTCTCTGTTCATCGCTGACCAGCTTGGGGAGAGCGGGATCGAAGTCCGCTTCAAGTCGATTGTGGGGGATTACCGGCCAGACATTGTGACGGCGATTCAGACGGCGGCACGCCGGGCCGGAATTATCGTGATGACAGGTGGGTTAGGGCCGACGATCGATGACTGCACAAGGGAAGCGGTCGCCGAGATTACAGGACGGAGACTGAATCGACGGAAAACGGCTTTTGAAGGTATGGCAGCCAGATTGGCCCAGTGGGGGCGGACCCCCAATAAAGGGCAACTTCGGCAGGCCCTCATTCCTTCCGGTGCGGTGGTGCTACCGAATTCCGTGGGATCGGCGCCGGGGTTTGCTTTGTCATGGAAGCAAGCTCTCGTGATGGCGTTACCGGGTGTCCCGCGTGAAATGGAAGTGATGATGGTGCAAGAGGTCATCCCATTTCTCACCAAACGATTCAGGGGTTTAGCGACACTTCCGCGGCAGCCTATTCGACGGTCGGTTTTTCATGCTTGGGGCTTGTCGGAAGCCGATATTGATACAAAGCTTCATGGACTCATCGCAAGGGGCACACCGGTCGATCTTGGGCTGCTGGCCTCACCCATGGGCGTGCTTGTATCACTGACTACCAAACTGCATCATTCAGTCGGTCGTACGGTGATTGAGTCTCTTGAGCAAGAAGTTCGGTCACGGCTGGGAGAATGGATCTTTGCCGAAGGGCAGGACACGATGGAAGCCGTGGTCGGGCGTCTGCTGTCGAAGCAAGCACTTACCGTCGCACTCGCGGAGTCCTGTACTGGTGGATTAATCGGCCATCGACTTACTCAAGTCCCAGGATCCTCGGCCTATGTCGATCGTGGTGCCATCTGCTACAGCAATCGAGCAAAGACAGATATGTTAGGCGTCCCTGCTGAGTTGATTGCGAGACATGGGGCCGTCAGCCGAGAAGTTGCAGCAGCAATGGCCAGGGGAATTCGTGAACGATCCGGTGTGTCGATCGGACTCAGTGTGACCGGTATTGCTGGACCGGGGGGAGCAACAGAGACAAAACCAGTCGGCTTGATCTATGTTGGCCTCAACGGTGGAGTGGGTGAGTCACTCTCAAAAGAATTCCGTTTCCATGGTGACCGTTCGATGATTAAACAACGGTCGTCGCAGGCGGCGCTGGATTTCTTGCGCCGTTGGTTGATCGACAGGGAGATTGAATGATACGAACGTTTCTTGCCGTGGAACTGAGTGAGGAGCTCCGTCGCCAGATCGCGCTGGTGCAACAGGACTTGCAGCCACGGTTTGATGGTGAACCGTTAAAAGCGGTTCGGATCGCCTGGGTACAGCCGTCGTTCATTCATCTCACCATGCGATTTCTCGGCGACACGGACGAACAGTTGCTTGATCCAATCCGTGAAGCCATAGCGACCGTCAGGCGGTCCCATCCGGGCATGCAAATTCCCCTCGAGCGGCTCCAGGCCTTCCCCAATCTTCGGCAGCCACGAGTATTGTGGGTCGGCCCATCTGAAGCATGGTTGAAGAGTAACGCAGCCAAGCAGTTGATGACATTGCATCGTGACATCGAGTCCTGCTGCCGGTCTCTTGGTTTTGTGACGGAGGACAAACCCTTTACGCCACACCTAACCATGGCACGGATCAAGGTCGGTGATCGAGCGGTGGGACAGCGACTTGCCCAGAGCGGCGCCTGTGATCGCGCATTGTCTGTTGGAGTCATCACCGTCGGGCCACTGGTCCTAATGAAAAGCAAGCTCCGCCCGAGCGGACCCGTGTATACGAAACTGTGGGAAGTGGAATGAGGTCCGCGGGACTCACGTCCATTAGGTAAATCGCTCGATCGATAGACCATGTCGTTCTCAGTATTTGCGGAGTAACTCACCCAAAGTGTGCTCCATCGGTCCGATGGGCGGGAGCGTTGAAGAGTTGTTTTAAGACCGTGGAGATATTTAAGGGGAATTCGGGTTTTAAGTGCTATGACTTCAAGCGACAGGCCTTTCTGGAGCCGCCAGCGTTTAAGACAGGCTCCGAGCGAATGGGGCTCCCTGTAATCATGCCCCCCTTAAGTTTCAGCTCAATCCGAGTATGCCTCAATTATGAGAGAAAGCGCGAAGGATGGGTACTTCATAGAAATATAATAGCGCATGGTGGGCTTCAACACGCCGGACTAGGTTTCCCTTTGCAGCTTGGGTATAATCCCTTGGCTTAGATCGGTCACACCCTGTGAGGAGATTCGTATGTCTGAAAACGACGATAAGAAGCGCGCATTGGATTTAGCCCTGTCCCAGATTGAAAAGCAGTATGGGAAAGGGGCCATTATGAAGCTGGGTGCTGAGGATAAACAGGCCGATGTCCCGGCGATTTCTACCGGTTCCTTAGGTTTGGATATTGCGCTTGGCGTGGGTGGACTACCACGCGGACGAGTTATCGAAATATTTGGTCCGGAGGCTTCCGGGAAAACAACGATGACGCTCCACTGTATTGCCGAGGTGCAAAAGTCAGGCGGGGTGGCGGCGTTTATCGATGCTGAACATGCCTTGGACCTCACCTATGCGAAAAAACTGGGTGTTCAGGCCGATGATTTACTGGTGTCCCAGCCGGATACAGGGGAGCAGGCGCTGGAAATCGCTGAGACTCTCGTGCGGAGCGGGGCCGTCGATCTGATTGTGGTCGACTCGGTGGCGGCGCTGACGCCACGTGCTGAGATTGAAGGGGAAATGGGCGATGCCCACATGGGCCTGCAAGCCAGATTGATGTCGCAGGCACTACGAAAACTCACCGCGGCGATTGCGAAATCGTTGACCACAGTGATTTTCATCAATCAGATTCGCATGAAACTTGGTGTCATGTTCGGCAATCCAGAGACGACCACCGGTGGGAACGCGCTGAAGTTCTATTCGTCGGTTCGGCTGGATATCCGCCGGATTGAGTCCATTAAGGAAGGCCAAGACGTGATGGGCAGTCGCGTCCGTGTCAAAGTGGTGAAGAATAAGATGGCGCCGCCGTTCCGGCAGGCCGAGTTTGACATCATGTTCGCCGAGGGTATCTCCAAGACAGGCGAACTGGTTGATTTGGGGGTCGACAAGCGTGTCATCGAAAAGTCTGGAGCCTGGTATTCCTATAAAAGTGATCGAATCGGCCAGGGGCGTGAAGCAGCCCGAGAGTTTTTTAAACGGAATGGTGCCGCCGCACGTGAGGTCGAAATTAAGTTGCGAGAGCTGGCTGGTGTGCCGGGGCGCGGTGAAAAGAAGATTGAAGGGAAGACCGAACACAAAGACGAGAAGCCGGTGACCAAGGGAGATGACAAACGGGCGCATCGGTAAACAGCCGTCGCCATCGACCCTGGACCGATGGATGTCGATCGCGGTGCGTTATTTGGCCCGGCAGGATCGAACGGTCGCCCAGGTTGAGCGATTTCTCACTCACAAGGGTGCTACAACGCCGGAGGCTAGAGAGGTTGTTGCGCGATTGTCCCAACTTCAGTATCTGGATGACCATGTCTATTCCAATCAGTGGATTGAGGCACGACTCGCCAGGCAACCAATGGGGCGAGCCCGACTGGAAGCTGAGTTGCTAGCGCGCGGTATTACCAAGTCCCTCGCCAGCCAAGCAATCCGTGAGGCCCTGCGCGGCCTGAACGAGGAGATCCTGGCACGCCGTGCGTTGTCTATGATGAAACGCGTCGGTCGGTGTGTCACACCTGCACAGGCAATGCGCCTCCTTCGTCAGCGGGGTTTTGAAGATGAAACGGTTGAACGTATAATGCGCAGTTTTCTGGATCGCGAGGATGTAGACCAATGACGCACAGTGCGCGGGAACTCAGACAGTCGTTCATCCGTTATTTTGAACGGCAAGGGCATCAGGCTGTCCCCAGCTCGGTCTTGATCCCTCAGGCCGATCCCACGCTGCTCTTTACCAATGCCGGCATGAACCAATTTAAGCGGGTCTTCCTCGGCGAGGAGTCCCGTCCCTACAGGCGGGCCGTGTCGGTGCAGAAATGCCTGCGCGCGGGCGGCAAACACAATGACCTCGAAAACGTAGGCTATACCCGGCGTCACCATACGTTTTTTGAAATGCTTGGAAACTTTTCGTTCGGCGATTACTTCAAGGACGATGCCGTTAAGTTTGGATGGGAATTTCTGACACAGGCGGTGGGGTTAGCAACAGAGCGACTGTGGGTGACGATCTTTCGCGAAGATGACGAGGCTAACCGTCTCTGGAGGCAAATCGGCGTTTCCCCGTCGCGCATCGTGCGGTGCGATGAGAAAGACAACTTCTGGCAGATGGCGGACACTGGCCCGTGCGGTCCCTGCTCAGAGATCCACTTTGATCAAGGTCCCTCGGTTCCAGGCGACGACCATCCCAACGGTGAGGGCGATCGGGTGATTGAGATTTGGAATCTCGTGTTCATGCAGTTCAACCGCGATACGAACGGCACGCTGCATCCGCTGCCGAAACCGAGCATCGATACCGGGATGGGGCTTGAGCGCCTGGCCGCTGTGGCCCAGGGTGTCCACAGTAACTACGACAGTGATCTCTTTACCCCACTCTTGGCGGCTATTGCGAAACGAGCCGGCACACAGTATGGCCAAAAGGACCTGGCGGACCGGTCTCTGCGCGTGATTGCCGACCATTTGCGCGCGATCACATTTTTAATGACTGATGGTGTGTTGCCGTCGAATGAAGGGCGCGGGTATGTGCTTCGTCGCATTCTCCGCCGTGCTGCGCGCCATGGTCGCCTGCTTGGTATCGTCGAGCCATTTCTGCACGAGCTCAGTGCCACAGTTGTAGAACAGATGGGCAGTGCCTATCCGGAATTGCATATAACGGCAGGCACAGTCGCCGAGGCGACAAGGGGAGAAGAAGAACGATTCATCGCAACGCTCGACCAGGGGTTGCCAATTTTGAACGAACTGATCCAGAAAACCAGAGCAGCTGGCCAAACAATCTTGGGGGGAAGTGACGTCTTCAAACTCTATGATACGTACGGCTTTCCGATCGATTTGATCACCGAGTCCTGTCGGGAACAGGCTATGACGGTTGATGAGCCTGGATTTAATGTGGCAATTGAAGAACAGCGGAATCGCGCCAGGAAGACCGGTGGATTCGAACAAGAGACTGCCAGGCCGGCAGTGGCGGAGTTGGTCAAGCGAATCGGTACCTCGGCATTCGTCGGGTATGAACGACTAGAAAACGACAGCGTGTTGCGCGCGATTTTAAGAGACGAACAATTGGTCAAAGAAGCGATGGAAGGGGACACGGTCGAAGTGGCGCTGGACAGCACCCCGTTTTATGCGGAAGGTGGGGGGCAGGTAGGAGATCAGGGAACATTGGTGGGGCCTGAGGGTGTGGTCGATATCAAAGAAACAACCAGGTCGGCACCGATGCTAATCCTGCATAAGGGAATCGTCCGTCAAGGGCGTATTCGCGAAGGTGAACAGGTGCATGTGACAGTGCATGCTTCTCTGCGCCAGGATACAGCCAGAAATCATACGGCGACGCACTTGGTCCATGCGGCGCTCCGCGACTTGCTGGGCCCTCACGTGAAACAGTATGGATCGTTGGTTGGGCCGAATCGTTTGCGGTTTGATTTCGCTCATTTTCGTCCGCTTTCGACCCGTGACATCGACGATATCGAATCGACCGTGAACGAGGAGATCCGCAAGAATGAGACGGTGCGTACCGAGGTCATGACGATTCAGGATGCAGTGGCGAAGGGTGCCCTGGCGTTCTTTGGCGATAAGTATGGGGAACAGGTCAGAGTGGTGACGGTCGAGTCGTTCAGCAAGGAGCTCTGCGGCGGCACCCATTGCCGCCAAACTGGTGAGATCGGACTGTTTCGCATTGTGTCCGAAGGAGGGGTGGCCGCTGGTGTGCGCCGGATCGAAGCTCAAACCGGCAGCGGTGCCTACGCGCTCATGAAGAAACTGGAAACCGATGTTCGTGAGCTGTCGCACCTACTGAAGGGCGGACAATCAGAATTGGTTGCCAAAACCAGAAAACTGATGACCCAGCTCAAAGATAAGGAGCGGGATCTGGAAGGGCTGAAGTTGAAAATGGCGAGTGGTGCGTCGGTCGCTTCGACTGCCCGGATGATTGCGGGAGTGCCGGTCCACGTGCAACGGACTGATGGGTTGGATGCGAATGAGATGCGGGCCCTGGCGGATCAGGTTCGAGATAAGCTAAAGAGTGGCGTCGTTGCACTGGGGGCGGTGACCGGAGACGCCAAGGTGTCATTATTGGTCGTGGTTACAAAAGATCTGACGGGTCGCCTGAAGGCCGGCGATCTTATCAAGAGCATGGCGGCCGAGGTGGGAGGGACCGGTGGCGGCCGACCAGAGATGGCCCAGGCCGGCGGCAAGGACGCGGACAAACTCGACACTGTGCTGGAAAAAGTTTTTAGCCTAGTCGAAGGTACCCTCCAGCGGTAAAATTATGGCTAATCGAATTCTTGCACTTGATTACGGCACCAGGCGGATCGGTGTCGCGATCAGCGATGAATTAGGCTGGATAGCACAGCCGCTTGAAACATTTGAGCGTCGAACGCTCGAGCAGGATATCGCCTATATTGCGGCTCTGATTCGATCGAACGAGGTTGCTCAAGTCGTCCTGGGGTTACCCCTTCAACTCGATGGCCGTCAAGGGCTGGCGGTTGAAGCGATGCGGGAATTCGCAGCGAAACTGGAAGCATGTTTGCCGGTACCGCTCATTCTGTGGGATGAACGGATGACGACGAAAGCAGCGGAAGATCTGCTGATTGCTGCCGACGTCAGTCGGAAAAAACGCAAGGGCGTGGTGGATCGGATTGCCGCCGCCATACTGCTCCAGAGTTACTTAGCAGCAAAGACGCCAGACTCGTCACGGGATTCGAACAACCAAGCTGATGACGAGACAAACACCCACGCAGAACTCAGTGCCATCGACGAGCCTCCGCATGAAACTACGTATCGTACTTATCATACTCGTCGTCGCCGTGGCCGGCGGTCTGGCCTGGTATCAGACGATTCGATGGGCTGAAACGCCGCTGTCCGTTGAAGCCGAGCAGCCTCCCTCCAAAATCGTGGTGATCCCGGAAGGAGCTGCGTTTCAGCGGATTGCCGCCCTGCTTGAGGAAGAACAGATCATCAAGAGCCGCTCCGCCTTTTTGTGGCTGGGGAAATCGCAGGACGCCGAGCGCAAGATCACTCCCGGCGAATATGAACTGCATGCGGCCATGCTTCCAGCTGATATCCTCTCCAAGCTGGTGACCGGCCGTGTCGTCCTGCATGATGTGACGATTCCGGAAGGATACACGATCAACCAAATCGCCGACGCATTTGCCGATCAGCGAATCACCGACAAGACAGAGCTTGCCAGGCTGGCCCACGACAAATCCTTCATGAAGACCCTGGGAATTTCAGCTGATAGTTTGGAGGGTTACCTCTTTCCAGACACCTACCGATTCCCACGGCCCACTGCCGCAAAGGCCGTCCTTAAAACGATGGTTGATCAACTCAGCCACGTCGTGACGGCTGAATGGCTGGCGCGGGCTAAGGAGTTGAATCTGACGATGCATCAGGTGCTGACATTGGCGTCGGTGATTGAGAAAGAAACCAGCGTGGGTGAGGAGCGCCCCCATATTGCGTCCGTATTTCACAATCGGCTGAAGAAACAAATTCCTCTGCAAAGTGATCCAACCGTCATCTATGGGCTACCAAACTTCGACGGCAATCTGCGCAAGAAAGATCTCTCACATACGACCCCCTACAATACCTATCGATGGGCAGGTTTGCCGCCAGGTCCAATTGCGAGCCCTGGTGCGCAATCGATTCGCGCCGCACTGTATCCGACAGCGACGCAGGACTTATATTTCGTCTCAAGGAATGACGGAACACATCAGTTCTCCACGACGTTGACCGAACACAATAAGGCGGTGGAGAAGTATCAGAAACGGCCCTTTCGACGCGAGAATCGCTCTCGGACATTATTCGTTCCTGCGACGAACCAACTTGCCGGGTGAGAAGGAGTGCCTGCACTATGTCGGAATGGAATCTACCGGATCTCATGGATCACACTGTGCTCAAACCTGATGCCACGAGAGCAGACGTTCTCCAATTATGCCACGACGCCCTACAACACGGCTTCACGGTGATTTTTATTCCCCCATGTTATGTGGACGAAGCTGTGGCGGTGGTCGCCAGCTCGGTGATTCGAGTGGGAATTCCGATCGGGTTTCCGTTGGGCGGCCATACAACGAAAACCAAAGTCACCGAATCGGTCGAGGCCGTTGCCAGGGGCGCTCAGGTGCTCGATATGGTTATCAACGTCAGCCGATTGAAGTCTGGTGACCATGACCTGGTACGGCAGGATATTGCGGAGGTCGTATGTGCAACGCCATCCGCAGAACATAAAGTAATTCTTGAAACCTGCTACTTGACGCAGCAGGAAAAGTTAACGGCCTGCCAGCTTGTTGTGGAAGCAGGCGCTGACTATGTGAAGACGTCGACGGGGTTCAGCGCTGCCGGTGCAACGGCGGATGACGTGCGGCTGCTGAAAGCTGCAGTTACGGGGCGCGCGAAAGTCAAAGCGTCGGGAGGAATCAGAGATTGGAAGACGGCGCTCGCAATGCTGGAGGCAGGCGCTGATCGAATCGGCACAAGCGCAAGCCTGAAGATCCTCGCCGAATGGACGGCTTCACAGGGCGGGTGATAACACACTCATGATCAATCGTGTGTTTGTGTTCGTGATTGATTGATTCGGCGTTGGTCCGTGAGAGTTCGATCGGCAAGTGCCGCTGCGCATCGATAAATTGCGTACTGGAGTTCTCGTCATCTTGCTGGGCAACTATAGGTGGGATCTCTCCAAACTGGACAAATTGCCGCCACGAGAATTTGTCCCGCTTCTCGTGACCAAGCCGACTCTGCCGCACGGAGTTGATTGAGGTGATCGAGGCAGTGCCGCCAATTTGAGGCAAACCGTGGCCGAAGAACTGCGCGCCGAGCGCTTGCCGGTCGGAAAGAGCTTTGAAGACACGCTTTGGCTCGGATGAACGATGTCGTACGAAACTCGCATGAAACAACTCGGCCTCACGCTTCCGACGGTTCCCATGCCTGTCGCGAATTATGTACCGGTGGTGC